>WBZR01002287.1_pt1 | contig 20249 bp, 18 predicted proteins | sample 5204231 | NCBI WGS metagenome assembly WBZR01 (sample SAMN12412403, study PRJNA552823) | activated sludge metagenome | isolation source: activated sludge from anammox sidestream of wastewater treatment plant... | place: USA: Virginia | collected 2017-08 | reverse complement strand
CTCCTTGCCGCGCCAGACCAGTTGCGGGTCCAGATCGCGGTTTCTTCTTTCCATCGCCACGCGCACCGGCGCCTGCTCGTCCTTGGCCAGCACCGCCTGATATTCCGCCGTGGGAATGTTCTTGCGGGTGGCGTCGTCGTGCTTCAGGGCTTCGACGCTGAGGGGAGTTTTGGGTTTGGAGTTACGTGCCATCGGTGTGCTCTTGCATGGGCGTCGCGGGTTCCCCGCTGGAGGCAATGTCGTCGGCGGATGTCCTTGGCTTGGAGAATCCGGAGTACAGGCCGTCGATGTGTTCAAACAGGTCGGCGTTGACCTGCTGCCAGAGTGGATCGAGGGTGAAGTCGATGCCCTCACGACGCGCCAGCTTGGCGGCGGGGACAAAATCGCTGTCGCCAGCCACCAGTACCACGGTGTCCGCCTGCTTCTTGAGTGCGAGTGCGGCGATGTCGATACCGATCCGCATGTCCACGCCTTTCTGGCGCAGGCCCAGCGACACGGAACTGGCGTCCAGTGCGTCCCAGCTTGCCTTCAGGCCGTTGAGTGCCTGTAGTTCGTCGGCGGACAGCGTGAGCGTGGCAGCGGCGCCGACTGGCGTGCCGGTGGTCTGAATCCGTGTCAGCACTTGAAGCGCCGAGCGGTGACGCAGGAGTTTCCTGGTCAACTCCGGCTTGATGGCCCAATCGTGATCGCGGTTGACCTTGCCCAGGCGCAGCGCCACCTTGCGTTGGCGGCGCAGACAATCGAACAGGGCGAGGCGCTGTAGCGCGACGTCGGACTTGGCGAAGTCGATCGGCCGGTTGCTCAGCGGATGGTGTGCCTTGCCGTCGTAGGGAATCGCGTCGTAGTAGAAGATGCGATAGACGTGTTGGATCCAGTCGTTGCTGCCGCACCCCGTGAGCTTCTTCACGTGGTTACGGCACAGATGCGGGATGCAACTTGCGATCTTCTCCGGCGTCGCACAGAACTCGGGTTTGACCAGCCGTGGCAGGCGCTTCAGCAAGAAGCCGCCATCAATGAGGATGGCGATACGGCGTGTATTCATGGCTCACCCCATCTGGTCAGACGGGTACCACGACGTTTGCAGCCCGCAAAAAGAAAGCCCCGAGGGGTCGGCCAACGCTCAGGATGATCGAGCTGGCGTACTGCCACGGGGCGGATGTGGGCGCTACGGTACTCCGTAGCTGGGTACAGATCAACGGGTGGAGTCAAGGGGCATTGCCAGCCGACCATCTTGCCGGCGTCGGGGAAATGGCCTGCAACGGTACGGCCTGACCGCCCACCGATGATCCTCGAACCCGCAGGATTGCGCTTCATGGTGCGCTCTGCATTGTGCTTGAGGGCTTCGACGCTGATGGGGGTTTTGGTTTTTTTCGGGTGGCCATATCAGTTTTGCCTCGAACCTGCAATTTGCGGCTGCGAAATTTCAGGTTCGCCGGCCAGGGTGATTCAGACTTAAATATAGGCTTACGTTAGTTAACGATAACAAGTTTTCGTTAACCAACGAAGAGGTCAAGGTAAGTTTGGAACGCGTAGAGCCGGCCGCGCATCTGGCCGGTGAGCTCAACCAGAATCCCCAGACGAATCAAGTCTTTGAGCAGTGCCTGGGCAGTCGGCGCGGAGACCTTCAATGCAGATTCGACGTCGGCAGCGGAGACCACGGGGTGGCGATACAGCAGGTTCAGCGCGGCGCGGGCGTTGGGCACGCGTTTGCCCAAGGTCAGGATGCGTTGCTCGACGTTGGTGCGCAAAGTCAGGATCTTGCCGAAGGTGTCGCGGCCTTTGGCCGAGGTCTCGGCCACGCCTTGCAGGAAGAAGCGCACCCAGTGGATCAAATCACCCGAGACGCGCACGCGGGTCAGGGCGTCGTAATAGCTGCCGCGGTTGCGCTCGAAGAAGTCCGACAAGTACAGCGAAGGCTTGGCCAACAGCCCCTTGCTGACCAGGTACAAGGGCATCAACAGCCGGCCGATGCGGCCGTTGCCATCCAGGAATGGATGGATGGTTTCAAATTGGTAGTGGCTGATGGCCAGCCGAATGAGGTGCGGCACGGTAATGGCTTGGTTGTGCCAGAACTTTTCCAGATCGCCCATCAATTCCGGTACGCCGTCGTGGTGCGGCGGGATAAATGCGGCATCGACCAGGCTGGAGCCGCCGATCCAGTTCTGGCTGGTACGAAACTCACCCGGTTGCTTGTGCTCGCCGCGTGCGCCGCGCAACAAGATGGCATGCGTTTGCCGGAGCAGGCGGTTCGACAGGGGCAGATTGTCCAGTTCGGCGATGGCGAAATTGACGGCATCAATGTAGTTGCGCACTTCGCGCCAGTCGTCGCGCTTTTCCGGCTTGATCTGCTCTTCCGGCAGCACGGCTTCGTCGATACCTGTGTTGGTACCCTCGATGCGGCTGGAGGTCTGCGCCTCCTTGACGATGTGCATTTCGATGAAGAGGTCAATGTCCGGCACGATCAACGAGTAGGCGTTCAGCTCGCCCAAGGCGCGGTTGGCCGACTCCAGCAGCACGTTGATCTGCGGATCTTCCCAGTGCCAGTCGTGGTTGACCGGCACCGGTTCGAAGCTTTTGTATTGAAGACGCTGTTGCCTGCGGCCGGGCTTGAAGGTCTCGAATTTCACACCATGACGTCCTGTGGTGGCCAAATCTGCATGGAAAAGTGCGCTTTTCGATACATGTCGAGAACGATGTGTAAAGAAAACAGAGGTTTCATGGCCTGATCGTTGCCTCCACCATCTGGTCGAAGTGCTCCTTGATCTTGGCGGCAAAGTCATCCTGCATTTCGTACACGTCGGTGAACTCGGCAAAGGCCCAGCGGCCGTACTTGCTCGCATGGTTCACGCCGGGAATCCAGTAAGTGTCCATGGTCATCTTTTTCACCACTGCATCCTCGCGCCGGTAGCCCTTCACTTCGATGATCAGGTGCAGGGGATCGTCCGCGCCGTGGCCGTCGTCGAGCGTGACGATGAAGTCGGGGAGGTATTTGCGCATCTCGCTGCCGGCGCGATACGGCACCTCAAGGCCGAGATTGTGGTTCTTGGTGTAGGCCAGCACCTTGGGGTGCGCTTCGGCCACACGGCAGAATTCGGCTTCCCAGTCACTGTCGAGGATGACCCAGTTGACATGGTTTTTCGGCCCGCCCTCGTTCACGCCGAGCGTTTCATAGCGGTCCTTCTTGCTGGTGTTGAAGGCGACGTGTTGGGTACTGCCTTCCGGGTTGTAGGGGTCGAACACGGCCTTCACCGGGCGGCCCTGCTTGAGTTCCACACGGGTGATGGCGGCGGTGATGCGCTCGCAGGCCTTGTTGGCCAGTTCCAGGTAGAGCAACTGCCCGGGGAAGGTGCCGCCCTTGCAGACCAGGCAAGTGTCCAACCACTGTTTGACGATGCGCTTGAGTTGCCCGAACAGGTGCAGTTGCGGGGCGTCGCCGGCGTCGCGCCATTTGCTGAGCAGCAAATGTTTGGTGAGGTGCATCAGTACCGTGGACGGGCGCACGTCGTCCAGATGTTGCAGGTTCAGCTCGATGGCCTCACCGATGATGCCGGCCTGCACGTTGCGCGAGGGGCCGACCAGTTCCGGCGTGAGTTCCAGCACCGAATCCTCGTTGAACTCGGCCTGCAGGCGATCCTTCGGCAGTTCCACGCGATAGCCGACCACGCGCGGAAAGCGGATTTCCAGATGATCGCGTTCCGGGCGCACGGCGCGCACGCGGATCACCTCTGCGGGCGGCTCGGGCGGGATGACGACCGGCTGCGCGGTGAAGTTGAAGGGGATGCCCAGCACGTCGGCATATTCGACGTTGAACAGTCCCTCGGCATTGAGTTCGTAGGACTGGCGGCGCAAGGCGCGGCCCACCACCTGTTCACACAAGAGTTGGGTGCCGAAGGCGCGCACGCCGAGCACGTGGGTGACGGTGTTGGCGTCCCAACCTTCGGTGAGCATCGCCACCGAGACGACGCAGCGCACCGATTCGCCCAGACGGCCTTCCTTGCCGACGGTGTTCATCGCCTCGCGCAGCAGTTCGGCATCGGTGAGCTTGTCGGCGGCGTGGGCATCGCCGGTGCGCTCGATGATCTCGCGACGGAAGCGCTCGATCTCGTCGCTGGCCATGCTGCGGAAGTTGTCGTCCAGCGCCTCGCCGGATTCCAGTTGCTCGCTGTCCACCAGCAGGGTGCGCGGTCGCGCCACCGGGTTGCCGTGCTCATCAAAGTTCTGGAACAGCTTGAGGCGGCCTTCCACCAACTGGCTGGTGCCGTCGTCGTTCTCCTGCTGGAAGCCGGAGATGAAGTCATAAACGAGCTTGGACGTGGAGGTGTTGTTGCACACCACGATGAAGCAGGGTGGCACCTTGATGCCCACGCTCTGCCAGTGCTCGAATACCTTGACGTAGTGGCCGTAGAGGGCTTCCAGCGCGGTTTGTAATTCCACCGGCAGGCTCAAGGGGTCGAGCCGGGTGCCCTTGCCGCGACCCTTCTTCGGCATCCGTTTGCCGATGTGTTTCCACAGTTCCCGATAGACCGGCACATCGTTGCCGGGGATGTTGTCGGCCACCGGCACGCGCGGCAGCTTGACGATGCCGCACTCGATGGCGTCCATCAGCGAGAAGTCGCTCATCGTCCACGGGAACAGCGTGCCTTCGGCATAGCCCGAACCGCGCAGGAAGAACGGCGTGGCGGACAGGTCGAACACGCGCGCGAGGCCCAACTTGCGGTTGACCGCTTCCAGGCCGGAAATCCACAGGCGCGCGGCTTCGTTGTTCTCCTCGGCCTCCTTGCGCTCGTCGCCCTTGAGGTCTGCGTCTTCATCGCTTTCGCCGAGCGGCTTCTCGCGATAGCAGTGGTGGGCTTCGTCGTTGATGGCGAGGATGTTCTTCAGCCCCATCAACTCCGGCAGCACGCGCTGGAGCATCTGGCCTTCGGTTTCCAGGGTCTGCAATGCTTCACCGCCGCGCCCCTGCAGCAGGCGGCGTCCGCCACTGGAAACGTCCAGCCGCTCGCGCAGGCGGAAGGCGTGGTAGTTGGTGATGACGATGCGCGCGTGGGCGATGTCCGGCAGCATGTCGCCGGGCACCAGCTCGCGGTGGGCGTAGTAGCTTTCCGCGTCGTTGGGCAGCAGCACGCGCAGGCGATCCTTGATGGTCAGGCCCGGCGCGACGATGAGAAAGCCGCGCGTGAACTTCTGGCTGTTGGGGCGACGCACGGCATTGAGGGTCTGCCAGGCGATGAGCATGGCCATGACCGTGGTCTTGCCCGCGCCGGTGGCGAGCTTCAGGGCCAGGCGACTCAGATTCGGATTGGCTTCGGTGTTGGCCTTGGCGAGATGGTCGAGAAAGCGCTGGCCGTTCCTGCCCAGTTGCGGGGCGACCTCGGTGAGCCAGATCGCGGTTTCGACCGCTTCGACCTGACAGAAGAACGGGCGAATGCCGGAGAACGGATGGCTGCGCCAGTGCTGCAACAGGCGCGCGGTTTCCGGCGTGACGCGCCACGCCGAGGGCGGCAGCAGCCGCCACGTGTCCACTTCCTCGCGCACGGCATTGATGACGGCGGTGTGGTCGTACTGCTGCTTCTCGCTCGACAGCCCATGCCCTTCGTCGAACACCAGCGATGCCTGATCCGCGCCACCACGCTGCTTGCGAGGCTTCGGGATCGGGGTGATGAAGTCGGCCTGACGGCGCGACTCCTGGATGAGCTGCGTGGGCTGGCCGGAGCCGTCCAATTCCCAATGACGCGCGGGACGCGCATACGGTGAATTGAGAATGGGGTGTGCGAAAAACGGATTGTGGTCAGGCGGATTGGAAGACATTTCCCGATTTTCCCCGATGCGTTGTCTGTTGGCCCGGTGGAGACGGGAATCTTGATGGCTCAAGACCCGAGGATCAGGAGCAATGGCGAAAGCTGCCGTGGCGCGGGACTAGTCCGGGCCGCAACCCACGAACAGCAGAACGCCGACAAGGACCGCCCACGGGTTGAGGATGCACCAGATCACCACGGCGATGCCGAAGATCGAAAAAAGAACTGGCCAGAAGCCCCACACCATCATCGCCACGAGCACGGGCGTGACGAGAATTGTGGCGCCGACCGGGCCAATCGCATTGTCGCGCCCCGACTTCGTCGCTGTCCTGCCTTGCTGGCCCATCACCTTTCCCCTGCAAGCTGCTTGGGCTGGAACCCTAATGCGGCGGCGTCTCAGGGATTGAGACGGTGGCGCGACCCGCATCCCGACCAGCCTGTCGGGCTTTGGATGATCGGCTTGCAAATTCGTCCGTGCGGTTCACTTTTCCGCCGCTTTTTGCCCTGTAGTCTTCCCACTACAGGGCTGCAAATCGTCGAAAAACTGCCCTCGCGCAGCCAAATTCCGGCTCGATCCCCAAAGTCCAACAGGCTCCTGGTGACCACTTCGGGCGTGAGGTCAGTTCTCGAAGCCGTCGGCGAAGATGGCGTTTCCGCTTCCGGCATAGACCTGCACGAGCTGCGTGCCGTTGAAGCCGCCGGCGGAATCGCGGCCGCCAACGACCGTGGGCGTGCCCTGCAGCATCCCGCCCGTCATGCGTGCTCTCGCCGCCAGCATCGCCGGGAAGGTTTGCCAGGTATTGGTGGGACCATCCCATGCAATGGCCGTGGCGGAAAGGTTGCTGCTGCCGGTGCCGCCCACGTAGCCACCGGCAAGCAAAACACCGGTTGGGGTTTCAATTGTCGCGGCGCCCCAACGCGAGACCGGCAGGTCGGTGATGACCGCATCGTCCCAGACATTGAGTGCGGGGTCATAGCGCCAGGTCTTGGTGGACGCGTTGCTGGCACTGTCGACGCCGCCGACGACGTAGACAAATCCATTGCGCGCGAAAGCGGAGTGGAAGCCTGCGACAGACGGGAGGTCGGCGCCCGCCGACCAGGTGCCAAGGGCGATGTCGTAAATCTCGGTTTTGGCAGTTGCTCCGCCACTGTCATAACCGGCGACCTTGACGATCTTGCCATTGACCACCGCGGCGGCCGTCGTCCACACGGCGGTCGTGAACGGCGCCATCGCCTGGTAGCTGTTCGTGGCGGGCGAATAGCGATACATCGTGTTGACGCGATTCCCGTTGTTGTCGGCGCCGCCCAGGATGTAGATGTAGGTGCCATCGCTCACGGCGACGGGGCCTTCGACCGCGGCGGGATGGGGTGCGATCGCCGTCCATGCGGTACCGTTGAACTTGTAGGCGTTCGGGGTCACGGCGCCTGCGCTCACGCCGGTGAAACTGTAGAGCACGCCGTTCTGGACGGCGGTCGCCTGATCGAGGATCGGGATCGGGTAGTCGGCAACGGCAATCCAGGCCGTAGCCGGCGGTGTGTAGCCGCAGCGGATCGAATCGATGTACCAGCCGGTCGAGCCGACCGAGGTGTCGCTTCCAAATCGCCATTTCAACGTCGTCGGTTGGCCGAGCGCTGCCGGTGGCAATTGCAAGGCGGTATCGATGAAGCCGCCACTGTTGCCCGTCCATGCCGGACGGCCGCCGAGGGGGTTGCTGAAGCTTGTCGAGAGCGTGGCGGTGTAGCCGCCTGTGATGAACGACCCGCCCGCGGTCACGAAATCCGTGAAGGCACCTGCACCGATCCGGATTTCGAGCACGCCACCGTCGTAGTTCGTCTCGGTCGAGTAGTTGTTGCGGAACGCCATGATCATCGTGCCTGCCGTCGGCGTGAAGGTCGGGCCGGTCAGTTCACTCAGGCCGACCGCGCCGACATTGGCGGCAAATGCGGCGTTCGGTGCCGTGTCGGCGCTGGCATTGGTCGTGGTCCAGCCGGAGCCGGCGTCGGCGAGCGCGCTGGTCCAACCCGCGGGCAGCAGCGGCGGGGTCACGGCATCGAAGTTTTCGGGACACTGTTGCGCGACCGCGGACAGCGAAGCGGCTGCAAGCAGCAGACCAAACAGCATGGAAGACAGCGGTGTACGGTACATGTGCTTCTCCTCGCAATGACTCGAACGTGAGCCTCGAAACGAATCCCCGCAGCGGGCGGCGCTGTCGGTGCGTTGCAGTCTAGCGCGTGTTCGAGCGTGGGGTCGGCACGAGATCATGCGCCCCATGGGTTCTGTTTGCCTGAAGGGTCACGAAGCTCGGCGCACTTTCCCTTCTCCCCACGGGAGAAGGTGGCCGGCAGGTTGGATGAGGGTACGGGCGAAGCGTCACAACCCGATCGTGCCGTGCAATTTTGTTGCCGCGCTTCCTCACATCCGCGCTCCAACCGCACCTCGGCTCGCGCGCGCGCATGCGCGTGGGTGTTCGCAGGCTCGCCGCGATGCGCGGCGCGAAAGCCCTGCTCGCCCCGGCGGGAGCGGGGTTTGTGTCGTTGGGATCGGGGATCCATCCGGTCCTGCCGTGGCGGCGTGGGCAGGTGGATTCCACGGACATCGCGGGGGAGTCGTGTTTTCGCGGGTCTTCAGTTGGCCTCATTCGACGCGGCTGTTCCTGCTTCCGATCCGCCGGCGACATCAAGCGCGAAGCGCAGGTCGTAGTAGCGGCCATCGATCTTGTCACGGGCATCGATACTCTGAAAGCGGCCTTCGATTCGATCCGCATCGTTGTGCTTGAGCTCGATGCGGTAGTCGTCGATGCCGCGCTCCGAAGCGCTGCTCTCGCCGATCTGGTAACTGACATCGAGCACGTTGCCGTCTGGACGAATGGCGATGGCGACCCAGGTTGCACCGCGCAGTTGCAGGTCGAGCGCGCCGCCGCGATCGGATGCGTCCGCCAGTGCCGCCGCATCGATCGGGCGATCGGCGAGCACCACGCTCGTGACCTCGGCACCAGGGTCCAGCGGCACCGGCCAGCGGAAGGCATGGGCGTGTTCGAGCGTGATCGCCTGGCCATGTGACCAGAGCGTGCCCGAGCCATCCGCACACGCCGCGCCACTGCTGAGCAGGAGGGCCGTCGTGAGCAGTAATGGCAAGGTTTTCATGCGAGCGTCCTCGTGACGGGTGGGCGGACACGAATCGTCCCGCGCCGTCGCGGTGATGGTGTCCAGTGTCCTGTTACGCAAAACGGTGCGGCGTGGTGACAATGGTCTCAGTCGCGTGCCTTGGCGCGGTACCACCGCATCGCCGGTTGCTCGATCCAGCGCCAACCGAGTTCGGCCAGCAGCAGCGTCGTGATGATGACGAGCGCGATCTTCATGCCCACCGGTCCTTCGACATGCCGTGCCACGAGCAGGATGACCAGCGCGTGCCACAGATAGATGCCATAGCTCAGGTCGCCGGCATGGCGCATCCAGGCGTGCTCTTTCTGCCCCATGCCACGACTGAGCTGCGTCACGGCCAGCACCGCAAGACCGGCCGCGAGCGCGATGACGCTGCGCAGGCAGATGGCCCATGCCGGGGACTCCCAGATTCGACCATCCACCACGACGGGTACCGCGGCGGCACCGAGCGCGAGGCACAGCACGCCGGCGAGCAGGGCGAGAACGAGCCACGACCGGCCCGCGCGTGACGGCGGTCCATCATTCGCGTCGCGACGTGCCAGCCAGAGCGCGAGCGCGGCACCGAGGCCGAAGCTGTCGCTCATGCCCGGGGTGACATAGCTGTAGTGCTGGAGCAGCTCCACCCGGCCGGGAGTCGATTCGCCAAGCCACAGAAAAACCAGTGCCCGGTAGCCCAGCGCAAGCAGCAGCGCCGCACTCGCCACGCGCCACGGGCGCTCGGCGCCGAGCCAGGGCAGCAGCAGGATCAGCACGAGGTAAAGCTGCATCTCGTTGGCCAGCGACCAGCTCGGAGGGTTGATCGAAGCGCTGGTGTCGGGCCAGAGGTTGTAGGTGAAGCTCAGGTGCGAGGCGATCTGGCGCAGCGCCGCATTTCCATGCAGGGGTGCCGCGTCCGCCAACAGCAGGAAAATCATCGCTGTGACGAGATAAAGCGGCGCGATGCGGACCAGTCGGGTCGCGAGGAAGCGCAGGCGGAAGCGATCCGGACGATGCTCGCGCAGGCGCAACGCCGACAGGGTGACGACCAGGCCGCTGATGACGAAGAACACATCGACCCCGACCCAGCCACCGCGGAGCAGGACCATCGGTCCGCGCGCGGCATCCTGCAAGCCGAAGAAATACAGGCAGTGGAACGCCACCACCACGGTCGCGGCGGCAAAGCGCAGGGCATCGAGCGCCGGCAGGTAGCGGTTCAAGGCGGGCAGGGCGGTGCGGGACGACTCGCGCATCAGCGCCGATCGCGCAGGATCTCGCGCGCGGCGTTGTGCCCGGGCAGGCCGGTGACGCCGCCGCCGGGATGGGTGCCGGCACCGCACAGGTACAGTCCGGGGAGCGCGCCGCGGTAGTTGCCCTGGCCGAGCAGTGGACGGGCGCTGAAGAGCTGGTCGAGGCCGAGGCTGCCATGGAAGATGTCGCCGCCGACGAGGCCGAACTCGCGTTCGAGATCGAGCGGGCTGAGTGCGCGCCAGCCGAGCACGCTGCGCCCGAAGTTGGGCGCGTGGCGATCGACGGTGCCGATCATCAGGCGTGCAACGGTGTCGCGGTGTGCATCCCAGCCACCTTCGACCTCTGGATTGACGTGCTGGCAGAACAGGCTGGCGACGTGCTGGCCGGGCGGGGCGAGGCTGTCATCGAGGGTCGAGGAGATCACCAGTTCGACGATCGGCTCGCGCGCCCAGCCGGGATTGTGTTCGCGCGACCTGGCATCGAAGTAGGCGCGTTCCATGTAGCGCAGGGACGGTGCGATCAGGATGCCGCTCTGGTGGTGCGGTTGCAGGTGGGTACCCGGCGCGCAGCGGAAGTCCGGCAGTTCGGACAGCGCCACGTTCATGCGGAAGGTGCCCGAGCCGCAACGGTAGCGTGCGATGCGCTCGCGCGTGTCCTCGTCCAGGTGCCGCGCTTCGATCAGGCGGCTGTAGAGGAGCTTGGGGTTGACGTTGGCGACCACGCGCGGGGCGTGGAATTCGCGCCCGTCTGCCAGTGCCACGCCGCAGGCGCGGCCTTCGCGCACCAGCACCTGCGCCACCGGCGCATCGACCCGCAGTTCGACCCCGCGCGCCCGACACTCGGCCGCCATTGCCTGGGTGATCGCACCCATGCCGCCGAGCGCGTGGCCCCACACGCCCTGCTTGCCGTTGACCTCGCCGAAGACGTGATGCAGCAACACATAGGCGCTGCCCGGCGTCCACGGGCTGGCGAAGTTGCCGACCACCGAATCCCAGCCGAGTGCGGCCTTCAGCGGCTCGGACTCGAACCAGTGGTCGAGAAGCTCGCCGGCCGACTTGCTGAAGAGATCGAGCAGGTCGCGGCGGCCGCGCAGATCAAGCCGGCGCAGCGCGCGCGCCACCTGCCAGGAGCCGAGCCAGTCGGCCAGCACGAAGCGCTCGGAGACGTTCGGCGGGGTGCGCAGCATCAGTTCACGCAGCACCGCGACGACGCGTTCGAGCATCGCGTGGTATTCGCTCAGGCGCTGGGCATCGCGTGGCGAACGGCGTGCCAGTTCCGCCAGGCCGATGTCGCCGCCGAGGCGGAAGGCGCTGCCGTCGGGCAGTGGCAGGAAGTTGGAATAGGGGCGTTCGACCACGCGCAGGCCGTGTTCGACCAGGTGCAGGTCGGCGATCACCTTGGGATTGAGCAGGCTGACGGTGTAGCTGGCGCTGGAATTGCGGAAGCCCGGGTGGAATTCCTCGGTGACGGCGGCACCGCCCACGACGCCGCGGCGCTCCAGCACCAGCACCTTGAGTCCAGCAGCGGCGAGGTAGGCGGCGCAGACGAGGCCGTTGTGGCCGCCGCCGATGAGGATCGCGTCGTGGGTCTGCATGGAAATTCCGGGCTTTGGACGAGGCGCGATTATGCGGTGCACGCGGCGTCGCGCGCTCGGGGTACGATTCGCAGCCATCGCCAAGGAAGGATCAAGAATGAAGGAACGCTTGCCGCTCTGGGCGCAGGAATGGTTCGGGGTGTTGGTGCCCAGTGCCAAGGTGCTGCTGATCCTCGTGCTTGCCTGGTTGCTGCAGGCCGCGCTGCGCCGCGCGATCGAACGCCTGTGCCGGCGCAACGGTCTGCCGCTCGCCGTGGCGCTGATGGCCCGGCGCGGTGTCGGCTTTCTGATCTTCAGCGCGGCCTTGCTGATGGTGCTCGATGTCTTCGGGGTTTCCGGCACGGTGCTGTGGACTGCCTTCACCAGTTTCGCTGCGGTCGGCGCGGTCGCGTTCTTCGCGGCCTGGAGCGTGCTGTCGAACATCTTCTGTTCGCTCCTGATCTTCTTCGCCCGGCCGTTTCGCCTGAACGACACGATCGAACTGGTGGAAAACGGCGAGAAGCCGGGTTTCAAGGGCCGCGTCGTCGACGTCAACCTGCTCTACACCACCCTGGTCGAATCCGGTGACGGCGACAGCGGCACGCGGGTGCAGATTCCCAACAGTCTGTTTTTCCAGCGCACCCTGCGGCGCTGGCATGGCGCCGCGGTACCGGTCCTGCCGCGGCACTGGCCGGCAGGCGAAACCCGTGACACGGCCGCGCCGACGGAGCCAGGACCATGACCGAACCCGGCGATCGTCGCCCGCTCACCACGCGCAGCGCCGCCTGGGCCCGTGCGCTCGCCGCCGCGCTGGCGCGCTCGTCGATCACGCCGAATCAGATCTCGGTCGCATCGATCGGCTTCGCCCTGCTCGGCTGCGCCCTGCTGCTGTGCTGGCCGACACCCTTGGGTCTGGTGCTGACAGCGGTCTGCGTGCAGTTGCGCCTGCTCTGCAACATGCTCGATGGCATGGTCGCGATCGAGGGCGGCAAGCAGTCGCCGCTGGGTGCGCTTTACAACGAACTGCCGGACCGGATCGCCGACTCGCTGTTCCTGGTCGCGCTCGGCTACGGCGCGGGTCTCGGTTGGCTTGGCTGGCTGATGGCGCTGCTTGCGGCCTTGACGGCCTACGTGCGTGCGGTCGGCGGCAGTCTCGGGCTGGTGCAGGATTTTCGCGGACCGCAGGCCAAGCCGCACCGCATGGCAGTGATGACCGCGAGCTTGTTGCTCGGGGCTGCGGAACTGCACTGGCGCGGCAGCACGCACGTCCTGCTTGCGGGTGCCGCCCTGATCGCATTCGGCAGCGCCCTGACCTGCATCCTGCGCATCCGGGCGATGGCCCGTCAACTCGTGGCACGCGGCTGATGCTGACGCGCCTGCTGGTGTTCCTGACCCGGCTCCTGTTCGGCGCCTATCCGCGCTGGATCGGGGTGCGCCCGCAGGCTCACCAGCGCATCTATTTCGCCAATCACGGCAGCCACCTCGACACCCTGACGCTGTGGGCCGCGCTGCCGGCGGAACTGCGCCGTCGGACCCGGCCGGTCGCGGCGCGTGACTACTGGGGCGGCGGCTTGCGTGCCATCATCGCGCATCGTGGCCTGAATGCCGTGCTGATCGATCGGCATCGCGAGCATCCGCAGGATGATCCGCTCGCGCCGTTGCACGCGGCGCTCGCCGAGGGCGCCTCGCTGATCCTCTTTCCCGAGGGCACGCGCACTGCCGAGGCGACGCCGGGCAGTTTCAAGTCCGGCCTCTACCACCTTGCCCGCGCCCACCCCGAGGTCGAGCCGGTCGCGGTCTACCTCGACAATGCCCGCCGCAGCCTGCCCAAGGGCAGCCTGATGCCGGTGCCACTGATCTGCAGCGCGCGCTTCGGCGGCGTGGTCCGGCCCATGCCGGAGGAAACCCGGGATGACTACCTGCAACGCGCCCGCGCGGCGGTGATGGAGCTGGCATGATCGAAGATCTCGAATCCTGGCTGGGCGCGCTGGTCCGGCGCACGCCGCAGGAGTTCTGGCAGGTGATGGGCGGCGTGCTGGTGCTGCTGGTCGTGGCGAGCGTGATCGCGGCGGTATTGCGCCGGCGGCGGCCGGGTCCGGTGATCGACAATCTCGTGGCACGCATCAATGCCTGGTGGGCGATGGTCGCGGTGCTCGCAGCCTGTTTCCTGCTCGGCCGGGTGGCGACCCTGCTGCTGTTTGCCCTGGCCTCCTTCCTCGCCTTGCGTGAGTTCATCAGCCTCACCCCGACCCGTCGTGGCGACCACCTCGTGCTGGTGCTGTGCTTCTATCTCGCCCTGCCCTTGCAGTACGTCCTGATCGGGGTCGACTGGTACGGTCTGTTCGTGATGTGCATCCCGGTGTACGGCTTCTTGTTGCTGCCGGCGGTGTCGGCGCTCGAAGGCGACACCGAAGACTTCCTCGCGCGCAACACCAAGATCCAGTGGGGCCTGATGCTGACGGTGTATTGCATCAGCTATGCACCGGCCCTGCTGTTGTTGAAGATCCCTGGTTTCGAGCGCGGCAACCTGCTCCTGCTGCTCTACCTGTTGCTGGTGGTGCAACTGTCCGACGTGCTCCAGTACGTCTTCGGCAAGCTCTTCGGCCGGCACAAGCTGGCTCCGGGCGTGAGTCCGTCGAAGACCGTCGAGGGTCTGGTCGGCGGTGGCCTGTCCGCCACCGCGATCGGCGCGGCGCTGTGGTGGATCACGCCGTTCACGCCGCTGCAGTCGGCCCTGCTTTCGGGATTGATCGTGCTCTGCGGCTTTCTCGGCGGGCTGGCACTGTCGGCGGTCAAGCGCAGCCTCGGGGCGAAGGACTGGGGCAGCATGATCGAAGGTCACGGCGGCATGCTCGATCGGCTCGACTCGGTGAGTTTTGCCGCACCGATCTTCTTCCATGTCGTGCGTTTCGCCTTTGCCTGAAGCCCGGCACCCGTCCGTGCCGATGGGCGTGGCGGAGGTTTCGGTCGCATCGCACGTGAGCGGGTAGACTTGCAGGCTCACTCCTGCATTCGTCGCGGCCATGTTCCACACCCACGCCCTTTCCGGTTCCAAGCCCGAGCAGTACGCCCAGCTCGCCGCACAGGCGCAGGGACTGCTGCATGGCGAGCACGACCGCATCGCCAATGCCGCGAATCTTTCCGCCCTGGTCTACCACGCCCTGCCCGACCTCAATTGGGTGGGTTTCTACTTTTTCGACGGGCGCGAGCTGGTGGTGGGGCCGTTCCAGGGCAAGCCGGCCTGCGTGCGCATTCCGCTCGGACGCGGTGTCTGTGGCAGCGCGGCGGCAACCCGGACGCTGCAGCGGGTCGAGGATGTGTTCGCCTTCGAAGGCCATATCGCCTGCGATGCCGACTCGCGCTCCGAACTGGTGGTGCCGCTGCATCGCGGCGACGAACTGATCGGCGTCTTCGATCTCGACAGCCCGATCCCGGCACGCTTCGACACCGATGATGCCGCGGGTCTGTCCGCGCTCGCCGCCCTCTATCTGGAAGCCATTGCATGAGTACCCCACTCAAGGTCGGCCCCAAGTCCGTTGCCTGGTTGCGCCAGGTTGGCATCCGCACCCGGGAAGATCTCGCCGCAGTGGGTGCGGTCGCGGCCTACGTGAAGTGCAAGCGCGCCGGCTTTCGCCCCAGCCTCAACCTGCTCTACGCGCTCGAAGGCGTGCTGCTGGGTTGCCATTGGCAGAAGGTGCCCGAGGCACGTCGAACGGAACTGTTGGCGCAGGCCGAGAGCGGTATCGCCGAAATCCCGCCCTCGCGTGGCCGTGCCGCGGCATTGGCGGTGTCGGAAGTGCGCGATGTCACCGGTGAGGGCGGTGAAGCCGGCGGCATGGAATTCAGTTTCGGCTTCGATGAGCCCGGCGGTGGAGGTGGTGGCGGCGAGGACGCCTGAACGGGTTCTCAGGCATGTACGGCGGCGTAGTTGCGCGCCTCCTCGCCCCAGATCGGCGTCTCGGCGATCGTCGCAAGCACCGCCTCGGGCGCATCGACCAGGCGCCAGATGCTGCGGTGCTCGGGATTGAGGAAGCGCTCGTCGATCACCTGTTCGTCGAGGAACTTCAGCAACGGCGACCAGTAATCGCGCGTGTTCAGCAGCAGGATCGGGTTGTGATAGAGGCCCAGGCGCTTGAGCGTGATCGCCTCGAACAGTTCCTCCAGCGTGCCGCAACCACCCGGCAGCGCCAGCACCGCATCCGAGCCACTCAGCAACAGGTGCTTGCGCTCGCGCATGTCGCCGACCAGTTCGAGATGGGTCAGGCCCGGATGGCCCCATTCCAGGTCTGCCATGAAACGCGGCAGGATGCCGATCACCTGCCCGCCCGCGGCAAGCGCACCATCGGCCACCGCGCCCATCGAGCCACGCGAACCGCCGCCGTAGACGATTTCGCAGCCGGCCTGCGCCAGCAGCATTCCCACGCGCCGGGCGTGGTCGGTGTAGTCGGTGTGGGCGTAGTCGCTGGACGAGGCGTAGATGCACACGCGCATGAGTCGGATTCCGTGGAAATGGTGCGACATTCTGCCATCGCGGCCGGTGCGCGAAAACGGCGCAGACGCTGATTGCGGAGCAGGTGTCGAGGTGTCCGTGAAACGAGGAAAATCACCACCGTCGCGGTGTCGTGCCGCGGCCAGCGCAATGTTCGCGGCCAGCCGCACCATCACGCTGCTATCGTATCGGGCCACTGGATTGCCCACTGCCGCAAGCACGAGAATCCCATGAAGATCCACAGTCAAAGTTTCAGTCACCGCGGCCCGATTCCGGCCGAGTTCGCCTTCGGCAGGATCGGCGATGCCGAACAACCGATCGTGCTGTCGGATAACCGCAATCCGCATCTCGCCTGGGAGGAAGAACCCGCCGGCACGCGCTCATTCGTGCTGCTGTGCGTCGATCCGGACGCGCCCTCGCGCGGCGATGACGTCAACCGCAAGGATCGCGTCGTGCCGGCCGACCTGCCACGCGCCGATTTCGTGCACTGGGTACTGATCGATCTTCCCGCGGACGTGCGCGAGATCGCGGCGGGCTCGCTTGCCGAGGGTGTCCTCGCGCGCGGCAAGCCGGCGCAGCCCGGTCCGGGCGGCGCGCGCCAGGGCGTGAACGATTACACCGGCTGGTTCGCCGCTGACGCCCAGATGCAGGGCACCTACCACGGCTACGACGGGCCGTGCCCGCCGTTCAACGACAGCATCCCGCATCGCTACTTCTTCCGTCTGTTCGCACTCGATCTGCCGCGCCTGGATGTGCCGGTCGAATTCGGTGCCCGCGAGGTGCTGGCGGCGATGCAGGGGCATGTGCTCGACGAAGCCGAACTCCACGGTACCTACAGCCTCAATCCGGCCCTGGCCTGATGGACTTCGCAAGCATCCTGATTTTGGCGCTGATCCAGGCGCTGACCGAATTCCTGCCCGTCTCCAGCTCCGCGCACCTGGTGCTGGCGGCGAAGCTGCTGGGCTGGGAATACCAAGGCCTGAGTTTCGATCTGGCCCTGCACTTTGGCACCCTGCTGGCGCTGCTGGTCTATTTCCGCACGGACATCGTCGAACTGGTCCGCGATGTGCTGGCGTGGCGACCGGGGCGTCCGCTCTCGCCGGGACAACGTGTGGCCCTCGGCATCACCCTGGCGACGATTCCGGCGGGGCTGGCGGGCCTCGCGCTGGGCGATGCCGGAGCGCTGGTGCTGCGCCATCCGGTCGCGATCGCGCTGAACCTGATCGTGTTCGGCGTCCTGCTGGGGTTGGCCGAACGCATGTCGCAACGGCGCCATGCCGGGGTGCTGGCGGACTACCACGATCCCGCCGGTGACAGCTTCCGCCAGCTCTCGCCCTGGCGTGCGGTCCTGATCGGCTGTGCCCAGGCGCTGGCCTTGATGCCCGGCGTCTCGCGCTCGGGCGCGACCATGACGGCAGGTCTGTTCCTCGGCCTCGATCGTGCCCAGGCGGCGCGCTATTCGTTCCTGCTGTCGATCCCGATCATGCTGCTGGCAAGTGTCCATGCGGCCTGGGAGAGTCGGCACGAGGCCGTCGCCGGGATTGGCGATCTGCTCCTTGGCGCGGCGCTCTCGGCGGTGGCCGGCTGGTTCGTCATTCACCTCTTCCTTGGCGTGATCCGGCGCATCGGCACCCTGCCGTTCGTGCTCTATCGAGTGCTGTTGGGGATGGGGGTGCTGGCCTGGTATTTCTTCATTGGAATGTCCTGACACGGGGTTGCGGCACGAATCGCAGTGGCCGCGTACCATGGGCGCAACCGTGCTGCGGAATCCGGTCGTGGTCGCGCTGATTCGAATCCTTGTCGTGCTGATGCTGATTGGCGTGTGCGGGGCGGCCGTGGCCGTGCCCGAGGCGCCGCCAGCGGGTGGCGGAGCGGGTGTGCAGACAAGCGATGCCGAACTGCGCCAGCAGGCCGCGCAGGCTTTCCAGGAGGGACGTTACGAGGATTTCAAGGCGCTGCAGGCGCAACGTCTGGCCGAGGCCGAGCGCAGCGGCGATGCCCGCCTTGCGGCCGATGCGCAGATGCAGCTTGGCGTGCTGGATCGGCGTCAGGGGCGTTTCGATGCGGCGCGGGCCGCCTTTGCCGAGGCGATCGAGACCTTTCATCGTCTCGGTGACAGGAACGGTGAAGGCCAGGCCCTGACACATCAGGGCCTGGTGCTGCTCAACCAGGGCCAATATCCGCAGGCGCTGGAGGCGCTCGAAGATGCCAAGGCGCTGGCGGTTGCCGGTGCGGATGTCGAACTGGATCGGGTGTTGCAGTACCTCGGTTTGCTCTATCACGGTCTGCGCGAATTCGATCAGGCGCGCGATTTTCTCGAACGCGGGCTGGAAGAGGCACGCAAGCAGGCCGACCCGCAGCGCACCGCGCCCCTGCTGGGCAGTCTTGCGCGCCTGGCCAATGACAGTGGCAACTTCGAGGCTGCGCTCGACTACAGTCGGCTCTCGATGGAGTTGGCCGAGAGCGCCAACAGCACGCCGGGGCGGATCTTCAGCCTGCTCGAACGCGGTCGCGCCCTGCTCGGGCTGGGGCGCCTCGACGAGGCACGGACGGCGCTGGAAGAATGTCGCGAACTGAGTCGCTCGATCGCACAGGCTCGCAGCGTTGCCGATGCGACCTTCGTGCTCGGTCGGGTGGCGCAGCAGGAGGGTGACATCGGCACGGCGCTGCGCTTGTACCGCGAGGCGATTCCCGCCTACGAGGGTGCCAACGACACTCGTCAGACCCTTGATGCTTACCGCCGCATGGTGCCCTTGCTGCGTCAGCACGGCGAGTCGGATGAGGCTGCGCGCCTGGCCGAGGCGGCGATGGCGTTGCAGGAGCAGATCGGCGGGCAGGACGTCGCTCGCCGTCTTGCCCTGTCGGAATACCGTCATCAGGTCGCCGACGATGCACGCCGCATCGAACTGCTCCAGCGCACCAACGAAGTCCAGCAATTGAATCTCGACAACCAGCTCCGGATCCGCAACATCGGTCGGACCGTGATCGTCGCCCTGTTGCTGGTGGCGCTGCTCCTGGCCTGGGCATTCCGGCGTGCGCACCGCTCCGCGGCGGCACTGGCGACCAGCAATGCCAGTCTGCAATTGAGCCGGCGCGCGCTGCTGCGCGCTAACGCCGAGCTCGAACGGCGTACCGATGCGCTCCAGGCCGAGGCCAATACCGACGAACTGACCGGCTTGCCGAATCGCCGGCATGTGCTCGAACGCCTCGATGACGCATTGGCGCTGGTGGAGGCGGACAACCGCCAGCTCGCGCTGCTGGTGCTGGATCTGGATCACTTCAAGCAGATCAATGACAGCCACGGCCATCCGGTCGGCGATCGCGTGCTGCAGCGCGCCGCCAGCGTGATGCAGGCGCAGGTGCCGCCCGGCGCCCGGCTCGGTCGCTTCGGCGGCGAGGAGTTCCTGCTGGTGCTTCCCGGCCATGACCACGAGCGCGCCCTGCGCGTTGCCGAGGCGCTGCGTGACGCACTGGAACGGGATTCGAGCGATGATCTGCCACGGATCACGGTCAGCATCGGCGTCGCGAGCCATGTGGCGGAAATCGGCGTCGATGGCAGCCGCCTGATCGAGGCCGCCGATCGCGCGCTCTATCGCGCCAAGCAGGCCGGCCGCAACCGCGTCGAGGCGGCCTAAAGAAGGTCTGAACACGTCGTCATTGCGTGGCGAAGCAATCCAGGCGCTTGATTTTCAAGGCCTCTGGATTGCCACGTCGACGCGCTCTTCGCAATGACGGTTTTTCAGAGGTTCCCTGGGGAGCCGCGGAAGGCCTCGTCGTGGTATGGATTGAGGCCAGGCCATGACTCAAAAACATCAAATAATCAATCCGTTGAAGTTCTTCGTTGGGATCGGAACAAAGAAGTTCCAACGTGCACGCAGGTTCCCTGGCAGCGGCGCGAAATTGCCTCGCGGCATTGTCGGGCCGGCGCGCAATCGGTCATCATTTCGCTCCCATCCCGCCGCCCCGAGCGGCGTTTTTTCGTCACGGAGTTCCGCATGTCCCA
>WBZR01002286.1_pt1 | contig 20258 bp, 9 predicted proteins | sample 5204231 | NCBI WGS metagenome assembly WBZR01 (sample SAMN12412403, study PRJNA552823) | activated sludge metagenome | isolation source: activated sludge from anammox sidestream of wastewater treatment plant... | place: USA: Virginia | collected 2017-08 | reverse complement strand
CCCAGGCCCTTCGATCGTATTCCCATTCACTGTAGATGATGAACATCCGCTTAGGTTAATACCATAAAATTGCTCATCTTGATTGAAAAAACTACACTCTATTGTATTGTTAAGAATCTCTGCTCCTACTAGCTCATATAGCTCAATACCATAAAAATTTCCTCCGGCTGTTAAGCTATTGCCAGTACATTTGACTTCTCCAGCATAATTTGGTGTTGATTTTAACAACTGAAAAAACCTCTTTACATTATTCCCGGAATAATAAGTTACATATTGATATGTATTGTTTACGATCTCATATTGCTCCAGACCTCCAGTTCCGGTTGCAATGATACCTTCCAGATAGTCATTAAATGAATTTTGACTTATATAGATTTCCTTGTCATAAAGCCCCTCCATTCTTATTCCTACAGGTGTAATTGTCGTAGTACTATTAAATTTTGTATTCTCTACATTAATATCTGAGCCTTGTAACGAAACATCAAAACTCGTAAAATCAACCGGCAATACACTCTTGTCAAAGCCGGATACATTGATCGCTGCATACTCATGTGTCCTGAAATCTACCAGCTTCGATCCGCCTCCCAACACTTTGATGAAATGACCAGCCTCTGTCGCTATCTCCTGTAGGCCTACTACATTATTTCCAAAACTACTGTGTGTGACCGTTATACTGCTCTCATTGCTCAATATTCCGAATATACCGTTCTTGAACTGATTGTTGTATTGGTAAGGAACTCCACCCGAAAATAATCCTCCAACTACAAAATGACTGATCTTGTTGAGCAGCAAGCCGGCATACGTCTTACCTCCTCCTATATCAAAGTCACTGTCAGAACCGCTGTAGTTCTTCAAATACCCTCCGACAAATTTATTGTTTATAAATTGAAAATCGTCACTTGCCCAATAAATGTACCCCAATCCATCACTGCTATTGTTACATCGTACTCCTACAAAATTATTGGTAAACTCACAGTTCGCAATGCCCATATAACTGAGATTACTATAATCTATAGCGTATAAAGCATCCGAAAAATTGCATTGATAAAACTTCCCATAAGCATTTGACTGAATATGGATGCCTCGCCACAAATCGTTACAGCCTCTGAAATCTACGCCTGTCGCATTCAAAAAATTTCCGGCCTGTACATCAATACCGCTTGCTTCTCCAAATAAAATATCAGAGCCGGTCGGTATATTCCAATTGACATCAACTGTCAATATGCCTGTAATCTCCAAATATACAGGGCCTGTAGGTGGCAGAGATGGAAGCAGTGTGCTGAGTTTGGTAGTGGACACTTGTATATAATTAGTATCTGCACATCCGCTCAAGACAAAGGCTACATTGGTTTGTGTAGTGGTTGAAGGTTCATGTTGTGCAGATGCAGTAAAGAACTTCTCTCCAACACCAATAAAATTAAGTGAATTTAATCTAACAATACCTGTACATGCAATGGCCATAAAAATAAATATAAATATTTTTTGGCGAGAAGAATAATCATCTACCCCCCCCCGTTAAACAGAATAATATTTCGTATAAAACGAAATTCTTTTTGATAATTTGGTTGTGTTTTCATACAATTTTGAGTTTTTGGTTTTTAATCTGCTTTATTTGACAAACATACATAACATTTTAACAAAAAGCAAGCATCATCTAAAAAAAATTGTGGTCTGTTGATTTCATCACTCCCGCACAAACTTCTCTACCCGTATATTTCCTGCATCATCTGTCAGCTCTATAAAGTACATGCCCGGGGCGAGAGCCGATACATCTATCGTATGCAGGTACGAATACGCCGGTAGCACACCCGTATAACAGCGCCTGCCCAGAAGATCGTAGCAGTGGATCGTGTAGGCATGACCACCGGACAACTTTTCACCCAACTCTATATTGATGCTGTTCGTGGCAGGATTCGGATATAGCTTAATATATCGATCTGCATTCGGCACTGTGGTGGACACAGTACCTACACGCACATACCTGCAGTAAGTGTCGCTGCCATACACATTGCTCACCGTCAGGCATACATCATACACACCACTTTTTGCATAGCTGTATATAGGATTTACTTCCGTTGAGCTGTTACCGCTTCCATCACCAAAATCCCAGTACCAGTCTGTAGGATTATAGTAGGAATTATCTACAAACTCTACCTTATGCCAATCTACACTGTCAGGATAATACCTGAACTTAGCAACTGGTACATTGTTAATTCCTAAGGTATCAGCGGCACTGCCATCTATCGGACCAAGGCGGTAATACGGGTAGATGGGCATATTAGTATGATAATAAAAAGGAGTCCTGTAAGCGCGTGGCCTGAACATACAGGCTTTGCCCTTTTCATTCGGGCGCTCTATGACATGGATAAAAGGAGAGCTGCCACCATCAGATCCACAGTATATCTTACCGTCAGGGCCAGGCTGAAGGGTATAATAAGACGTACGGCAATGAAGCTTACAAGGCCAGACTAAACCATCCCATACCGATATTGTATCCCGATTAGTCAATGTGTCTGAATCCCATAGATCAAATTGATACAAGTGATGTATATCACACATATATAAAAACCGTCCGTTTGGTGAAAACGGAGCATTAAAACTGTGAGCACCGAACATTGACTTTGGATGATGTACGATAACAGGATCGCTTAATGTACCGGTAATTCTGTCAAAATCAAATAACCAGGAATCTCCTTCCGTTGCAGCTGCAGTATATTGAAAAAATTTACTTCCGTCAGGAGAAAATGTGGGCCTACTTTGATGGTTTGTTGAAAGGAGAGGGAATTTTTGAGTTTTTTGCAGCTTGATCTCATCCGGGCTTATCAGATAAACAAAATACTCATGCAGTCCACTATTATGTGCTACTAACCACCAGTCACGCCCGTTTGCATGTCTTGTTATATCATAGAAGACATTCTTCTGTTTGCCACTGTCATGTACAAGTTTATTCTTATTCACCACTGTCCATACACCATCTTTTTTCTCAATTTCTGTATATAATATATATCTGTAACTAACAATATTGCCTTCATCCGAAGCTGTTGAATGCAATAAAAAAATCCTGTTATGAGAAAAAAATGGTACAAAGCGTGTGCCTCTGTATAGCGGATACCCCTTTTCCCCCTTTCCACAAAATGGTACCCAAAAATTGTTCCCTCCGTCAACATAGTAATTAATAGAATCGCCGTTGGGAAGGATATTGCCTGTAGCATCAAAAACAGCACACCCGTTTGTGTACATCAGAAGCATACCACTTGAATCGCAAAGAGAATTGCATTCATTATACATATTGGTCATAGTCTCATAACTTTTTATTAGTTTGAAACTGTCATTTTTAAAATCTATAATAAAATTATTATTGGCAGTATCCAGTTCCGCCGGTAATACTTCCGGTTTCTTACCCATTAACCAGGCGTAGTCATAATTCTGGCAAAACCCGGGTACACCCATAAACAATACTACCATAGAAGCTATGATTGCTGATTGTATAGCTTTTCCTATTGATGTTTTCATAATATTTATTTTATTGTTGGATGATTAATTTTTTAGCAAAATATTGCTCGCCAGTTTTCCATATAATTATGTAGAAACCATTCGGAATATTCGCAATATCTATTTTGCCTTGCTGATCCGGAGCTTTTTTATAAAAAACAATATCTCCCGTCAAATTCTGTATCAATAATTCTGATTCTTTGTAATCAACACCTTTTAAATGATAATTTAAAATCTGTGCTGCCGGGTTATTAAAAGTAAGCTCTGCAGAAGATTCTGCCTTATCCTGTGATTGAATTTCTTCAGACCGAGGCTCAATATAGCAATCATCATCAAATATTGGTTCTAATCCCAATATCTGAAGTAGATGCCGAGCATCAAGCACAGCTCTTCCTCCAGTACCGTAACATTGTTCAGCCACATAGTACAAACTGTCTGTTTCATTTTGCGACAGACTAAATTCCGTATCGTTCAAGTGATCTGTTATAATACCATATACTATCGAAAAGTTTCGTTCTATCTGATTCATATTGCTCATGGATGCCCTGATACTTTGCATATCACCCTGTGCAGTTGCAAAAGCCAGCTGCATATCATCTGCTAAAGCCTGACTTTCATTCAACATTGAATCTAAAATTGCTATCTGAGTGTTCAGATTCTGCATCGCGGTATCTTTTGCACCTGGTGTTAAGGATGCATGGACCAATAGCTCCGCTTCAGTTAAAGCCTCTTTTTGCGAAATAATATCTTTGTGATGCTTTCTGTAATTAGTAAACTCAGGTAAATTTTTTAGATTTTCAATTAGATATTTAATCTCAAAAATCTTTCCAAGATTACCGGAATTCTCGTGTGCATAAAATGCATTCGTCAAGGTATCCATGGTTATCAACGATGGTGCATTATACAACTTATCATAAAGCCCCCACCTTAATCCCCAGCTTGCAGCATCATTCATAAGGCTGTCACCCTTGGCTATATTTCTGTCCTGTTCTGTGATGTAACTTAATTGATGCAAGGTATCTGTTAAATTCTCTCCTACCGAAACACATTCAGGCTTTTGTGTCCCCATTGATTGAAACCAACTACCAACACCATTGTTGATGTGTGAGCTTCCAACTGAAACAGTATTGGGCCAATATTTATTCGTCTGTATCGGGATACTCGTTGCAATGTAAAATTGAGACATACTAATTCCAAAACTTGGATCTAAGTAATTTGACCCTATAAATGCACCATCACCATCATAAGGATTACCGTACCATTGGTTTTGGTGGTTATCCTGTTCACCAATTATTGCGTCATATTCTAACACAAAACCATTGAAGTGCTCATAAAAATGATTGGAATACACTCGGCTCGGGTAGCTGTCATAGTCAAAACGCATCCCTTCGTATGTAGCATTAGAATAATTGCACACAGCATTGCCGTTTGTCGCGTAAAAGCTATACACTTTTGAATAGGCATAAGTATCCCCAGGGCCTTGAACAATATTCCCACTTACAATGGCTTTATCACAGCCCACTAATCTTATCCCATAAAATTGATCATACTGAGTATTAAGACTACATTGTATCGTGTTGTCTGATATTTCAGGGGTTTTAAGCTTAAATAACTCTATTGCATAAAAATTACCGCTTGCTTCTAATGCATTATTATTACAAATTACTTTATCAGCATAATTCGATGATTTTATCAAATGGAAAAACCTCTTGGCATTACTTCCAGGATAATAATCCACATAATCATAGGTATTATTTGTCACTTTATAATTCTCCATTCCGCCTGCTCCTGTTGCTTCAATTCCAATCAAACAGTTGACAAATTCATTGCTGTCTATTTCTACATCCTTAGCTTTCAGCCCTTCAAATCTTATTCCTACCGGGGTTGTATAGACAGAACTTATAAACTTAGTATTAGATACAATTACATCCGAGCCTTCCTTTGAAACATCAAAACTCGTGAAATCAACAGGCAATACACTCTTGTCAAAGCCGGATACATTGATCGCTGCCACCTCATGTGTTCTGAAATCCACTAACTTTGAGCTGCCGCCAAGCACTTTGATGAAATGGCCGGGTGTTGAAGCTATCTCCTGCAGACCGGATATGTTATTGCCGAAACTGCTCCGCATCAGCGTTACACTGCTCTCATTGCTCAATATACCGAATACGCCGTTTTTAAACTGATTGTTATACTCGTATGGCGTGCCCATAGCAAATATATCCCCAACCACAAAATGACTGATATTATTCAAAATGAGACCGGCATAGGTTTTGCCGCCTCCCAATACCCAGTCATTGTCATATCCACTAAAAGGATTCAATGATCCTCCATTGAATCTGTTATTGATGAACTGGTAATCATCACTGACCCAGTATATATGTCCTACCCCTCCACTCGTATTATTACACCGGACTCCAACAAAATTATTGTCAAAATCACAGTTGGCAATGCCCATGTAACTCAGGTTGTTATAATCAAGCGCATACAATGCATCCGAAAATTTGCATTTATAAAACCTCCCGATAGCTCCTGATTCAATCTCGATACTTCTCCATAAGTAGTCACAGCCTCTGAACAAAGTGCTGTCAGCAGACAAAAAGACTCCCGGTTTAACGTCTATTCCACTAATATCATCCAATATTATATCTGATCCGGGAGCTATATACCAATTGACATCAACTGTAAGCGTTCCCGATATTTTCATATTAACCGGACCAGTCGGTGGTAGTAACGAAAGTACATTACTTAAACTATCTGTATGAATATTTATGTAGGTCGTATCTGTGCAATCCGAAAGCAATGTTGCCGGCATTGGCGGCACTTCTGCCTTAGAAGCTGATACCGACAGCAACTTTATCACTGTATCAAAAGGATTCAAAGAATTCAATCTGCCAATACCAATACAACTCGCAGCCATGACAATCAAAACAATTACTGCTTGGCTAAACGAATAAAATTTTACCCCCCCCCCCGTTTAAAATTAATATAATTTTGTTTAGAGGCGAAATAATCACGAATATTCTGCAGTGCTTTCATAATGCTATGGTTTTTTGCTTAGTAAATAAGATTTGCTCCAAATATATGCTATTTTATTTAAAAAGTCAAGCATTTCACCAAAAATATTGCGTTTTGTACAATATTAACATCACTCCCGCACAAACTTCTCCATCTGACTGTGGCCGATACTTTGCAGGCAAAAATTGGTACAGATTATACTTTTGGTTTTCAAATTCGTACCACTAATCAAAAGATTCTATCTGAAAATATCAGAAAAGACTCCTCATTTACTCCAGCAAACCTGCCAATTCGCTCTTGTCAAGGCTGAAGAAAAACTCGTCTTCGGTAATGATTTCTGAGGCGAGCTTTTGCTTTTTCTGCTGCAAGCGGAGAATTTTTTCCTCGATGGTGTTACGAGTGATGAAGCGTATGGCAGTCACGTTCCGGTTCTGGCCTATGCGGTGCGCCCTTGCTATGGCTTGTTGTTCGGCAGCCGGATTCCACCACGGGTCTATCAGGAATACCAGCTCGGCTGCAGTAAGGTTGAGGCCTGTACCGCCTGCTTTGAGCGACAGGAAAAACCACGGAATGTCTTTTTCCTGAAAATTCTCCACTTCGCGCTGTCTTTGTGCCAGCGCCACATCACCTGTGAGTCTGCTGAACGCCACTTTATTGGATGTCGCCCAATCACAATACTTGTCGAGGTGGCGCACATACGAGGAGAATACCAGCACTTTTTCCTTACTCTGTACAGCATTTTCAAGAAAATAGCTCACCTCATCGAATTTCCCGGAAGCTACATCTGCAAACTCAGGCAACATAGCCGGATGGCTCGCTATTTGGCGCAATCGTTGTAAGGCATTGAGTATTCGTAACTTTTCCTTTCCGCTGCCATCCGTTTCCGCCATCAGGATCGAATTGCGTACAGCCGATTTTTCTTTTTCATAGATTTCGGCCTGTTGCTCATCCATTTCGCAATAATGAACAAACTCTGTGAGTTCGGGCAACTCAGGTGTCACCGATTTTTTTGTACGCCTGAGTATAAACGGTTTTACGATACGCAGGAGTTCCTCCCGTTTTGCTTCATCCTGATTTCGCTCTATCGGAATCCGGAACGCTTGTTTAAAGCTTTGTGCACTACCGAGCATACCGGGGTTAATAAATTGCATTTGTGCCCATAGGTCTGCGAGGCTGTTTTCAATAGGCGTTCCTGTCAGGGTAAGGCGAAAAGGTGCGGATATCCTGTTGACCGCTTCAAACATCTTACTGTCTTTGTTCTTTATCTGCTGGCTTTCGTCAAGGATGATGGCATCGAATGCTATCTTCGACAGTTCATCAATATCGCGTACTAGAATATGGTAAGTAGTAAGCACAAGGTCGAATCCGCCGATCAGGCTGTGCGAACGGTAGCGTTCAGTGCCTGTGTGCGTATATTTGCTGAGTTGCGGTGCAAATTTCTCCAGCTCAATGTACCAATTAAATACAAGCGATGCCGGCAAAACGACCAAAGCGCGGATACCTGTACGCTGTGGTGCTGCAAACAAATCGAGCTGGCCTGAAGGTAATCCTGTAGTCTGTATTTTGGATTTTTTGGATGAAATATACAGCAACAAGGCAATCGACTGGAGTGTCTTGCCGAGGCCCATGTCATCTGCAAGGCAAGCACCCAGATTGTTGTCATAAAGCCGTGCTAACCATCTGAATCCAGCTTCCTGGTAAGGGCGAAGTACGGCATTCAAACCTTCCGGCAATGGAATTTCCGCTTCATTCTGTTCCGACAAACGGGCTGCCACTCCGGTAAGTTCCTCGGCGACCGTCGCCTGTGCTTTTGAAAGCCTGTAGCCGCTTTCCGTTTCTGTGCCAAGCTGTACGAGTGACGAGTATTTCTCAAACCACGCCTTTGGAATGATGAACACCGACCCGTCCGGAAGCATAAAAACCGGGTCTTCGTTCCTTATGTTGGCTGCGAGTTTTTTGAACGGAAAGCTGAATTCGCCAACATTGACCACGACATGGACGTCGAACCAGTCGCCTGCTTCTTTAGCAACAGTTTTGACATCGAAAGCCTCCAGATTTACCGGATTTTCTCCCATAAAAAACGGAGCGACTTTAAATCCTGCAGCTACAAGGGCCGGTTTGTTTTTTCTCAGCCATAGGCAGGCATCTAACATGTCTGCTACCGATTGTTCCGGCAGTGCAAAAACTTGTCCGGCTGTTTTTTCGAGTCCACATTCTGTCAGTTTTTCGGCAATATGACGTTCAGTTTCCATATTCCGCACATAATTCAGGATACGGATGTTCCCTTCCGGCGAAATCTCGATTTTCTTCCTTCCCTGCCTTATGTCGTGAAATTCGAATTTTTGTTCATGATAATAACAGGCGAGTTTCAAGACGAACTTTCCTTCAAAAACGCTTTCCGTCAACTGCAATTCCGGATTTTCGGGTATGTCGTATTTGTCTATGTCAAACCCTTCTGCCTCAATCTCTACTGATGAATCTAGCTTCAACACGAACGACTTAAAATAAGTGTGTACCAGCTTGTCGGGCACAATCACTACGTTTTTCGTTGCAAAAGGTAGCAACATATTCCCATTAATGCCTACCGGTTGATACAGTTTCCTGTCAATGATGGCCCAGGCCGGATGATTGCATACGACCATGATATTTTTATCCATCAAAGCGACATCCTGCTCATCGGAAATCAGGTTCAGCTTATAAGAGACTGATGTATCAGACTTTTTTAGGGAAATATTTGCCATTGATGAAGTCGAAGAAACATCCACGCAGTGGTCGGCAATATATGCTTTACGAAAAATGTTAATGCACAAGACGATGTCGTTTTCAACCAATTGTCTAAGTATGAAATCAATCTTTTTTTCGATGAAATGCTTGAGAACCGCCTTTATTTTTTCATCCCCCATCAGTACAGAAAGCTTGTCTCCGTTCCGGATTTTTGCCCCGAATCTTGCAGTAAGAGATTCGTCACTTATTTCGTCCAAAACCTGAAACAGCTTATGATGGCTTTCAATTGTATCCGGAAAAAAATCGCGGTAATTGTTGAGGAAAATTTTCTGCGACACTGTGCTCACTTCACGCATATCAGGCGAAGGTGCAGCCCATGCAGATACAGTTATACCGATAACATCATGATTATCAATACTTAACACCAGTTTGTATCCAGAATATTCTCCCATTTTCATCAAAAAAGAAGGCGAATATCTGAATTTCTACTGCGTTTTACATCATTTTTACACAAAAACAAAATCCCCGACGATCAAGGCAGGCAATCGAGGATTAGATTTATTTGACCATGCAGTATGGTCAAATGGCTGGTATTTTTTTCTTGTTGATTTTTATTACATCCATGTAGTAATTATTATTGCCTACAAGCAGCAACAACACATCGGGTGAGGATGTATTGACGAGTTTGATATCGCGTACATCGTTAGGTATATAAAGGCCTGATTGTAGGACACTTACAGGTTTAAATCCACCTTTGCCATCACCAATCAGTATTCGTCCTTTACCTGCATCAGCACGGCCGGTTTCTACCTCAGACACGAACAGGTTACCGCCTACTATGATATCCTGGATTTTATCGTTATTGATATCGAGTATCTGGATGCCCATGATAGGAGCCATCTGTACTTCATTAGGCAGATACCTAATTTCGAATTTGCCGCTGCCTTTGTTCATCAGTATGCCCGATTTGAAGCTTGTGACGCGGTAATGGATTGATTTGTCGAGATTATCCTTGCCATAGACCTCGTCCAGATTGGCATTGGCAAAATCGGTATAGGTTTTGAATTTCTGCTCTATCTGAGGTATCTGTTGTGAAGAACATTGACGCCCTCGCACAGGTACTGTCTCCTTACCATCCAGCAAATAACCCAGAACGATGTCATATTTACCATTTTCATCGAAGTCATTGCCATAGATATCAAACGGTTTTTCTTTAGTAGCTTTATACTTATAGTTAGTTCCTAAGTTGCCGAGTACAAAGTCAGTTTTCCCATCGTTGTTGAAGTCGCCGGGCTCAATGCTAAACCACCATCCGTTAGAGCCATCAAAGCCCATTTCCTTAGTTCGGTTAACAAATTTTCCACCTTCGTTGATCAGGAAAGTAAGTGGCATCCATTCACCGGTTATAAGCAGATCCTGGCGGCCGTCTTCGTTGAGATCGGCTACAGCACCATCTGTAACCATGCCGAGTACACCATTGTCAGGAAGTATGTCGGATGTTACGTCAATGAATTTTCCTTTATCGTTGCGCATAATATAACTTTTTGCCGGTTTTGGATACTCTGAACCTACCTGTCGGCCTCCTCTGAAAAGATCGAGGTCACCGTCGCCATCCATATCAAATGGTATGGCACATGAGCCACTTGATGTAATGGCCGGGAGGTCTTTTGATTTAGTAAAATTGCCTTTTCCGTCGTTCAGGTAGAGCCTGTCTTGATACATTGTACCTTCAGGACCAAACTCGTAGCCGCCGCTTACGATGTACAGATCTGTATCACCGTCACCATCTGCATCAAAGAATACTGAGCCTATGTCTTCATATTTTTTGTCGGCAGCTATAGCCGGCTGCGATGTTTTTCTGAATGTCATATCGGCATTCTGAATGTAAAGTGTACCTTCCTGACCTGCAGCACCACCTATGTAGAAATCTTCAAGCTTGTCACCGTTGATATCTGCTTTTGAGATGTGCGGCCCCCATTGCGACATATTATGAGGTAATAAAATCTGAGTCTGATAATCATCATACGAATTTTCGGTATGTTTGAAACTGACGCCCGACTCTTTTGTAAAATTTTGAGCAAGGTCAAACAGTTCAGGTTTCGGGATACAGCTACCATTTGGTGCGGCCTTTTCATAATCTAATGAAATGAGTTGGTCTGCCTTTATATTTTCCATAATCTGACATTTGCCGTCAGGCCACTCGACACGTAACTTTTTTACAGTTTTATTCTTGCCGATACCAAAATGAATAACCGGTTCAACAGCTGACTGAAAACCACGCACCGTATTGAATTCGCGGTACTGAGAGCCAGTTTCGGTTTCTACTACAACCTTTGCTCCGTGTGGGTGCATTTTTTTGCTTGGTTCGAATTTCACACGCAGGTAATGATTATTGTTTCCGTTTTCCTGTTCAAGGTTTTTGTACAACGATACGGGCTCGTCGAGGTTGCAGACTATCAGGTCAATGTCGCCGTCGTTGTCAAAATCGGCATACGCAGCACCTGTACTGATGGTAGCTCGGTTGGCAATGCCACTTTCTTTTGATAACTGCGAAAAAGTAAGGTCTCCGTTGTTTCTGAAAAACTGATTTTCAACCCTGATTGGATTTACAGAACGCAGGAATTCCTTTACCATCTCTACTTTTTTCTTCTCGTCCTTTTCGTGCGACATTTTTTTGTTAAAAGGCTTGTATTTGTCTTTAAACTGGATGGCTTTGTAATAGCCGTTGCTAATGAAGAGGTCCTGCTCACCATCGTTGTCAGCATCGAAGAACAGAGGCGACCAGCTCCATTCGGTCCGATCGATACCAGCCAATTGACCAATTTCTGAGAATGTATTGTTTCCGTTGTTGAGGTGAAGCATATTGCGCATATACTGGTAATGGTAACCAAGTTTGGTAAGGTTCCAGAATCGCTGGATATCCATACTCGCCATATTGGCTTTTTCGCTAAAATTGCTCATTGCTGCCATTTCTGCTACTACCAGGTCCTGAAACCCGTCGTGATTGATATCGCTGAAGTCAACACCCATACTTGACATAGAGATGTGATACATGGCAGTATATATCTGGTTAGTGAATTTGCCATTGCCATCATTGATGAACAAAGCATCCGGCTCGTCGTGGTCAACTGCTACAAATATATCTGTATAGCCATCGTTATTGAAGTCGCATGCACTCAGACCAAGTACCCAGCCAAAATACTGTACATTTGCCTCTTTGGTCACGTCACTGAAAGTGCCATTACCGTTATTTTTGTACAAATGTGTACTGTATTCATGTGGAGGATTCAGAAAATCCTTGTAGTTATCCATAAACAAACGGGTTCTGTTGGGATGGTGGTTACCTGTCATCAGGTCAACTAGTCCGTCTTTGTTGTAGTCAAGGAATGTGGCAGTTATGGTATATGCGTTATCGTTTATGCCATATTGTTTGGCCTGGTCTGTGAAGGTACCATCGCCTTTGTTGATGAATAACACGTTTTCTCTCAGTTGTGGGCTGTCATAATAATTTCGACAAACGTATATGTCGAGAAAACCATCGTTGTTGACATCGGCAGTAGCCACACCCGAACACCAGCTGCCCTTTAGCACTATGCCGGCCTTCTCCGAGACATCTTCGAATTTCATCCCGCCTTTATTGAAATACATCTTATTGTCAACAAAATTTCCGGTAAAGAAAACATCGGTGAGTCCGTCATTATTAAAGTCACCACAGGCTACACCTCCACCGTCAAAGCCATTGATGTATTCAAATATTGGTCTGAGTTGCTCGATGTCCAGATTATTGCTAAAACTCAAGCCGGTCTCTGTGGGTGAAAGCTCTTGAAATTTTGGAACGTGTGCTGCACCGTCCTTTGTTGTCGAATTTGACCTCTGCTCATTTTTACATGATGACAAAGACATTATGATAAATGATAATATACAAATTACTTTCAAATAAGCTTTCATCTTGGCTTGTTTATGGTTCATTTAATTAATGATATGCTACATTTTGAATTTTCTTATTATTCAGCCTGAATAATTCTGGTGCCGAATTGTTGTTAGCAAGTAGCAGATAAGGAGTTTTGGCACTACCCAGTGTAAATAAAATCATATCTTTGGTATTACCATCAGCGTAGAATCCGGTGTAATATGCCGGCAATGGTTCAAAATTTCCCTTACCATCACCAAGCAGAATAAGGCCTGTACCTGCATCGTATCTTTGGGTTTCTACTTCGGTGTCAAAATTATTGCCACTTATGATGATATCCGTATTACCGTCTTCGTTGAGGTCTTGTGTAATGATTGCATTAACCGGAGCAATCTGCGCCATGATGTTTAGGTTTTTTTGGGAATATTTGCCATTTTCATTGATAAACAAAACGGAAGCAAACTCAGTCGCAGTAAGTTTGAGTGCTTTGTCGAGTTTGTCATCACCTAATATGTCGCCAATATCTGCATTTGCAAAATCCTTGTAGGTTTTAAATCGCTCTTTTATGAAAGGCATTTGCTCAGACGAACACTGTCTGCCCCTTACAGGCACCACCTTACCTTTGTAATCTTTGGTAAGTACTATATCATTGGTACCATTTCCGTCAAAATCTGCTGAATAAACTGTAAATGGTTTTTCTGGCTTTGCCTTGAATTTCGTATTCAACCCAACGTTGCCTGCTATCAAGTCCATATCACCATCGTTGTCCACATCCGCCTCTGCTATACTGTACCACCACCCATGCGTGTCGGCCGTTCCTTTTGCAGTTGATACGTCAACAAATGAATTTCCTTTATTTTCATAAAAGCGGATGCCCATCCATTCTCCGACGAGTACAAGATCAGGCTTTTTGTCTTTGTTGAAATCTGTCCAGATAAAGTCTGTGACAATACCCGGATTCATCAGATCTTTAGACCAAGCAGCAGTTACATCTTTCAATTTCCCTTTATCATTCATCAACAGCATCGAGCGGTCAGGGTACGGATACTTTCCGGCAACAGCTCTGCCTGCGACGAACAAGTCAATATCACCGTCACTGTCAAAGTCAGCTGCCTTCACACGCGAACCGGCAAAGAAGTCTTCAGGTACTGCACCATTCGCCTTTACAAACTGGCCTTTGCCTTCATTTATATAGAGCCGGTCCTGTAATGTTCTTGGATAATTGGCCATTTCACCACCACCACCACTTACAACATACAGATCATTGTCACCATCTCCATCGATGTCAAAGAATACTGCATCCATATCTTCGCAGGCTTTGTCTGCATCCCATGGTTGTGAAGGAGATTTAACCAACTTGCCGGCTGCTGTCTGCAAATAAAGTACACCCGACTGATTGGCAGCACCACCTATATACAGGTCTTCGAGTCCGTCTCCATTGGCATCGCCTTTTGTGAGCTTTGGCCCGATGGTCGATTGCTTATGCGGCAACAACACTTCAGTGGCAAAGTCGTTGTAAGGATTTTCCTTGTGTACAAAATCAAGACCAACAGACTCAGGATTGAGCTTTTCGACAATACCCGCTGACTCGTGAAACTTAGGAAGCGGTGTATTGCTTGCATCTGTGTATTTCAACTCAAGCAGCTGATTTGCTTTCACATTTGAAAGTTTTTGAGTCTTTCCATCCGGCCATTGAACATATAAGGCATCCACTCTATTGAGCTTGCCTAAGCCAAAGTGGAGTTTTCTGTCCATTGCAGAACAATATCCGCGTGTAGGGCAGAGTTCTTGACTGTAGATGTCATTACCTGCTACTGCATAAACTTTTGTGTTTTCAGTAGGCTTGTCATGCTTTAGTGAAATGTTTAGGAAATTGTTTTCCTTTCTGTCTGCTGCTGTATTTTTATAAACAAATGCCTCATCATCTATATTGTTGACAAGCAGATCGAGGTCGCCGTCGTTGTCGAGATCGCCATAGGCAGCACCATTTGACCAACTTGGTTCTGCAAGGCCCCATTCTTCTGCTACATTATCAAAAGCTATATGGCCATTGTTTTTGCCCATATAATTGCTAAGCTTAAACGAAGGCATTTTTTCGTACATTTCCTTTCGCATAGACATAGGTACTGAGCCACCATTCTCTTTGCGTATTCGTTCCATTTCATTTCGGAAGTCGTTATCGCGTGCATACCTTTTGAAGCCATTGGAAATAAAATAATCCTTGAATCCGTCGTTATCCGCATCAAAGAACAATGATGCCCAGCTCCATTCACTTTTAGCTACGTGTGCCAGATTGGCAATATTGCTGAATGTGTTGTTGCCGTTATTCAGTTGTAAAGCATTGAACATGTACTGATATTGGTACTTCAGGCTGTCTATATAATACCAGAAACCTTTTACATCCATGGAAGTCATCAGTGTTTTTCCCATAAAATGATCGTCTGTGGCCATATCTACTACACCAATATCGGGCAATCCGTCATTGTTGATATCGTTCACATCTACACCCATGCCATAGAACTCAATCTGTCTGGTCATCTGCTTGGTCATGTCGGTAAAAGTGCCGTTTTTGTTGTTGATAAACATAAAGTCCGGTACCGAATAATCATTTGCTACGTATATGTCTGTCCAACCATCATTATTAAGGTCGGTAGTTACAAGCCCAAGTCCGTATCCGTACCGAACCACACCCGCCTGTTCAGTGATGTCAAGGTATTTATTTCCATCATTGCGATACAATTTTCCACTGGCATTCAGCAAATTCTGATGATTTTTCAGATCCTGAAATACCTGGTGGAGTACAACGCCTTCATATTTGCTCTCATTCATGACGTAGCAGTCCAAGTCGCCATCCTTGTCCATATCAAAGAATGAAGCCTGGGTGCCGATACCTTTGTCGTCGAGCCCGTATTCTGTCGCCTTTTCGGTAAATGTAAGATTGCCATTATTGATGAATAACAGGTTAGACCGTGTTTCCGGATTATTCATATTGCCTCCCTGCACTACATAGATATCGAGAAAACCGTCGTTGTTGACATCAGCCATTGTTACACCGGTTGACCAGTTTTTCTTTCCTATTCCGGCAGTAGCCGAAATATCTTTGAATTTCAAATTGCCCTGGTTAAGATATAGCTTATTGGGACCTTGGTTTGCTGTAAAAAATACATCTGCCAAACCATCATTATTGATGTCACCTACTGCTACTCCACCTCCATGAAAGAAGTAAGGATAGGAAAGGATATTGTCTTCGGTTTCTGCATTTTCTGTTATTGCATTTTTAAAATCAATGCCTGTTTCTGTACCAGCCATACTCACAAACAAAGAATCCTTGGCCTGTGTACTGCCTTCCTTCTGCTTACACCCATTTGCCACCAACAAAATGGACGCAACATAAAAAATTACTCGAAAATATCTCATATATGATATATTTATCTTTGAAATTACGTAAGTAAAACAAATTAGTTGTGTTTTGCGGCGTCTCATTATACCCTGCCTTGGGTAAAAGTGGGTATTCAAAATCAAATATTGGCTAACATTCGATCACAATAAAATATAAATCGGTCAGACACACTCCTTTTTATGAACGCTTTATTCAAGCGAATGATTCGCATTTGAATCTGATTTTTATTTACTGCATACATTGATTGCAACAAGCAAAGCTTTTTCTCGTTTGAAAAATAAAAAAAACAAGAATGAAGTACATCAATCTGACCTTATTATTGCTGCTGTTCATCGCATGCGCCCAGAAGGAAAATACCGGCGATACAGGCAATAAGACAGAAAAACCGGTTGAAGAAAAACTAGATTTTTTCGCAGAAAATGATTCGTCAGCATGGTACAAAAAGTATCCTATGCTTAGAGAAAGTACTACCGATACTCCTTTCGATTCATTAAGTCTTCAGCAAAAGTTTCAAATGCTCGAATCAAGAGCCTTCTTCAAAGACAGAAAATATGAGCCCGGAGCGTTTGGAGACAAATATTATGCATTTCTGCGTGACACATCGAGAAACACTTTTGAAAAAGACCTGGTATGTACACATATAAAATTCAAACCCGGCACTGCTGAGCTAGTGGGTCTTGACACAAAAGAACTGAACGATATCATTATGGCATCCTACAGTTCGCTCAATCTTTATTTCAGGGTAAATGTTAATGCGACAGATGCTGCACTGCGTCAGGCAAGACTCGAAAGTGTTAAGAATGCCTTCACTCAGGCAAGAGTTAATTTGGCAAAAATAATATTTGATGACAGTCTTTCGGGCAAAACATCAAGTGACGAGCTTGTATTACATTTGTTCCAGCATAAACCTGGTGATTCTGTGAAAAAGAAATAGTAGGATTAGCTTGAAATTTTATTTATCCGGTCGGGTTAATAGTTTGAGATGATTGAAAAAATCGGGATACGATTTTTTTACCAGTTGTGGATGCTCGATTTCTACTTCACCTGCCACGCTCAGCAATGAGGCCGCCATAACCATCCGGTGGTCGGCGTATGTGTTGATACGAATCTTGTCAAAGTTAGCTTTACCTTCCTGCAAATAATATTGAGTATTGGTCTTTTTGGCCATCCTTGGAGGAAGTTTTACCAAGTGAACACCGACTTTTGCAAGTTCGGCACTGACGGCTGCAATGCGGTCTGTCTCTTTATCTTTCAGTGTATCCAGGCCTTTGTACAACACTTGTACGCCCAAAACAGCACACATAAAGGCTATAGTCTGGAATAGGTCGGGGTTATCGATAAAATCAAATTCAACAATCGTTGGAAGTATGATTTTTTCTGAACGTATGCGAATCCCATTTTCTGTAAAATCGGTTTGTACGCCAAATTTTTCCATCCACCTGACAATCATTGAATCTCCTTGCAGTGAATCCGGCATCAACCCATACAGTTCAATCTGCGAACCCGGCAACAACGCACAAAAAGCAAAAAAGTAAGACGCTGACGACCAATCAGATTCTACCCGGAATGCTGTGAAGGAATATTTCCCGGGATGAATAAGTATTCTGCCATCACTTCTTTCTATGTGAATGCCGGAATGTTGCATCATCTTCAAAGTCATATCGAAATAAGGGGATGAAACCATTTTTCCTTTCAGTACAAGTGTAAGTCCACCTGACAGATAAGGCCCGATTAAGGCCAACGCACTTAAAAACTGGCTACTGACGGTGGCATCTACATGTATTACACTACCGGCCAAACCCAAGCCTGGCTGTATCTCAACCGGTGGGAATCCTTCTTTTTCGGTATAGTTAATACATGCGCCCATTTCATTTAACACATCCACAAGTATGCCTATCGGTCTTTCCTTCATACGATTATCGCCGGTGATAATGCATCTCTGGTTTTGGTAAGCTTTAAGGGCAAGTAAAAACCTTAGTGCTGTACCGGCTTTACCACAATCGTATATGGCTGATTTTTGTGTAATTAATCGTTTAAGCACAAGTGTATCATCGGCAGAAGATAAACGTGCTGATTCGGCATCACGACCTGCCAAAGCGTACATGATGAGCAACCGGTTGCTGATGCTTTTGGAGCCTCCGGTATCGATTTGCCCTACTAATGCTTTCGTCAGGTGGGGCAGTATTACACTCATAGATTCTTCCAATGAAACTTCACATTCTGCACTATATCCGGGTGGAGAGATTTTGCTACCGGACAATTATATGCTGTATGTTCGAGCATCTTTTTTTCTTTATCGGAATAATCTCGGTCGGGCATGTACAGATCTACATCAATACCTGAAATCCTTCGTGGGTCTGAACCCATGTGCTTCATGATGGTAATGCGGGTACCGTCGATGTCGATATTGTGTGCGTCAGCCAGTATGCCCATTACTGTCACCATACAGATGCCCAAAGATGTTGCTGCCAGATCTGTAGGCGAAAATGCTTCTCCTTTACCGTGATTATCAACAGGAGCATCGGTGACGATTACGTTGCCGGAGCGGAGGTGGATGGATTCTGCTCTCAGTCCGCCTTTGTAGAGTATTTCTGCTGTGTTCATTCTGTTGTTTTTATATCGTTTTGAGGTGATTCTTTATGTTTTTCTAATTCTTTAATCTGTTTTTGCTGTTCGTGATAGCTGTCATAAGCCTTGATGATAGCCTTCACTATCCTGTGCCTGACCACATCTTCGGTTGACAGTTCTACAATGCCTACACCCGGAATATCTTTCAGTAGGTTCAACGACAGACGAAGGCCCGACTTTTGGTGATGAGGGAGGTCTATCTGGGTGAGGTCACCTGTAATGATGCATTTGGCAGAAGGCCCCAAACGCGTCAGGAACATTTTGAGTTGTACAGTAGTGGCATTCTGAGCTTCATCGAGTATAATGAATGAATTATCGAGTGTACGCCCACGCATGAAAGCAAGTGGTGCTATTTCAATGATTCTGTTGGTCATGAAATAGTTGAGCTTTTCGAGTGGTATCATATCATCAAGTGCGTCATACAGAGGGCGCAGGTAGGGATCCACTTTTTCTTTCATGTCGCCCGGAAGAAAACCCAGACTTTCTCCGGCTTCCACAGCAGGTCTTGTCAGGATAATTTTTTTTACGGTTTTGTTACGCAGCGCACGTACAGCCAGCGCTACAGCAGTATAGGTTTTGCCGGTACCGGCAGGCCCAATGGCGAACACCACGTCATTGGCATCGGCACTTTCTACGAGTAGTTTCTGATTTTTGGTCTTAGCTTTTATTACTTTTCCTTCACGACCATAGACCAAAGCTGCTGACCCATCGGTAGGTGCTATTTTGGTTTCGAAAGGATTTTCGCCTGCCAGCAAATCTTCCACTGTCTGTGTTGACAACTCTTTGTGCGACTTCAGTATCCTTATCATCATTTCTACCTTGGCTTTGGCATTCTGAGTTTCCTTTTTACTGCCACTTAATTTAAGCTGACTTCCACGCGATGTAAAGGTGACATCCGGGAATGCATTCTTTAATAAAGTAAGTTTAATATTTTGTTCTCCGTAGAGCTCCATTGGCTCGACTTCTTCAATGTGCAATACAATTTCGCTATTCGACACGTTCTGATTTTTGTTAAAAATTAATATTCGGCTACAATTTACAATTTCTGTAAACATCAAACAATCCAAACTTAGTGGTTTTATTTAA
>WBZR01002284.1_pt1 | contig 20265 bp, 19 predicted proteins | sample 5204231 | NCBI WGS metagenome assembly WBZR01 (sample SAMN12412403, study PRJNA552823) | activated sludge metagenome | isolation source: activated sludge from anammox sidestream of wastewater treatment plant... | place: USA: Virginia | collected 2017-08 | reverse complement strand
CTGCTCCGCGTACCACTTCGTCGCCATCTCCGAGCCGACGGGCAGGTAGTTGACGACGACGTCGGTGCGCGTCTCGCGCAGGATGCCGACGATGTCGTCGGTCGGCCCGGGCGCCTTCTCGACCACCTCGGAGAGGTACTTGCCGATCCCGTCGTGCGTCATGCCCCGGTGGACGGGCACGCCCAGCCGGGGCACCTCGGCGAACCTGATCGTGTTGTTCGGGTGGGCCCAGATCGCCTCGGAGAGGTCGGCGCCGACCTTGCCCTTGACGACGTCGAACGCCGCCGTGAGCTCGATGTCGCTGATGTGGTAGCCGCCGAGGTTGACGTGCATGAGACCCGGGACGAACGTGTCGTCGGCGGCGTCGCGGTAGTACTGGAGCCCTTGCACGAACGAGCTCGCGCAGTTGCCGACCCCGATGATCGCGACCCGCACCGCCTCCTGCGAGCGCGCCCTGCCGTTCTCTGTGCCGTTCCCCTCAGCCATCGTCGCCACTCTCCTTCCGCCTCCGAACGGGACTCGTGTGCGCCGCGTCCCCCCGAGCCGGACGCCGAGCCGCGCGGCCAGCGTCTCGAGGATGACGTGGTTCGTGTTGGACTCCTGCGCGAACGCGAGCGCCTGCAGCTCGCGCTTCAGCTCCGCGGGCAGCCGCAGCAGCACGACGCCGCTCTCGCCCGGCGCCTGCCCCCGGCGGCCGCTCGGCTGGAACGCGACGTCGAAGCGGTCGGCCAGGATCCCGACCGCGACGTCGTTGAGCGTGCTGCCGCGGGCCGCGACCTCGTGTGCGAGCCGGCGCTTGAGCGCGGGCGGCATGCGAACGAGGACGCTCGTGAGCTCGCGCTTCGCCATTTGCTAGCAGTATAGCAAAGGGGGTCAGACCCCGGGGTCAGACCCCTCAACACTTCTCAACATTCGCTCGGCCGGGGGCGGGGCGACGCCGATGGCGTTCCGCAGCTCAGGCGCGCGGCGGCTCGTCCCGGCCCGCGCCCGCGAGCTGGCGGCGCACGGCGAGGATCCGCTGCAGTGCGGTGGCCCACGCCGTCGCGGCCAGGAAGACGACGGCCCAGGGGAGCCCTCCGACGGAGGCGAGCCCTAGGCCGATGCAGATCACGGCGACCCGCTCGGCCCGGCTGCCGAAGCCGACGTCGCCTTTCAACCCCAGCACCTCAGCCCGGGCGCGCGTGTAGCTGACGAGGAACGAGCCGACGATCGCCGCGATCGCGACCGCCACCGCCCACTCGTGCCCGTCCCGCACGAACACGAGCGCGATCGCGCCGAGCATGAACGCCTCGCCGACCCGGTCGAGGGTGGAGTCGAGAAACGCGCCGAAGGGCGTCCCCTTGCCGCCCGCGCGGGCGAGCGCGCCGTCGAGGATGTCGAGCAGCGAGCCGGCGAGGAACACGAGCGCGCCCACGATGTAAAGCCACCAGGCCCGGTACTCGAAGTAGACGATTGCCGAGCCGCCGATGCAGAGGGCGAGCCCGGAGAGCGAGAGCATGTCCGGGGTGAGCGAGGTCTGCCCGAGCTGCTGCATCGAGCGCAGCGCGAGCCGCCTCGCCTCGCCGGTGTAGGCATCCTTGACGCGGCTGATCGGGGTCGGGCGGCCGCTCATGGCGGGCAGAGGCTACCAGCCTCGCTGCCGGCGCTCCCTACCGTGCGATCAGGCGATCGAAGGCCGAGTCCCGCCGCCGGGCGGTCTCGGCCCAATAGACGAGCGAGGTGGAGAGCGCGGCCAGGCCGATGCCCGCGGCGACGTCGAGCCAGAAGTGGTTCGCGGTCGCCATCACGGTGAACCAGACCCAGCTCGGCCAGAGCGTCCAGAGCACCTTGGCGAGCCGCGACGAGACCAGGCCAGCCATGAAGAAGCCGAGGATGAGCGCGTCGGCGCTATGGACGCTCGGCATCGCCGCGAACTGGTTCGAGGCCAGCTGAATCAGGCCGCTGCCGTGGTTCAGCGCCGACGACGCGGCCAGCGTGTCGACGAAGCCGAGCTCGGGGAACAGGCGCGGGGGGGCGGTCGGGAGCAGCGCGAACCCGACGAGCGCGAGCAAGTTCGCGAGCAGAAGCACGTTGCGGACGCGAAGGAACGAGTTGTTGCGGAAGCAGTAGACCCAGAGCAGGGCCAGCCCGACCACGGTGAACTGCGAGTTCCAGTAGGTCCAGTTGACCGCCTGTACGACCGCATCGCCCGCGGAGAGCACGACCCTCTGGAGGTCGAGCTCGATCAGCGCATGGAGCCGCTGCTCGAGGTCGACGATGACCCGGCCGTTATGGAACGCCTCCAGGCTGCCGCGGCCGGCGATGCCCCGCGCGACCTGGTAGGCGAGGAGGAAGCCGAGCCAGATTCCGAGCTGGAGGAGGAAGTCGCCAAAGCCGCGCGGCAACGCGCGGCCGACCCGCGAGATCTGTCCGGAGAGCCCCCGCATCGCGAGGCTCAAATGCTACCGGCTGGTGGCGGGGAGCCGGGGCCGGTCAGCCGCCGAGGCGCGACATCTCGACCTTCGGCAGCGCCGCCGTCTCGTCCGAGCGCCGCTCCGAGTAGCGATCGGCGCGGGCGCTCCAGATCCCGGCGACCGCGTGGGCGAGCTCCGCGTCGGTGGCGCCGCCGCGCAGGAGCGAGCGCACGTCGTGGCCGCGGGTCGAGAACAGGCACGTGTGGAGACGCCCCTCGGCGGAGAGCCGAAGCCGCGTGCAGTCGCCGCAAAACGGGCGGGTGACTGAGGCGATCACGCCGATCTCGCCGCCGCCGTCCAGGTAGCGCCAGCGCCGCGCGACCTCGCCGGGGTAGGCCGGTGCCACCGGCTCGAGCGGCAGCTCGGCCTCGACCGCAGCGAGGACCTCCGCCGCCGGAACGACGTCGTCGAGTCGCCAGCCGTTGGTCGTGCCAACGTCCATGAACTCGATGAAGCGCAGGATGTGACCGCTGCCGTGGAAGTGGCGGGCCATCGGCACGATCGAGTCCTCGTTCACGCCACGCTTGACGACCATGTTCACCTTCACGGGCGTGAGCCCCGCGCCGGCGGCGGCCTCGATGCCCTCGAGCACCCGCTCGACCGGGAAGTCGACGTCGTTCATCGCCCGGAAGGTCGCGTCGTCGAGCGAGTCGAGGCTGACCGTGACGCGGGCGAGGCCCGCGTCGGCGAGCGCGCGCGCCCGTCGCGGCAGGAGCGACCCGTTCGTGGTCATGGTCAGCTCGACCCCCGCGATCCCCGCGAGCATGGCCACCAGCTTCTCGACGTCTCGCCGCAGCAGCGGCTCGCCGCCGGTCAGGCGGATCTTCTCGACCCCGCGGGCGGCAAGCAGGCGCGCCAGTCGCGCGATCTCCTCGAACGAGAGCAGCTCCTCGCGGCGCAGGAACGCGTAGCCGCGGCCGAACACCTCCCGAGGCATGCAGTACGTGCAGCGGAAGTTGCAGCGGTCGGTGACCGAGACCCGCAGATCGCGCAGCGGCCGGGCGAGCGTGTCGAGCGGGCCCACGACCACAGGCTAGCGCGCGCGGGCCGTTCGGCGGATCTGCTATAAAGAGACTTAGATTTTCTGTCAGGGAACGATGGTGGGTCGCCAGCGGGCGCCCATCCGACCCGCAAGGCCAGGAGGAAGCGCAGCATGGGCAAGACCATCGGGATCGACCTCGGCACCACGAACTCGTGCATGGCGGTGCTCGAGGGTGGTGAGCCGACCGTGATCTCGAACGCGGAGGGCGGCCGCACGACGCCGTCGGTTGTCGCGTTCACGAAGGACGGGCAGCGGCTCGTCGGCGCACCTGCGAAGCGCCAGGCGGTGACGAACCCGCAGAACACCGTCTCCTCGATCAAGCGCTTCATGGGGCGCAAGTCCTCCGAGGTGAGCGAGGAGATGACGATCGTGCCCTACGAGGTGATCGCCGGGCCGAACGGGGATGCGCGCGTGCGCGCGGGCGACCGGGAGCTCGCGCCGCCGGAGATCTCCGCGATGATCCTCCAGAAGCTGAAGGCGGACGCGGAGGCGTACCTGGGCGAGTCGGTCACCGACGCCGTCGTGACGGTCCCCGCCTACTTCAACAACGCGCAGCGCGAGGCGACGAAGGACGCCGGCCGGATCGCCGGCCTGAACGTGCTGCGGATCATCAACGAGCCGACCGCAGCGTCGCTCGCCTACGGCCTCGACAAGGAGCACGACCAGACGATCCTCGTCTTCGACCTCGGCGGCGGCACGTTCGACGTCTCCGTGCTCGAGCTCGGCGACGGCGTCTTCGAGGTCAAGTCGACGAACGGCGACAACCACCTCGGCGGCGACAACTTCGACAAGGCGATCGTGGACTTCATGGTCGCGGAGTTCCTGCGCGACCAGGGCATCGATCTCTCGAAGGACCCGATGGCGCTCCAGCGGCTCTACGAGGCGGCGGAGAAGGCGAAGATCGAGCTCTCCTCGACGACGCAGACGCAGATCAACCTGCCGTTCGTCACCGCCACCCCGGAGGGGCCCAAGCACCTCGACCTCCAGCTCTCCCGCTCGAAGCTGAACGAGCTCGCGCACGACCTGCTCGAGCGCACGGTCGGCCCGACGAAGCGCGCGCTCGCTGACGCCGGCCTGACCGCCGCGGACATCGACCACGTTGTCCTCGTCGGCGGCATGACGCGCATGCCGGCGGTGCAGGAGAAGGTCAAGGAGCTGATCGGCAAGGATCCGCACAAGGGTGTCAACCCGGACGAGGTCGTCGCGGTCGGCGCCGCCATCCAGGCCGGAGTGCTCAAGGGCGAGGTCAAGGACGTCCTCTTGCTCGACGTCACCCCGCTCTCGCTCGGAATCGAGACGAAGGGCGGTGTCTTCACCCGCCTGATCGAGCGCAACACGACCATCCCGACCAAGAAGTCGGAGACGTTCACGACCGCCGACGACAACCAGCCGTCGGTCGAGATCCACGTGCTCCAGGGGGAGTCGGAGATGGCGACGTTCAACAAGACGCTCGGCAAGTTCCAGCTCGTCGGGATCCCGCCGGCCCCGCGCGGGCTGCCCCAGATCGAGGTCGCGTTCGACATCGACGCGAACGGCATCATCAACGTGTCGGCCAAGGACCTCGGCACCGGTAACCAGCAGCAGATCCGAATCGAGGGCGGCTCGGGCCTGAAGGAGGACGAGGTCGAGCGGATGATCCGCGAGGCGGAGGCGCACGCCGGCGAGGCGCACCGGCTGCGGGAGCTGGCCGAGGCCAAGAACCACGCCGAGACGCTCGCCTACACGACCGAGAAGACGCTCGACGAGCACGCGGACGCCGTCGACGACGAGACCCAGACCGAGATCCGCGAGCGGATCGCCGGGCTGCGGGAAGCCCTGGCCGGCGACGACCCGGCCCCGATCCGCGCAGCCGCCGACGCCCTCACCCAGGCGGCGCACAAGCTCGCGCAGGCCGTCTACGAGCGCGCCCAGGCGGCTCAGGCGGGCGCCGGCGCCGCCGGCGACGGGACCGCCGCCGGTGACGAGGTCGTCGAGGAGGCCGAGTACGAGGTCGTCGACGAGGAGGCGACGCGGTCGTGACCGATCACGGCCCGACGAAGGCCGAGCTGGCCGAGCGGGTCGTCGAGCTCGAGCGGCAGCTCGGGGAGGCGGCGGCCGGCCGCGACGAGTACCTCGCCGACCTGCAGCGCGTCGCCGCCGAGTTCGAGAACTTCCGCAAGCGGACGGCGCGCGACCAGGAGAGCCTGGTCGCGCGGGCTCACGAGCGGCTCATCCGTGCGCTGCTGCCCGTGCTCGACGATCTCGAGCGGGCTCTCGAGGCTGCCGCCGGGCACGAGGAGGCGAGGCTCGAAGAGGGCGTCGCGCTCGTCGAGCGCCAGCTCAGAGACACGCTCGCCGGCGAGGGCCTGCTCGAGATCGAGACGGACGGGCGTTTCGACCCGCATGTGCACGAGGCGCTCCTGGCCCAGCCGTCCGAGGTGGAGGAGGGCGAGATCCTCCAGGTGCTCCAGCGCGGCTACCGGCTCGGCGATCGCGTGCTCAGGCCCGCGAGGGTCGTCGTCTCGCGGGGCCTCGAGGAGGCCCGCTCGACCGAGTGACGCGTGGATGAAGGACCTGTACGAGATCCTCGGCGTCGCTTCGGACGCCTCCCAGGACGAGGTCAAGAAGGCCTACCGCAAGCTCGCTCGCCGCTACCACCCGGACCAGAACCCGGACGACCCGGCGGCGGAGGAGCGCTTCAAGGAGATCCAGGGCGCCTACGACGTGCTCGGCGATCCCGAGCAGCGGGCTCGTTACGACCGGGTCGGGCCGCGGCTCTTCGCCGGCGGCCCCGGCGGGGCGGAGGGGACCTTCCGCTTCGAGGGGTTCGATCTCGGTGACCTGTTCGGAAACCTGTTCGGGTCCCCTGCCGGGGGGCGCCGCACGGGCCGGGCGCAGCGCGGCCGCGACGTCGAGGCGGCGGTGGGGCTCTCGTTCGAGGACTCGCTTCAGGGCGCGACGGTGTCCGTGCCGGTCGAGCTCGACGTCGAGTGCGACGCCTGCCGCGGCTCCGGCGCCGAGCCCGGGACGCGCCCGGTTGTCTGCCCGGAGTGCGCCGGCCGCGGCGTCGTCTCCCAGAGTCAGGGGCTGTTTGCGCTCTCCCAGCCGTGCCCGCGGTGCGCCGGCAACGGCACCGTGGTCGAGACGCCGTGCCAGGCGTGCTCCGGCGCCGGGCGCGTGCGCCGGCTGAAGCGCTACCAGGTCAGGATCAAGCCCGGAGTCCGGGACGGAACGCGGATCCGCCTGGCCGGCAAGGGCGAGCCCGGGTACGGTGGGGGGGCCCCCGGCGACCTCTACGTGACGACCCGGGTCGCCGCGTCGCCGCTGTACGAGCGCCGCGGCCCCGACCTCGTGATCGACGTGCCCGTCACGTACGCGGAGGCGGCGCTGGGCGCCTCGGTCGACGTTCCGACCCCGGATGGGTCGATCGCGCTCAAGGTCCCCGCCGGCTCCCAGGACGGAAAGCTCCTACGGATTCGCGGCAAGGGCGCTCCGAGGCTCAACGGGTCCGGCCGCGGCGACCTGCTCGCCCGGCTCCACGTCTCCGTCCCGACAAAGCTGACCCGGGCCGAGCGAGAGGCGATCGAGAACCTCCAGCGGGTCTCCCGCGAGAACCCCCGCGAGGCGTTCGCGAGGAGGTAACGGATGGACGACAGGCCCCGCTACATGATCTCCGTCGCCGCCGAGCTCGTCGGCGTGCACCCGCAGACGCTGCGGGTCTACGAGCTGCGTGGCCTCGTCCGCCCGCGCCGCACCGCCGGCAACACGCGCCTCTACTCCGATCTCGACATCGGGCGCCTCCAGGCGATCCAGCGTCTCTGCGAGCTCGGCCTCAACCTCGCCGGGGTCGAGCGCGTGATGGCGCTCGAGGACGAGGTGACCCGCCTGCAGGCCCGCGTCGCGCGGCTCGAGCTGGAGCTGCGCGAAGCCGTCGATCGCACGCACCGCCAGTACCGGCGGGAGCTCGTGCTCTACGAGCAGCCACCGCTGCCGGTGAGGAGGCCATGGACTTCGCAAGGCTGACGATCAAGTCGCAGGAGGCGGTCGGGCAGGCCTCCGAGCTCGCGCGCAGGCGCGGCAACCCGGAGGTCTACCCGGAGCATCTGCTGCTCGCGCTGCTCGACCAGGAGCTGCCGCGCACGCTGGTCGAGCGCGCCGGTGCCTCCGCGGACGAGCTCCGCCGGCGGGCCGAGGCGGCTCTGGCCGCGAGGCCGGTTGTCTCCGGGGCGGCCGCGCAGCAGCCGCGGGCGTCGGTCGCCTTCTCGCAGGTGCTCGACCGCGCCGAGACCGAGATGCGCTCGCTCGAGGACGAGTACGTCTCGACCGAGCACCTGCTGCTCGCGCTCGACGCCGTTCCCCGCGACGCCCTGCTCGCCGCGCTGCGTCAGGTGCGCGGCTCCCAGCGGGTCACCTCCCAGGACCCCGAGGGCTCCTACCAGGCGCTCGAGAAGTTCGGTCGCGACCTGACCGCGCTCGCCGAGGCGGGCAAGCTCGACCCGGTGATCGGCCGTGACGACGAGATCCGCCGCGTGATCCAGGTGCTCTCGCGGCGGACGAAGAACAACCCCGTCCTGATCGGCGAGCCGGGTGTCGGCAAGACCGCGATCGTCGAGGGCCTCGCCCAGCGCATCGTCGCCGGCGACGTCCCCGAGGGGCTGAAGGGCAAGCGGGTCTGGGCGCTCGACATCGGCGCCCTGCTCGCCGGCGCGAAGTACCGGGGCGAGTTCGAGGAGCGGCTGAAGGCCGTCCTGGCCGAGATCCAGGCCGCCGGTGGCGAGATCGTGCTCTTCATCGACGAGCTGCACACGATCGTCGGCGCCGGCGCGGCGGAGGGGGCCGTCGACGCCGCCAATCTGCTCAAGCCGATGCTCGCCCGCGGCGAGCTTCGCGCCGTCGGCGCCACCACGCTCGACGAGTACCGCAGCCACGTCGAGAAGGACGCGGCGCTCGAGCGGCGGTTCCAGCCCGTCCTGGTCGGCGAGCCGTCGGTGGCCGACACGATCGCGATCCTGCGCGGCCTCAAGGAGCGCTACGAGGCCCACCACGGCGTCCGCATCCGCGACGCCGCGCTCGTCGCCGCCGCCGTCCTCTCCGACCGCTACATCGCCGACCGCTTTCTCCCCGACAAGGCGATCGACCTCGTCGACGAGGCGGGCTCCCGCCTGCGGATGGAGATCGACTCGTCCCCGCTCGAGCTCGACGAGGCCGACCGGCGCGTCCGTCAGCTCGAGATCGAGCTGGCGGCGATGGCGAAGGAGTCGGCGGCGGTGCGCGAGCCCGTGGAGCGCGAGCTCGCCGAGGCCCGTGAGGCCCGGAACGCGCTCGCCGCTCGCTGGGCGGAGGAGAAGGAGGCGCTCGACCGGGTCAAGGAGATCACCCGCCGGATCGACGAGCTGAAGATGGAGGCGGAGCGGGCCGAGCGCCAGGGCGATCTCCAGCGGGTTGCGGAGATCCGCTACGGCGAGCTGCCGGCGCTCGAGCGCGAGCTCGGCGAGCGCTCGCAGCCGGTCGCGGAGCCGATGGTCAAGGAGGAGGTCGACGAGGACGACGTCGCGGCCGTCGTCGCCCGCTGGACCGGCGTGCCCGTCGAGCGGCTGCTCGAGGGCGAGACGCAGAAGCTGATCCAGATGGAGGAGCGACTGCACCGGCGGGTGATCGGCCAGGGCGAGGCCGTCAGCGCGGTCGCGAATGCGCTGCGCCGCGCGCGCACCGGCCTCCAGGACCCCGGCCGGCCGATCGGCTCGTTCGTGTTCCTCGGCCCGACCGGAGTCGGCAAGACCGAGCTCGCGAAGGCGCTCGCCGAGTTCATGTTCGACGACGAGCGCGCGATCGTCCGGCTTGACATGTCTGAGTACCAGGAGCGCCACACCGTCGCCCGGCTCGTCGGCGCGCCGCCCGGCTACGTCGGGTACGAGGAGGGCGGGCAGCTGACCGAGGCCGTCCGCCGCCGCCCCTACGCGGTCGTGCTCCTCGACGAGATCGAGAAAGCGCACGCCGAGGTCTTCGACGTCCTGCTGCAGATCCTCGACGACGGGCGGCTGACCGACGGCCACGGCCGTACCGTCGACTTCCGCAACACGGTCGTGATCATGACCTCCAACGTCCGCTCGGCAGACGGCCTGCGCGAGCGCTTCCGGCCGGAGTTCCTGAACCGGATCGATGAGATCGTCGTCTTCGAGGCGCTCACGCGCGAGCAGCTCGGGGAGATCGTCGAGCTCCAGCTCGAGCGGCTGCGCGCGAGGCTCGCCGAGCGCGGGATCCGCCTCGAGCTGACCGGCGCCGCCCGGGCGCTGATCGCGGAGGACGGCTGGGACCCCGCCTACGGCGCGCGACCGCTCAAGCGGGCGATCCAGCGGCTGCTCGAGAACCCGCTCGCGCTGGAGCTGCTCGAGGGGAGGTTCCGGGAGGGCGACACCGTGCTCGTGGACGAGCGCTCGGGCGGGCTCGAGCTCGAGCGGGCGGCGGCGCCCGCGGCGCTGTAGGCTGGCGCGCCCATGGCCACCGCCGGGGCTCCCGACATCCACCGCCCGCTGCGGCTCGGCGAGCTGCTCGCGGCGACGGTGCGGATCTTCGGTGACCGCGCCTGGCCGCTGCTCGCGCTCGGCGGGGTCGAGGCGCTCGTCCTCATCGGCGCGAACGCGCTGCCGCTGCTCCCGGGGCTCGGCGTGCTCGCGATCTCGTTTGCGATCGCGTTCGCGGTCGCCGCGAGGCTGGTCGCTGGGGATGGCATCCGGGCCGCCTGGCTCGCGGCCGGCCGCGCCCTGCCGGTGCTGCTCCCGCTCGGCTTCGTCGTCGCGGTCCCGTTCTACCTCGGCTTCGTGGCCGGGCTGCTCATGCTCGTGCTCTCCGCGGGCTGGCTCGGGCTGACGGCGTTCTCGGTGCCCGCGGCGATGGTCGAGACGCCCGCCGACCCGAGCTGGCTGGGCCGTGCCCGGCACGCGCTCGCCCGCACGATCGCGCTCGCCCGGACGAACTTCGTTCACGCCGCCGGCGTGTCGGCCGCGCTCCTCGTCGTGTACATCCTCTTCAGCGTCCTCCTCGCGGGCGCCCTGCGTGGCTACGCTGACAACACCCGCCTCGTTGCGCAGGCGCTCGCGCAGGTCCCGCTCGCGCCGTTCTTCTTCGTCGGCCTCAGCGTGCTCTACTTCGAGCAGGTGGCCAGAGACCGGGAACGGTGACCGAGCCGCCCCGGCTGCCCGCGTGGCTGGCGGCCGAGGTCGCGAGCTGGCCGCTGGACGCCTGGGGCGTGCACCAGGCGCGACTGCTTCTGCGCGACGGCCGCGTGATCGAGCCCGTCGCGATCCTGCCGAGCGGCGATATCGCGGGCTGGGGCGGCGCCGGGGAGATCCCGTTCGCGGCGGCGGACATCGTCGCGATCGAGCCGGCCGGCTACTAGGGTCGGACACCGGCGGCCTGCATCGGTCGCGACGATCGGGGCGGAGGCCGGGCGGTCCCGCCCGCCAGACGGCTCGTTCTCCGATGCTGGAGCGTCGTGGGCGGGACCACTCCCGCCCTTACACCCTCCCCGCGTGCTGCTGCGGGACGCCGCACCGAGGACGCTCCGCCGGCGCCGCCGATGCGCTCGCATCCCGCCCCTACACCCTCCCCGCGGGCCGCTGCGGGACGTCGCATCGGGGGCCCCCTGCCGGTGGCGCCGATACGATGGCCGCGGTGACGCCTTGGAGCGATCGGAGCCGGTGTCCGGCAAGGCCCGCGCGCCCGTGCGGGTCCGGGGAGGCCCGGGGGTGACGCACGCCGTCGTCGTCGCGCTCGCCTTCCTCGGTGTCGTCGGGCAGGTGCTCGTCGCGCTCCTGCTCGCCGGCGGCGTCGCGTGGCTCGCCGGCGCGCGCGCGCCGCTCGACGCCGTCCGTGCCGCCGTGGCCGGCCACGAGCTCCTGCTCGCGTTCGTGGTCACGGCGATCGCGACCGGGGGCAGTCTCTTCTTCTCCGAGGCCGCGGGCTACGTGCCCTGCGAGCTCTGCTGGTTTCAGCGCATCGCGATGTATCCGCTCGTGATCACGACCGTTCTCGCCTTCCGCTACCGCGACCGCGGCGCCGCCCGCTACCTCTTACCGCTCCCGATCGCCGGTGCCGGCGTCTCCGTCTACCACCTGCTGGTCGAGAACGGCGTCGTCGAGCAGAGCCAGGCGTGCCTCGCCTCGGCCCCGGGCGGCTGCGCGACCAGGTGGGTGGACGAGTTCGGCTACATGACCATCCCAACGCTCGCGCTCACCGCCTTCCTCCTCGCCTTTGCCCTCCTGCTCTGCGCCGCCCGGGGAGCCCGCCGCGAGCGGTGGCCCGCCGCCGGGGGCTAGCCGGAAACGCCGGTGCAGGACCTGACCCCGTCCCGGCTCCGGTCGTTTCTGCTTGGCGGCATCATCGGCGGGATCGCCGGGGTCGCGGCGGGCATGGCCCGGGCTCGCAGGCACGAGCGTCGCGGCGAGCTGCCGCCCGGACTGGCCGCGTTCGAAGACGCGCCGTGCTTCAGGGAGGCCGAGCGGGAGGAGTCCCGCGGTCAGCCGTGACCGAGCGCGCCGTCGGGCGCCTGCTCGAGGGTCGCCAGGGCCTCCCGTAGCTGGCTGCGGACGCCCGCGAGGATCTGCGACACGCGCGACGGGCTGACGCCGAGCTCGCGGCTCGCCCGGGAGCCGCCGGAACGCTCCAGGCACACGACCTGTCGGATCGCGTCGGCCCGCTCGGCGGACAGGCTGGCGAGCTCCGGGTCACCCCGGCTATCGGTGGCCGGGAGCGCCCCTAAGTCGCCCGCCCCACCGCCGCTCGCGGGCGCGTCGAGCGAGCGCAGGGTCGCCCGATCGAGATCGGCGAGCAGGCGCCGGAGCGCGGCGGGATCGGTCTCGAGCGCCGCGGCCAGCTCGGGCTCGGTCGGGATCCGCCCCTGCTCCGCGCTCAGGCGCTGGCGGACGGCGTCGAGCCGGCGCCCCTCCCGGCGGACCGAGCGCGACACCCAGTCGGCGGCGCGCAGCTCGTCCAGGATCGCTCCATTGACCCGATGCCAGAGATAGCACTCGAAGGTGGCCCCGCGCGCGGGATCGAACCGGTCGATCGCGGCCACGACGGCGAGCATGCCGCGGGCGACCAGGTCGTCGATGTCGAGATGGGAGGGGAGCGCCCGCGCTCTGCGGTGCGCGAGGAAGCGCACCAGCGGGACCGCCGAGAGCACGAGCCGGTCGCGGGCAGCCGCGTCGCCCCGCTCCGACCAGGCGCGCCACAGCCGCTCTGCCTCGGCGGGTCCGAGCCGGCACGCGGATGTCCCCGCCGAGCTCATGATCGGTGGGTCAGTGTCACGCCGCGGCGGCCGCGGCGAAACCCTCGCTCCGGCGCGATCCGCATCCCCGATTCGGGTAGGGTGCCGAGCCGGTCGCGCGGGCTCAACCCGGAGCCGGTTTCGTCCGATAGTGAGGTGATGCCGATGACGGGAGCGGGGCGGATCACCGAGAAGAGCCAGGAGGCGGAGGAGTCGCGGCCACGGATCCTGGTCGCTGACGACGATCCCGACATCCTGTTCCTGGTCTGCCGCGTCCTCCGCAAGGCCGGCTACGAGGTGATCACGGCCACGGACGGGATCGAGGCGCTCGCGCTCGCCCGTGAGCACGACCCCGACCTGCTCGTGCTCGACGTCTCGATGCCCCACGTGGGTGGCGACGCCGTCTGCGAGCAGATCCAGGAGGACGGCCCCGGCGCGCCCCCGGTGATCCTCCTGACCGCGCATGCCGAACGGTCGGCGCGCGTGAGCGGGCTCGACGCCGGCGCCGTCGACTACATCACCAAGCCGTTCGACCACGAGGAGCTGTGCGCCCGGGTCCGCGCGGTCCTGCGTACCAAGACGGCCCGGGACGAGCTCGCGGTCGAGGCGGCTACCGACGCGCTGACCGGGCTGCTCAACCGCAGCCAGCTCGGGCCGCGCGTCTCGGAGCTGGTCTCGGCGGCCCGGCGCCACGGCCGGCCGCTCGCGTGCCTGATGATCGACCTCGATCACTTCAAGGCCGTCAACGACACCTACGGCCACGCCGCGGGCGATGTCGTCCTCGCCGAGGCGGCACGCAGGTTCGACTCCGTGCGCCGCACCGAGGACGTGCTGATCCGCTACGGGGGCGAGGAGTTCCTCGCGCTCCTCCCCGACACCGACGCCGAGGGTGCCGTCGTCGTCGCGGACAAGCTGAGGGCCGCGCTCACCGCCGGCCCGGTGAGCGTCGAGACCGACGGCGGGCACGCGCTGGAGATCACCGTTCGGGCCAGCATCGGGGTTGCCTGCTGGGACGCCACGATGGCCGACGCCTCCGTGCTCGTGGCCGCCTCGGACGAGGCCCTCTACCGGGCCAAGGCGGCGGGGCGCGACCAGGTTCAGGCCGCCGCCTGACCCGATCCTCCGAACCGGCGAAGGCCCCTTCGCGTGCCCCGGGGATTGCCGGATCGCGGCGGGAGGGCCAAGATACCGGCATGACCGAGCAGCAGCCCGGCGGCGTGACCGTGGCCGGCGACACGGGCGCGATCGCGGTTGCCCGCTCGCTCGCTCGCTCGCTCACGTCCGGCCCGCTGCGCTCGACCTTCGAGCCGGCCGTCGCGGCCCTCGCTCCGGCCGGGGTCCACGGCGGCGCGCTCTATCTCCTGCGCGGCGGCATGCTGAGGTCATTTGCCGGGTCCCCTGCCCGCGTGGAGCTGCGCCTCGCCGGTGAGCTCGTCGCCGAGCTTCGCGAAACGGGACACGCCGAGGAGGGCGGGCGGCGCTACCTCGCGCTGCACGACGAGGACGGGTTCGCCGGAGCGCTCGAGCTGGCCGGTGCCGCCGACCCGGATCTGCTCGAGCTTGCGGCCGGTCTCTTCTCGCTGGCGCTTCGGCGCGACGGCGGGGTCGAGCTCGAGCGCGGCCTCCTCGGCGCCAGCAAGGCGACCGCCGTCGGGGAGCTCGCCGCCGGGCTCGCTCACGAGCTCAGCAACCCGCTGTTCGCGATGCTCGGGCTGGTCGAGTTCCTGCTCGAGGAGACCGAGCCGGGCACGAAGGCCCACCAGCGCCTCGAGCTCGTCCAGCAGAGCGGCCTGGAGATCCGCAACCTGCTGCGGCTTCTCCTCGACTTCGCGCGCGAGCCCGAGGACGAGCTCGGCACCGTCGCGCTCGGCGAGGTCGCCCGGGCCGCGGTCGCGCTCGCCCGCTGCACCAGCCCGGCCAGGGACATCGCGGTGGTCGAGCACCTCGACGGGGGGGCTGTGCTGGTCGAGGGGAGCGCCAACCGGCTTCAGCAGGCGCTGCTCCACCTGCTCACGAACGCCTACCGGGCGATCCCGCTCGGCGGCACGGTCACCGTCTCGGTGCGCCGGGAGGGCTCGTGGGCGGTCGCGACCGTGGACGACACCGGCCCCGGGATCCCGGGCGAGCTCGGGGAGCGGGTCTTCGAGCCCTTCTTCTCGACCCGTGCCGGCTCGGGCGGAAACGGGCTCGGCCTCACCCTCGCGCGCGCGATCGCGCGCATGCACGGCGGCGATCTCCAGGCCGGCGCCGCCCCCGGCCGGGGTGCTCGGCTCGAGTTGCGCGTGCCGGCGCTCGAGGAGATCCCGTGACGAGGATCCTCGTGATCGACGACGAGCCGGTCGTGCGGGCGCTGATGGCCGAGATCCTGGCACGGGCAGGCCACGACGTCGTCGACGCCGACTCCGCCGGCCGCGCGCTCGACCTGCTCGACGACAGCGAGCTCGCGCTCGTCATCTCGGACATCGTGATGCCGGGGCTGAGCGGCTTCGAGCTGCTCGACGAGGTGCGCAGCCGCCGGCCCAGCCTGCCCGTTCTGCTCGTCACCGGCTCCGGGACGCAGGACAACCTGTCCGCGGCGCTCTCGCACGGGGCCGCCGGGCTGGTGACCAAGCCCTTCACCCACGCGGAGCTGCGCGAGCGGGTCGCCGCCGTGCTCTCGCGGGCGAGCCGGGGGGAGCGCGAGGTGCGCGAGCGCGTCGTCGTCCCGGCGCTGACGAGCGCGCTCGCGCGCGCCGTCACGGCGCGGGACCTCGCCACCGGCGGTCACAGCGAGCGGCTGGTCAACCTCGCGTGCCGGCTCGCCGCCGAGCTCGCGGTCCCCGCCGCCGAGGTCGACGGGATCCGCCTCGGCGCCAGCCTCCACGACATCGGCAAGATCGGCATTCCCGACTCCGTGCTCCTGAAGCCGGGCCCGCTCGAGCGTGACGAGCGGCTGCTGATGGAGAGCCACACCCTGATCGGCGACCGGCTGCTCGAGCCGGTCCCCGAGCTCGCCGCGGCGCGTCCGATCGTGCGCTCCCACCACGAGCGCTGGGACGGGCTCGGCTACCCGGACCGTCTCGCCGGCGAGGAGATCCCGCTCGGCGCGAGGATCGTCGCGGTCGCGGACGCGCTCGAGGCGATGTCGGCGCTGAGGCCCTACCGCTCGCCGCTCGACCGGGACGTGATCGTGGCCGAGCTCGAGGCGGGGTGCGGCAGCCAGTGGGACCCGCGCGTCGTTGCGGCGGTGCTCGAGCTGATGCGGAGGGGCGTGATCGGGTTCGGCGCCGGCGGGATCGAGGTCGCGGTGGCCGGCTCCGACCCGCCCGCCGGCGTCAAGCGCGCGTCCGGATCGCGTTCGGGACGGTCTCGGCGGCCGGAGCGGCGCCGTCCGGGCGGACGCTCTCGCCCGGGCGGTGAGTGATCCTGCACCGGCGGGAGACGAGCACCAAAGCCCGGCCGCGCGGATCGTGTCACGGCCACGTCGGTCGCTCCACGGCCGGCTCTGGCCGCGGCCGGTGCAGCGGCGCTAGAATCGGTGCCGTGAGCGTGCTCGCGATCGTCCTGATCGCCTGCGCCGTAGCGGTCGTGATCGGCGCCGAGTGGCCCAGGCTGCGAGCCCGCGCGCGCTCGGGAGGCGAGGCCCGTGCCCGCCGGGAGCGCGACCGGGTCCGGGCGCAGCTTCGCGTGATCGAGGGCGACCGCGACGACTTCGCCGAGAGCGTCCGGCGCGACCTCGATCGCCTGCCGGTGATCGAGGAGCACGACGACCGCTCGCGCTGACGGGGATCAGCGCACCACGATCTCGGTCTCGACCACCCGGGTGTTGGGCAGGAGCCCCGCCACGTTCTCCGTGTTCTTCAGCTCCTGGCGATCCGAGACCCGGAGGCGCAGCCGGTGGCTGCCCGGCCGCAGGCCGGAGACGTCGAGGATCACCACGCGCCGGTGCCGGTCGAGCGTGCCCGCGCGTGGCGGGCCGCCGTCGAGCGAGTAGACGATTCCCGACGGATCGACGCCCGAGCCGGCATCGCGGACGCGCGCGAGGATGCGCCCGCCGCTCGCCCGGTGGGAGAGCAGGGTCACGCGCGGCGGCGTCGTGTCGCTGAGCCAGAGACGGAAGCGGAACGGGCCGGCGACCGCGGCCGAGCGGGTGTCGAACACAACGGTGTACGTGCCCGGCGCGGGGCGGAGAGCCGCCGCGACCGGCACCGGCATGCGGAAGCTCGTCAGGTACGGGTTCGTGACCGCCGGCAGCGCGGTCGCGCCGGCGAGGCGGTTCTCGTCGCTGCCGGCGACGATCCTCGGCTCGACGTCCACCCCGGCGCCCGTCTCGACGACCGCGACGCCGAGGTTCGCGACGGGCGACGTCACCGTCACCCGGAAGGCGACCTCCGGCCCGGGCAGGGTGCGGCCGCCGTCCGGGTAACGGTAGGCGTCGACGAGCGCCGCGGCGCCGGCCACGGTCGCCTCGTAGGTCCCGGTGCGCTCGAGCGCGGTCGCGGGAACCTGCGGCAGCGCGGGCCGGGTCACGCGGCCCCACCACGGCAGCCGCAGCCTGGCCCCCTCTCGCTCGAGCACGACGAAGCCGCTCAGCTCGGCTTCCCGCGTGTCCGCCGCCGCGGTCAGGCGCAGGGTGAGCGTCCCCGGCAGCTCGGCGGTCGCGGGCGCCGTCACCGTCGTGCCCGCGACCGCCTGCTGCGTCTCGACCGAGACGCTCCAGGTGCCGGTGCCGTCGAGCTCGACCTGCCGCTCGACGGCGTGCCCGCCCGCGGAGACGTCGACGAGCCCGAACGCGATGCTCTGCGGCGAGGCGTGGGCGGGTACGGCGGCGGCGGCCGGGAGGTCGGCGAGCCCGCCCCCCTGGCGGGTGGCGAGGGCCTCCGCGCCCGACCCCGAGCGGACGGGGCGGCCGGAAAGCACGAGGGCCGACTTCACTCGTGCGGGCGTCCATTCCGGGTGCAGCTCGAGCAGCAGCGCGGCCGCGCCGGCGACGTGCGGCGCCGCCATGCTCGTACCCGAGAGCGGCACGAATGCACCACCCGGGTAGGCGGAGAGAACGTCGACCCCCGGCGCGCTCACCTCCGGCTTCGCCAGCAGCGCGAACGGGGTCGGACCCGAGGCCGAGAAGCTCGCGACGGGCCCGGCGCCGGCCGTGGCCGCCACCGTGATCGCGCCGGCGGCCGTGCCGGGCGAGCCGATCGAGCCCCGGCCGAGGTCGAGGTAGTCGTTCCCGGCGGCGACGACTGGCACGACGCCCGCGAGGGCGGCGTTGTCGAGCGCCTGCGCGACCACGTCCTGGCCCGGCTCCAGCTCGGGCTCGCCCAGCGAGAGGTTGATCACGTCCATCCCGTCCGCGACCGCCGCCTCGATCGCGGCGACGAGCTCCGGGGAGTTGCCGTTCAGCCCGACGCCGGAGTCGGTCGGCGTCGTCAGCGCCTTGTAGTTGCCGAGGTAGGCGAGCGGGGCCACGCCCGAGACGGTTACGCCTCCCGCGGCCGTGCCGTGATTGCCGGCCGCGATCCCGGCCACATGCGTGCCATGGAACGAGTAGACCGGGTCGAACGGGCGTGATGCGTTCCGCCAGCCCGTGCCGGCGGGAGCGAAGGCGCGGGCGACGATCACCTTCGCCGTCGTGAACGCCCGGCGTCCCTTCGGGAAGCCGGGCGGCAGCGCGTACCCCGCGGGCGAGAAGTACGGGTGGGAGGCGTCGATGCCGTCGTCGATGATCCCGATCCTCAGCCCCCGTCCGGCGGTCGCGAGCGAGTCGCCCCAGACGGCCGGAGCTCCGATCAGAGCCGGCCCGTCGTTGCCGGAGAGGGCGTGGTAGCGGGCGCTCGGGTAGACGTTCACCACCCCCGGGACGGCGGCGAGCCGGCCGGCCGAGGCCGCCGGCAACGTGACGGCGAGGCCGTCGAGGACGATGCGGTAGCGCCAGCGAACCTCGGCGCCCGGGATGGACGCGTGGATCCGGGCCGTGAGCGCCCGCTGCGCGGCGTCGATCGCGGCGAGCGCCCGCCGGGCCTGACGTCCCCGACCGGGGTGCCCGAATCCTGCCCTGGCAGCGGGCGGCGGCGCCAGCTCCACGATCACCTGGACGGTGGCGGCCTCCGGACCGGGCTCGGGCCGCGCGCCGGCGCTCGCCGCCAGCGCGCCCGCGGCGACGAGGGGGAGGAGGGCTGCGAGGCCGCGCCGAACGATCACGGGATGGTAGCCGCCAGCCCGGCAGCCGTAGCCGCGCCGGCCGCGTGTCGGCACGGCTACAATGCCGCGGCACAGCGCGCGGATGTGGCGGAATTGGTAGACGCGCACGGTTCAGGTCCGTGTGGGGGCAACCCCGTGGAGGTTCGATTCCTCTCATCCGCACTCGCGACGAAGGGCAACGCGTAACACGTCTCCCCACGATCCGTAGCTCGGACCACCCCGTTTCGGCATCAAGGCGGCAGCCGTGGGCGCCGATGCCCCCGTTCGTGGAGCGCGTGCTGCGGTTGACACGCTGGGCCCGCGGACAGCGGGTCGTGAATGTCCTCGTGACCGTCGTCGCGCTCGGCGTCTCGGCGCTCGCCGCCCGGCACTTCGCCGCCGCCGGCTGGCCGTTCCAGAACGCCGACCCGCTCCTGGTCGCGGCCTCCGGTCTCCTGTTCGTGCTCACGTTCCCGCTCAAGGCGTTTGGCTGGCACCGCCTGTTCGTCCCCTCCCAGCGGCCGGAGGCGATCTCGCTCGCGGCCGCGAACGGTGCCGCGTCGGTGTCCGGCGCCGCGCTGCCCGGCCGCTTCGACGACGCGGTCCGGATCGCGGTCGTGCGGCGGTACCGGAGCTGCCCGTCCGGGGTCTCGACGCTCGCTCTCTCCCTCTTCACGCTCGGCCTGATCGACGCCGCGGCGCTCGCGCCGCTCAGCGCGGCCGCCGCCGCCACCTCGACCGGCTCGCCGGCCGTGCGGGCCGGCCTCGCGCTCGTCGCCGCTGGCGGTCTCGGCGCGGCGCTCGTGGTCGGCTTCCTCCCACGCCTGATGGCGAGCGGCCGACTGATCCGCTTCCGGGTCGCCCGCTGGATCGGGCAGCGGCTTACCTCGCGCAGGGACGCGTGGCGGGCAGCGCTGCTCGTGCTGGCGTCGTGGAGCGTGCGCGCGGTCGCGCTGTTCCTCCTGCTCGCGGCGTTCGACGTACGGATCTCGTTCCCGCTTGCGATCGGCTTCCTCTGCGCGAGCGCGGCGTCGAGCGCGCTCCCGATCGCTCCGGCCGGGGCCGTCACACAGGCGGGCGCCGGGGCGGCGCTCCTGGTTGCCTCGGGCGTCGGCGTGCAGCGCGCGATCGACTTCGCCGTCTCGGCGCAGGCGCTCTTGATTCTCGCGGGCGCTGCGGTGGTCGCATTCGCGGCCGTCTGGCACGCGGGCCAGCGGCTCGCCGAGCGGTCGCGCGCAGCCTAGTGCACCGTCCGGGGAATACCGCACAGCTCTGGCGGCTGCAAAGCGGCGCCAGGCGGCGTCCTCGGTCGCGCCAATATGCCTGCAGTGGGGTATCCGCGTGACGCCCCTTTGTGCCGATTCCGT
>WBZR01002283.1_pt1 | contig 20270 bp, 11 predicted proteins | sample 5204231 | NCBI WGS metagenome assembly WBZR01 (sample SAMN12412403, study PRJNA552823) | activated sludge metagenome | isolation source: activated sludge from anammox sidestream of wastewater treatment plant... | place: USA: Virginia | collected 2017-08 | reverse complement strand
GGAAGAGCCCGCCGCCGATGTTGGGGGCGCTGGCGCCGAACAGCGTGTCGTTGTCGCTGCCGTCGAACTCCAGCGTGTCGCCGCCCGTCATCAGACGCAGGTCGATGTCGTTGTTGTTCGCCGCGCCGGCATCGACCAGCGAGAACAGGCGGTGCTCCGACGACGGCGGCGTCGGCAGCCGGTAGAAGTCGTTCTCGCCGAAGGACGGCGTCTGCGTCACCGTCGGGGCGCCGATCGGGGTCGGCGTGTTGCTCGGCGTCGGGGTGTTGGTCGGCGCGCCCACCGTCGTCGGCGACGGCGTCGGTGTCAGGGTGCGGATGATCGAGCCCTCGATGCCGCACGCCAGCACGTTGGCCAGGTCGCCGGTGTTGTTGTTCTCGGTCTCGCGGATGCAGGCCGTCACCTCGAGCGAGAACCGCCCGCCGAGCTGTGTCCCGCTGTACGTCAGCTCGTCGACGTAGACGTAGACCGTCTGCCCGGCGGTCATCGGGTAGCACATGACCTCTTCGGCGCCGAACGTCATCGTGGCGTTGCGGTTGGAGGCGGCGACGCAAGCCGGGTTGACACCCGGCGTCGGTGTCGCGCCGCCGCCGGGCGTGGCGGTCGGCTCGGCGGTCGAGCAGGCGTCGGCCAGGTAGAGGACGAGGTTCGCGCCGCCCAGCGGGTCGATGTTGGCGATGCGGAACGAGTACGTGCCGGTCGACGGTGCCGTGAAGCGGTAGACCACGTCGCGGCCCAGCGCCGACGGCGGCAGCGGCGTCGGGGTCGACGTGCCGGCCGTCGTCGTCGGCGTCGCGGGCGTCACCGGGTTGCCGACGGCGCCGTTGGCCTCGAAGCACGTCCCGAACGCTGCGAGCTGGTAGTCGTTGCGCGCGCCGGCCAGCGAGCCGAGCGCCGGGATGTTGAGCGTCAGCGGCGACGACGAGGCGCACGTGTCGTTGACCTGCGGCGTCGACGTCGGCGACGGCGTGAAGGTCGGCGTCGGGGTGAAGGTCTGCAGCGGGTCGGCGGTCGGCGTCGGGGTCGGCGTGCTGCCGGCCGCGGCGCCGATGCTGCACGCCGTGAAGCGGTAGCCCCGCCCGATGTCGTTGGTCTTGGCGTTGATGCGGATCCAGAAGCTCTGGCCCGGCGTGCCGCTGAAGAACTCGCCCGTGCCCTGCCCGGCCGTCGTGGTCGTCACGCTGCCGTCGATCACGCCGGTGACGAGGCTGACGTCCGACGCCGAGCGCAGCTCGAGCGACATGTCGCTGTTGATGGTGTTGAGGTCGTGTGGGCAGCCCGCGCAGTCCAGCGAGCCGTCGACCGCGATGAACACGGCCTCGGTCGACCCCACCGTGACCGGCCCGTAATAGTCGACGTCGGTGTTGCTGCTGAACCCGCCCGCGAGCGTCCAGCCCGGCGACGCCGGCGGGATCACCGCCGTCGCGAACGCGCTGGCCGCGATGGCCGGGCGCTGGTTGCCGGTGCCCTGGCTGAACACGCTGGTGCACGTCGGCAAGGTCGAGGCAGGGAGCGCCTGGGCCCCGGCCAGGGTGTTGTTGGCTGCGTCGTCGGCCTCGGTCGGGTTGCCGAGGCTGCCGTTGGGCCGGTGGATGTACAGGTCGTGCGGGCCGGCGATGGTCGTCCCGGTCAGCCCGTGGAGGACGAGCATCGCGCCGCTCTCCATGGGCGACCCGGCGAGGCCGGGGTTCAGCGCGCTTCCGCCGCCGCCGGGCGGCAGGACGACGTTGGCGGGGGCCGAGTAGGTGTGGCCCTCGTCGTCGTCGCACTCCATGTCGGCCGGGATCGGGCCGGCGGTGCACGTGGCCGGCATGCCGATGGTGGACTTGCGCAGGTGCATGATCAGGTCGGCGCTGAACGGGCCGGTGGCGACGTTCTTGGCGTAGGCGAAGATCGCATCGACCGCGCCGACGGCCGTCGGCGTCGCGGTGGCGGTCGAGGTCGGCGTGGGCGTCCGGGTCTCGGTCGGGGTCAGCGTCGGCGTCGGGGCCGTCGGCGTCGGGCCCGTGGTCGGCGTCGGGGTGGCGGTGGCGTTGGTCGACTCGATGACGCGGACCTGCACGCTCGACTGCCCCGGGGGCGGCGCGTTCTCGCCGAACTTCCACACCCCGATGTACACCGTCAGGCTGCCGCCGACGCCGATCCCCGCGCCGAACGACGTGCGCGACTTGTGCCGGCAGGCGTCGAAGCCCGTGCCGCTGACCACCGCGTCGTCGTTGCCGGTGAAGACCGCGCCCGTCGGGGGGCACGAGCTGAGGTACAGGTAGAGGACGGTGTCCTGGAGCGTGCCCTCGGTGTTGCACGTCTCGATGGTGTAGGTGCCGGAGCGGGTGGCGGTGTACGAGAACCACACGCTGCGCGACGCCCGGAACGCGCTCGGCGGGCCGTTGACGGGGTCGCCGGCCACCGTGGCCTCCGCGAGGTCGACGACCGACGAGACCGAGGAGCCGTTCACGCCGGTGGCGGGGATGACGACGGGGCTGGCGCACAGGTCGTTCGACGGCGGTGCGTCGAGCCCGTCCACGGCCATCGGGAGCGCCGACACGCCCGGCAGCGCGTCGTCGCCCGCGGGCGCCAAGAGCGCCGGCGGCGGGCCCATGTGGACCCCGGCGGGAACCTCGATGTACGGCATCTCGGGCGCGTCGGGGACGATCTGAACCTCGACCGGGTCGGGCTGGTCCGGCGCGGCCTTGGCCTCGGTGGCGATCGCGGCCTGCGCGCCCATGCGCGCCGGCGCCGCCAGGCCTGCCCCGCCGGCATCCTCCACGGCCCCGCGGGCGGCGCGCGCCGTGCCCGGCGCGGCACCCACCATGGCGCCGATCACGGCTGCGCAGGCCACGACCATGCCCGCGCCCACGGCCGAAGATCGGCTGGAGCCCTCGATCAAACCACGCACGCGCCGTGCCGTTCGCACGCACCAACGGTGAACCATGCCCGCCCCCTTGTCGTGTGTCTCCGGAAGACTCTCGCGGCGTCGGCAGGGAACACCCATCCCGTTCCCGGGTGGCATCCATGACCCGGGTGCAGACGCATCCAATGCCCATTAACGGAAGGTGAGAGGGTTGGATACGGGGAGGGGGACGGATTCCCCGACATTCGCGCCGACGCCGTGGGCGGGTGGGAAGCCTTCGTCCACCCCGCCCCCACCCTCGGCTATTCCCGCCCCACGCGCGGCAGGTAGGCGGTGTGGCCGGCGATCCGGGTCGGCGTGGCCGTCGGGGTGGCGGTGGCGGATCCGGGCGTCGCCGTCGCGGTCGGGGACGCCGCGCCGGTCGCCGTGGCCGTGGGCGTCGCCGGGCCGCGGACCGCGATCACCGGCACCGGGAAGAACGCCCGCCCGCGCAGGCCGGGCCCGAAGACGTAGTCGAGCCGCGCGTAGCGGTTGGCCGGCACCCGGCCTGCGACCCGCGGCGTCACCCGGTAGCCGATCGCCAGGCCCGCGTCCGTCAGCGTGTCGAGCTTCCAGACGGCCGTGTCGCCGTCCCAGTCGGATGGCGAGGGCGCGAACGATGCCGCGTCGACGTCGACGGCGGCCGGGAACGCGTCGGTGATCACGAGGTCGGTGACCCGGTCGCGGGTGAGCTGCGTGGCCAGGCTCTGGAACACGGCCACCAACTGCGCGCTGTCGGGGACGTCGAACGCCAGCGCCGGCCGCGAGGCGACCCGCGGCAGCGCCGCGTCGCACTCCCCGGCGCACACCGTCACCACGGTGGTGCCGCCAGCGCGCAGGCGTTCGGCCGCGGCCAGCATCGGGCCGGCGCCGGCCGAGTCGGCGCCGTCGGTCAAGAGCACCACGGCGCCGAGGGCCTCGGGGCGGCGCTCGGCCAGCAGGTCGCCGGCCGCGTTCAGCGCCTGCGCGATGCCGGTGCGCCCCGCGGCCCGCAGGCCGCCGACCGCCGCGCGCACCCGCGCGAAGTCCGCGGTCAGCGGCACGCGCGCCGTCACGTCGTCGGCGAAGGCCACCAGGCCCAGCCGCGTGGCCGCGGGGTCCACCGCATCGGCGAACGCGCCGGCGGCCCGCTGGGCGTTGGCCAGGCGGTCGAGCGCGCCCATCGACGCCGAGTGGTCGACGACGAGCACGATGTCCATCGGTGCCGCGCGCCGCGGGCAGTCCAGCCCCACCGTCAGCGCCACGGCGACGGGCTCGCCGATCGCGGCCTCGGTCGGGCTGGCCGTCTTGCCGAGCGCCGGGACGCACGGCCCGGTCGGGTCCGGCACGTACGCCTCGACCACCGGCACCGGGAACACGGCCTCGCCCGGCCGGCCGCGGTCGTCGACGAAGCGGACGCGCGCCTCGGCGTTCGTCGGCTGCGGCCCCAAGACGAGCGGCTCGGCCTCGTAGCGCAGGCGCAGCGTGCCGAGCGGCGGGTCGTCGACGTCCCAGGTCAACGTCTCGCCGCGCCCCCCCGCCGGCGGGTCGACACGCGACGGCGGCGGCACGGCCGACCCCGGCACCAGCCGCATGTGCGGCGGCAGCACGTCGACCACCCGGGCCGTCGCCAGCCGCGACTCGCGCAGCATGAGGGCCAGCCCCGCGAACAGCAGCCGCAGGCTGTCGGCATCCGGCGCCGCGAAGTGGTAGGCGGGCGCCGAGGCGACCTCGGGCAGCGACGGGTCGCACGCGTCGCCGAAGCAGATGGTGGCCACCAGCAGCCCCAGCGCGCGCGCCTCGAGCGCCGCTGCCACCACCGGGTCCGGCCCCCCGCCGTTGAAGCCGTCGGTCATGGCGATGATCACCGGCGTGGCGCCGGCGCGGCGGGCGGCCAGCACGTCGGCCGCGGCGCGCAGCCCGGCGGCGATGTCGGTGCCGCCGCCGGCCGCCATCTGCCCGAGCACCCGCCGCAAGCGGTCGAAGTCGGTGGTCAGCGCCTCGCGCGCGACCACCTGGTCGTCGAACGTGACCAACCCGACCTGGGCGTGGCCGGGCTGGAGGACGTCGAGGAACGTCAACGCCGCCTCGCGCGCGTCGGCCAGCTTCTGGCCCGCCATCGAGCCCGACACGTCGAGCACCAGGGCGACGTCGGCGAGGCGCGACTCGCCGGGGCACTCCGCCCCGAAGTCCAGCGTGACGGTCACGGGGTCGCCGAGCGGGACCCGCGCCGGCGCGGCCGACTTGGCCACCGCCGCGCGGCACGGCGGCGGCACCGCGTCGGGGTCGCGCTCGACGGTGATGAGGCTCTTGGGGAGGTCGAACGTGGTCTGCCCGCCGCCGACGTACCGCAGGCGCGCCCGGCCGCCCGCGCCGAGCGGCAGCCGACCCCAGATGTCGATCCGGGCGCGGTAGCCGACCTCGACCGTGCGCCCCACGGCGGGCCCGTCGAAACGCCAACGCCAGGCGTCGCCGACCGGCACGCCGCCGGCCGGCGACACCGAGGCCGGATCGACCTGCACGTACCGCAGCTGCCGCTCGTCGATCTCGAGCGCCTCGACCACGACCGGCGGGCCGCGATGGGCGTCCATCAGACCGTCCTGCACGTCGGCCCGCAGCGTGCGCAGGTCGGGCGCGGCGTGCGCGTACGCCAGCGCCGGGTCGCATCCGCCGCCGACGCACACGGCCGCGATCTCGACGCCGCGGCGGGCGGCGGTGTCCCGCAGCGCGGCGACGGCGGCCGGATCGGCGCGCGGCGCCCGGCCGTGCGTGACGTACAGCACCACCTCGTGGTGGGCCGGCCAGTCGGGCAGCAGGTCGAGCGCGGCGCCCAGCGCGGCCGCGGCGTCCGCCCCCCCGTCGGCCACCGGCGGCTGGCCGCGTGCCAGGTCCTCGAGGAACACCCGCTCGGTCGTCGGCATCTGGACCTTGGGCCCCCCGCGCACGTTGAGCACCAGCCCGAAGAGCGCGTTCTCCGGCGCGACCCGCGCGGGGTCCAGGAGGGCGGTGTTGACCTGCGCGAGCTGGAGCGCCTCGGCAGCGTCGCCGGCGGGCTGCAGGGCGATGACGCCGTGCGTGCGCAGGCGGTGGGCGGCGCAGGTGTTGACCGTGAGCCGGAGGCGCACGTCGAACGGCGCGCCGGCGAGCACGGGATCCGGTGCGAACGTCCGCGCCCGGGACAGCCCGCAGCCCAGCCCTGCCGGCCGCTCGCGGACCACCAGCGGCGGCAGGCCGGACGGCGCGGTGCGGCGTTCGGCACCGGCCTCGGTCAGCGCGGCGAGCATCGGCCACGCCACGGCCTGCGTGCCGTCGGGCCCGAAGCCCGACGCGTCCGGGGTCGCGTAGATCCGGTAGCTGAACCGGATCACGGCGGGCGCCACGGCGGGCGCCGCGAAGCGCCACGTCACGGCCCGCCCGTCGACCGCGTCCGGGGCACGCCCGATGCCCGCGACGACCGCGATCTCGGGCGGCAGCGTCTCGGTGATCGCCAGCTCGGTCACCCGGCCGGCCGGGCAGTCGAGCCGTGCTTCGACCCCGACCGTCACCTCGTCGCCCCACAGCGGGCCGCCCGCGCCGCCACCGGTGAGCTGGCGGACGACCGCGACGGCACAGGCCTGGGCGGGCCCGTCGTTGGCGGCGACCGCCGGGTCTGGCCCGGTTCGCGCCGCCCCGGCCGGGGCGAGCAGACCCGCGACGATCAGGCCCGTCGTCATGCGGGGCCGGACCCGGCGCCGAGGCGGGTGCGGGGTCGTCGGGCTGGGCATGAGGGCCTCCCTCGATGTCGGGCCGCGGCATCCCGGCGCTGCGGCGATCCGCGCGGGCGGGGCTACGGCGCGAGCGTCAGCCGGGGCCGCTCCAGCGGCTCGAGCGCGTCGACGCCCTCGGTCACCCGTAGGTGCCGATCGGCGGCGACGCCGCGGAAGGTCTGGCGCAGCCCGCTGGTCGGCCACCAGACTTCGAGGACGTCCACGGTAGCGGCGCGGCCGATGCCGATGGTCTGGCGCAGGCTCGACCCGCCGAAGCTGCCGTGCGCGCCGACCATCGCGTGGATGTCGCGGGTGGCGCCGCCCTCGGTCACCGTCAGCTTCAGCCGGGCGCCGATGGCGATGCGGTTGGACCGCGTCCCGCGCAGCTCGATGGCCAGCCAGTGGTTGCCGTGGCCCGGGTTCTCGAAGAGCGCGTTGCGCGCGCGGTCGCCCGGGTACATCCCGCCGAGCTGGTGGTAGAGGTCGACGTCGCCGTCGTTGTCGAGGTCGCCGAACGCCACGCCGTGCCCCTTGTGCATGAAGCCCGTGCCGGTGGCCGTCGTGGCGTCGGCGAAGCGCGTGCCGGCGAGGTTGTGGAACATCCGGTTGGGCACGAGCACCTCGAAGCCCGGCGCGCCGGTGCCGAGGTAGAAGTCCGGGAAACCGTCTCCGTCGACGTCGCCGTAGTTGGCGCCCATCGGCATCAGCGTGCGGTTCAACCCCATGCGGGCCGTGACGTCGTCGAACCGCTGCCCGCCGAGGTTGCGGTAAAGGCGCGACCACGTCCGGTCGGCGCCCTGGCCGAGGTAGTCGGCCGCCACCACGTCGATGTCGGGCGTGTGGTTGGCGGCGAAGATGTCGAGCCACCCGTCGTTGTCGAAGTCCCAGAACCACGTGGCGAAGCCGCGCCCGGTCGGCTCGACGACGCCGAGCGCCGGCGCCTGGTCGACGAAGGTGCCGTCGCCCTGGTTGACGTAGAGGCGGTTCGGCCCGAAGTTCGAGACGTACAGGTCGAGGTCGGCGTCGTTGTCGAAGTCGCCCCACGCCGAGCCCTTGGCCATGCGCTCGTTGAGCACGCCCGCCTCGCGCGCCACGTCGGTGAACGTGCCGTCGCCGTTGTTGCGGAAGAGCTGGCTCGGGTAGGGCTCGTCGACCGACGCCTCCTCGTTGCCGATGAACACGTCGAGGTCGCCGTCGTTGTCGTAGTCGCCCCAGGCGGCGGCCTGTGTCGGATACCCCGGCTCGGCCAGCCCGGCCGCGCGCGCCACGTCGGAGAACGTGCCGTCGCCGTTGTTGCGCAAGAGCGACCGGCGCTGCCGCCCGTCGGCGAACAGCCACGCGCCGCGCGTGACGAACAGGTCGATCCAGCCGTCGTTGTCGACGTCGGTCTGCACCAGGTTCAGGGCTCCCGGCTGGCCCGCGATGCCGGCCGCCATGGCGCGGTTCTCGAACGTGCCGTCGCCGTTGTTGTGGTAGAGCTTGAGCTGGTCGCACTGGTCCATGGTCGACCCCACCAGGTCCAGCAGCCCGTCGTTGTCGAGGTCGTCCATCACGGCGCCCCCGGCGAGGTCGAAGGCGTCCACGCCGACTTGGGGGGCGATGTCGCGCATCGGTCGCAGCGCGGTGTCCTGGCTGAAGCGGGTGAGGTCGAGGCGGAGGGCTTCGGGGAGGCCCTCGGGGTGGGTCCCGGCCAGGTCGTGCGCCACGTTCAGCAGCCACACGGCCGCGCGCGTGAGCCGCGGGTCCGGGTCGAGCGCGATGAACTGCTCGAGGAGCGCGATCGCCTGGCGGATGTCGGCGGTGTCGGCGTAGGCGCCGGGGCCGCCCAGCGGGAGCGTGCAGCCCGTCCGTTCGCCCTCGGCGAACGTGCAGTTGCGCCGGTCGGCCAGCCGCAGGTAGGTCAGGGCCGACAGCCACCACGCGCTGCGCGCCCACGCCTGGCTCATCGCCACGCCTCCCAGCGCCTGTTCGCGGGCCGTGTCGAGGTGCTCGGCGGCGCGCTCGACCTCGCCCAGGCGCAGGAGCTCCTGGGCGAGGTCGGAGTGCACCCGCGTCACCCGCGCGGGGTCGGCCGCCGCGCCGGCGTTCGTCAGCGCCTCGAGCTCGTCCTGCAGCCGCAGCATCTGCTTGCGGCCCCAGTACGGGTTGTCGCTGCGCGCCAGGACGTCGCAGTAGCCGGCCAGCTCGTTGTCGGCGAAGTCGGAGGCGGAGAGGGTCGGCGCGGCGATGGGTGCGATCGGGGGATCGGGCGCGGCGTCGCCTGGCGCGGGCGCAGCCGACGAACAGGCGGTGGCCGCGTACAACGCGGCGACGAGGGTGCAGGCGGCGCGTGGCGGGATGATCGGGCGCATCGTGTGGCAGCTCGCGGGCGGCTTCGGCGGACGATCGCCGCGTCGGGGCGGCGTCATGGGCGATCCATGCACAAGATTATACCGCCGCCGCGCGGCGACCGCCTACGGGCAGCCCAGCACGCCGCGCGCCAGGTGCAGCGCCTCGACGAGGGCCTCGATGTCATCCGCGGTGTTGTAGACGTACACGCTGGCCCGCGCGGTGGCCGGCAGCCCCAGCCGGTCGTGCAGCGGCATCGCGCAGTGGTGCCCGGCGCGCACCGCCACGCCGGCGCTGTCGAGGACCGTCGCCAGGTCGTGCGGGTGCGCGCCCGCGAGCGTGAACGGGACGGCGCCGCCGCGCGCGCCGCGCGGCCCGTGGACGGTGACGCCCGGCACGTCGGCCAGGCGCCGCACCGCCAGCGCCGCGAGGCCGTGGGTGTGGTCGCGCACGCGGTCCATGCCCAGCGCCGACAGGTAGCGCACGGCCGCCGCCAGGCCGACCGCGCCCGCGATGGGGGGGGTGCCGGCCTCGAAGCGCCCCGGCGGGTCCTCGAACGTCGACGCCCGCAGGGTGACGCGCCGGATCATGTCGCCGCCGCCCTGCCACGGCGGCAGGTCGGCCAGCACCGCGTAGCGGCCCCACAGCACGCCGATGCCGGTGGGGCCGCACGCCTTGTGCCCGCTGAACGCCGCGAAGTCGACGCCGAGCGCCCCGACGTCGACCGGCAGGTGCGGCACGCTCTGCGCGGCGTCGAGCAGCGTTTGCGCCCCGACGGCGCGGGCGGCCGCGACCAGCGCCGCGACCGGGTTGACGGTGCCCAGCACGTTGGACACGTGCGTGAACGCGACGAGCTTGACCGACCGGTCGATCACGCGGTCGAGCGCGCCGAGATCGAGGTGCCCGTCGTCGCCGAGCGGGATGAAGCGCAGCTCGGCGCCGCGCCGCGCCGCCGCGAGCTGCCACGGCACGAGGTTGGCGTGGTGCTCCATCTCGGTGAGGACCACGGCGTCGCCCGGGCCGAGGTGGGTGTCGCCCCAGGCCGCCGCGACGAGGTTGATGGCCTCGGTCGTCCCCCGCGTGAACACCACCTCGCGCGCGTCGGCCGCGCCGATGAACGCGGCCACGGTGGCGCGGGCGTCCTCGTAGCGGTCGGTGGCTTCCTCCGACAGCCGGTAGACCCCGCGGTGCACGTTGGCGTTGTGGCGGCGGTAGAACCCGTCGACCGCCGCGATCACCGCCTCGGGCTTCTGGCTGGTCGACGCGCTGTCGAGGTACACCAGCCGGCGGCCGCGAACCTCGCGTGCGAAGATCGGGAAGTCGGCCCGCACGGCCGCGCCGTCCAGCGGCCCCGCCGCCGGCGCCGCCGTGACCGTGGCCGCGCCCGCGGCCGGGTCGGGGGGTGCCATGGCCGCTAGCGCGCCAGCACCGGCCGGCCGGCCCGGTAGGCCGCCAGGTCGGACTCGACCTCGCGCGCCACGTCCTCGCGCTTGGCGTCGCGGGCCGCCGTCACCAGCACCTGGGCCTGCGACGCGGCCTCGGCGTAGCGCCCCGCGGCCGCCAGCGCCATCGCCCGCACGCGGACGTGCTCGGGCGACGGGTCGGCCTTGACCACCGGGTCGATCAGGGCCAGGGCGCGCACGCCGTCGCGGATGCCGTCGTCCGGGCACGTGGCCAGCAGCCGGGCGAGCAGCGCCGCGAACGCGGCCTCGTCCGGCAGCACGGTGTGCGCCTCCTCCAGCGCCGCGAGCGCCTCGGGCCAGTGCCCGGCGTTGAAGAGGATGGTGGCCTGGACGCGCCGCGCGTCGCGGTGGCTGGGGTCGAGGGCGATCACGCGCGCATAGTGCGGCAGCGCCTCGTCGCCCCGGCCCTGCCGCCACAGCGCGTTGCCGAGGTTGAGCTCGGCCTCCTTGTAGTTGGGGTCGATCCGGACGGCAGCCTCGAGGAAGGGCACGGCCTCGGCGTCGCGCCGGAGCTTGGCCAGGAGGCTGCCCATGTTGAAGTTGGCGCGCGCGTTGTCGGGGTCGAGCGCCACGGCCGTGCCCAACGGCTCGGCGGCGCCCTCGAGGCGGCCGTGCTCGGCGAGCGCGACGGCCAGGTTGAGGTGGGCGCTGACGTTGTCGGGGTCGAGCGCGATCGCCTCGCGGAACAGCCCCTCGGCCGCATCGAGATCGCCCCGCCCCACCGCCTCGACGCCGCGGTTGACGAGCACCTCGGCGCCGCCGGTCAGCGCGTCCAGCGCGGCCATCAGCGGGTCTTCGAGGACGGGCGCGACGCCCTCGCCGCCCGTCAGGTACCGCTCGGCGTTGGCGGTGTCGCCCAGCGCGCGGTAGGCCAGGCCGAGCGGGTAGTCGGCCGCGCTGGCGCGCGGGTCGAGCCGCTTGGCCTCGAGCAGGTACTCCACCGACCGCTGGTGCTCGCCGCGTGCGGTCGTGACCCGCGCCCGCGCGATCCACACGGCCGCCGAGGACGGCGCTGCCGCCGCCGCCTGCTCGAGCAGCGGCGCCGCGTCGTCGACGCGGTCGTGCTCGAGGTGGATCGCGGCCAGCCAGTACAGGCTTGGCACGTGGTCGGCGTCGATCGCCAGCGCCTGCTCGAAGGCGGCCACGCTGTCGTCGGGCCGGCCGAGCGCGCGGTAGACCTGCCCGAGGTAGTACGGCCAGTCGAGGGTGGCGGGATCGAGGTCGGCGGCGTTGGCGTAGCACGGCTCGGCGGCCTGCAGCAGGCCGTGGGCGTGGTAGCGTTGGCCCTGCTCGCCGAAGCGGTCGGCCAGCACCGAGTCCGGCGTGCCGGGGTCGGTGATGGCGGCGTCGAGCGCCGCGCGACCCTCGGCCAGCGCCGTCTGCTCCGACGCCGGCAGGCCGGCGATGTCCGGCATCGGCACGGGGAGCAGCGCGGCGCGCGCGCTGCTCGCCGGCGCCGTCTGCCCGCCGCACGCGGCGGACGCCAGCGCGATCAGGGCGGGGCCGACGACGGCCGCGAGCACGCGGCGCGGAGCATGCGGGCGGGGCGGGGCGACGGCAGGCACGTGGCGGCGGGCAACGGCGGCGGCGGCGCCCGCCGGCCCGAGCGCTGGCATGATCATGGCTGGGCTCCTTGCCCTGGGGTGCGGCTCACCGTGGCGTACGCGTCGAGCGCCACGTCCCCTGCGCCGAGCGTTTGCGCGGACCCGTCGGGCCAGCGGATGTCGACGGCGGCGACCGCCGCCCCCGCACCGAGCCCGAAGAGGACGCGCGGGTCTCGGGCCGAGAGGTAGCTGCCGTCGGCGTGGACCCGCCGGCGCAGCGCCCGCCCGTCGGCGAGGCGCAGCGTCGCCACCGCGCCGTAGGCGTCGCGGCCGCCGGCCGTCCCGTCGACGAGCCGGAGCCCGAGCCACGCGGCCGGCGGGCCGAGGCGGTTGACGAGCACCCGCGCCGGGCCGTGGGCGTTGGACATGACGACGTCGGGATCGCCGTCGTCGTCGAGGTCGGCGACGGCCAGGCCGCGGCCGACGTCCGGCGTCGCGAACGCCCCGCCGCCCGCGGCGCTGACGTCGCTGAACGTGCCGTCGCCGCGGTTGAGGAAGAGCTGGTGGCGCTGCCGATACGGGGCGAGCGGGTCGTCGGCCGTGGCGCCGCCGGCGCCGGCGGCGGCGCCGGCGATGTTGACCGCCCCGTTGACGACGACGAAGTCGATCCACCCGTCGCCGTCGAGGTCCAGGCTGCCGAGGCCGAAGCCGGTCTCGGGGAAGCTCGTCGCGGCCAGGCCCGCGCGCTCCGAGACCTCGGTGAACACGGCGTGGCCGTCGTTGACCCACAGCGAGTTGTGCTCGCCGGTGAGGTGGCTGATGAACACGTCGTCGTCGCCGTCGCCGTCGACGTCCTCGGCCACCACGCCCATGCCGGCCTCGGTCGCGCCGTCGGCGTTGTACGCCACGCCCGCCACGCGCGCCGTGTTCTCGAAGCGTGTGCCGCCACGGTTCATCCAGAGCTGGTTCTCCGTGCCGTCGTTGGCCACGAGGAGGTCCGGCCAGCCGTCGTCGTCGAAGTCGCCGGCGACGATGCCGAGGCCGGGGCCGTAGTCCGACGCGTAGCCGGTCGGGCCCGAGCGGTCCTCGAACGTGCCGTCGCCGCGGTTGCGGAACAGCCGGCCCGGCACCGGCTTGTAGCTCTGCGGGCTGCAGTAGTCGCGCGCGCCGGTCGGGCTGTAGCACGGCTTGTGGGTCGCCACCGAGAAGTCGACGTAGTTGACCACGGCCAGGTCCAGCCAGCCGTCGCGGTCGTAGTCGACGAACGCGGCGCTCGTGCTCCAGCGCGGGTCGTCGACGCCGGCGGCGTCGGTGACGTCGGTGAACGTGCCGTCGCCGTCGTTGCGCCAGAGCTGGTTGTGCCCGAAGTTGGTCAGGTACAGGTCGGCGTCGCCGTCGTTGTCGATGTCGCCCACCGCCGCGCCGGCGCCGTACCCGCGCCGTCGGTCGAGCCCTGCCCCGGCGGTGACGTCCTCGAACCCCAGCGTGCCGGTCTCCTTCAGGCGGTTGCGGAAGAGCCGGCCCGGCGCCGCGGCCGCCGCGGCGGCCACCGCGGGGTCGTCGGCATCCGCCACCACGCCGCCCTGGCAGAAGTACAGGTCGACGTCGCCGTCGCCGTCGTAGTCGAAGGCCGCCACGCCCGAGCCGTTGATCTCCGGGAAGTGGTACGTGCCCGCCACGCCGGCGTCGTGGACGAAGTCGACGCCCAGCGCGGCCGCGGCGTCGTCGAAGTACGGGCCGGGCGGGCCGTCCGGGGTCGGGCGGCCGTCGGCCGGCGGACGGTCGCGGTCGTCGCCGGCGCGCCCGGGCTCGGCGGTCAGGGCAGGCGCCGTGGCGGCCGCCATGGTGGCCGGCGACGCGCCCGGTCCCGCCGACGTGCCGGTGTCGCTCGTCCCGCACGCGGCAAGCACCGCGCAGGCGACGACGGTGGCCATGGCGCGGGCAAGGCGTTCCCAGGCCCGGTCGTGGCGTCGCGCGGGGCGCATGGGCGGGGGGGACATGGTGCGGCTTCGGCGGGCGGCGTCAGGCGCCGGCCGGCCGGGCGAGGGCCGCGCGCAGCGCATGCCATGCCAGCGTGGCGCACTTGACGCGCGACGGGTACTCGCGCACGCCCGAGAACGCGTCGAGCGCGCCGAGCTCGGGGTCGAGGTCGTCGATCGAGCCGGGGTCGCCGAGGGCCACGTCTGCCGACCCGGCCGAAGCCCCCGACGGTCCGCCCGCCGCCTCGCCGGTCACGATGCCCAGCATGCGGCGGATCAGCGGCTCGACCTCGGCGACCGGCCGGCCCTTCAGGACCTCGGTCAGCACCGACGCCGACGCCGTCGAGATCGCGCATCCGGCGCCCTCGAAGGCGATGTCCTCGATGGTGCCGTGCTCCACCCGGAGCCGCAGCGTCACGCGGTCGCCGCACAGCGGGTTGTAGCCCTCGGCCACGCGGTTGGCGTCCGGCAGCCCCCGGAAGTTCCGGGGGTGCCGGCTGTGGTCGAGGATGATCTCCTGGTAGAGGTCGAGCAGGTCGGACATGTCGGGCGGCCGCCTTGCCGGCCGCTACACCGCCTCGCGCACCACCTCGCCGCGCGGCAGTCGGTCGAACAGGAACGCCGCCAGGTCGGTGCGCACGGCCGGCACCTTGATGCGGTCGACGATGTCGCTGGCGAACGCGTAGGTCAGGATGCTGCGCGCGGCGTCGGCGCCGATGCCGCGCGAGCGCAGGTAGAATACCGCGTCGTCGTCGAGCTCGCCAACTGTGGACCCGTGCGTGCACCGCACGTCGTCGGCGAAGATCTCGAGCTGCGGGTTGGAGTGCGCGATGGCGTGCGCCGACAGGATGAGGTTGCGGTTGGCCTGCACGGCGTCGGTCTTCTGGGCGCCGGGGTGGACGTGGATGCGGCCGTTGAACACCGACCGCGACCGGCCGTCGAGGATGCCCTTGTACAGCTCGAAGCTCGTGCAGTGCGGCCTGGCGTGCTCGACCAGCATCTGGTTGTCGACGTGCTGCGCGCCGGTGACGACGTACAGCCCGTTGAGGGTGCAGTGGCCGCCCTCGCCGTCGAGCACGGTGCGCACGTCGTTGCGCACCAGCCCGCCGCCCGTGAGCACCGCGTGCGAGTCGAACGTGCTGTCGCGGTCCTGGTGGATCTGCTGCGTGGCCACGTGGTACGCCGCCACGCTCTCCTTTTGGACCTTGTAGTGGTCGACCACGGCGCCGGCGCCGACGACGACCTCGGTGACCGGGCACGTGAGGTACGCGCGCTCGGCCAGCCCGGCGTAGGCCTCGATGACCGTCGCCTGGCTGGCGGCCTCGGCGACGACGAGGAGGCGCGGGTACGTCACCGTCGGCGCGGCGGCGGCCGTCGTGGCAAAGAGCACCAGGATCGGCGTCTCGACCACGGTGCCGCGCGGCACGTGGACGAACGCCCCGTCGCGCACGAAGGCGGTGTTGAGCGCCACGAACGGGTGGTCGAGGCCGGCGTGCCGGGCGAGGTGCGCCTCGACCAGCGCCGGCTGGGCCCGGATGGCGTCGGCCAGGGTGCTCGCCGTGACCCCCGCCGGGAGGCCAGCCATGTCGGACAGGGCGGGCGCGAAGTGGCCGTCGAGGAACACGAGCCGGGCGCAGCCGTCGTACACGTACGGCCGGATGTCCTCCGGGCCGATGCCCGCCGGGGCGGCGGCCGGCCGGTGGAATGCCGTGCCGGCGATGGGCGCGACGTTGGTCAGCCGCCAGGCCTCCTGGCGCGGCGTCGGGAAGCCGAGCGCCTGGAAGCGCTCGATGCCGGCGCGCCGCAGCGCCTTGACGAAGCCCGGCTGGGCGCCGTTGAGCTGTCCGTCCAGCGCCGTCCAGTCGGCGACGAACGGCGCGGTGTGCTTGAGATCGACCGGCGCCGTGGTCATGCCGTCGTCCGCTCCCGGCCGGGCGCGGCCAGGGCGTCGGCCGACTGGTCCTCGGCCCACCCGTAGCCCTGCGCCTCGAGCTCGAGCGCCAGCTCCTTGCCGCCCGAGCGGACGATGCGCCCGTCGACCAGCACGTGGACGACGTCGGGGACGATGTACTCGAGGAGGCGCTGGTAGTGGGTGATGACGACGAAGCCGCGGTCGGGCGCGCGCAGCGCGTTGACGCCGTCGGCGACGACGCGCAGGGCGTCGATGTCGAGGCCCGAGTCGGTCTCGTCGAGGATCGCCAGCCGCGGCTCGAGCACCGCCATGTGGAAGATCTCGTTGCGCTTCTTCTCGCCGCCGGAGAAGCCCTCGTTGAGCGTGCGCTTGACGAGGCTCTCGTCCATCTTGACGAGCTTCATCTTGGCCTTGATGAGGTTCAGGAACGCGACGGCGTCGAGCTCCTTCTCGCCGCGGTGCTTGCGGATGGCGTTGAGCGCGGCCTTGAGGAAGTAGGTGTTGCTGACGCCCGGGATCTCGACCGGGTACTGAAAGGCCAGGAACACGCCCTCGCGGGCGCGGATCTCGGGCTCCATCTCGAGGAGGTCCTCGCCGCGGTAGCGGACGGTGCCTCCGGTGACCGCGTACTCCTCGCGGCCGGCCAGCACCTGGGCCAGCGTGCTCTTGCCGCTGCCGTTGGGGCCCATGATGGCGTGGACCTCGCCGGGCATGACGGTGAGGTCGACGCCCTTGAGGATGGGCGTGCCGTCGATGCCGGCGTGCAGGTCGTGGATCTCGAGCAATGGCTCGCTGTGGGTCATGGTCGATGTCTCCTTGTCTGACGCGAATCGATGCCTGCCGCCGGTCTCCGAACGCTCCGGCTCACCCGACGCTGCCCTCGAGGCTGATCTCGAGCAGCTTCTGCGCCTCGACGGCGAACTCCATCGGCAGCTCGCGGAAGACCTCGCGGCAGAAGCCGTTGACGATCACGCCGAGCGCCTCCTCCTCGTCGAGGCCGCGCTGGCGGCAGTAGAAGATCTGGTCCTCGCCGACCTTGGAGGTGGTCGCCTCGTGCTCCATCTGCGCGGTCGGGTTCTGGACGTCGATGTACGGGAAGGTGTGGGCGCCGCACTGGTCGCCGATGAGCATGCTGTCGCACTGGCTGAAGTTGCGCGCACCGTCGGCGCCCTTCAGGATCCGAACGGCGCCGCGGTACGTGTTCTGGCCGTGCCCGGCGGAGATGCCCTTGCTGATGATGGTGCTCTTGGTGTTCTTGCCGATGTGGATCATCTTGGACCCGGTGTCGGCCTGCTGCCGGCCGCGCGTGACGGCCACGCTGTAGAACTCGCCGACGCTCTCGTCGCCGACGAGCACGCAGCCGGGGTACTTCCACGTGATGGCCGAGCCGGTCTCGACCTGGGTCCACGAGATCTTGCTGCGGCGGCCGGCGCACTTGCCGCGCTTGGTCACGAAGTTGTAGACGCCGCCGCGGCCCTCGGCGTCGCCCGGGTACCAGTTCTGGACGGTCGAGTAGCGGATGGTGGCGTCGTCGAAGGCGACGAGCTCGACGACGGCGGCGTGGAGCTGGTTCTCGTCGCGCATCGGGGCGGTGCAGCCCTCGAGGTAGCTGACCTCGGCGCCGGCCTCGGCCACGATCAGGGTCCGCTCGAACTGGCCGGTGTTGCGGGCGTTGATGCGGAAGTAGGTCGAGAGGTCCATCGGGCACTTGACGCCCTTGGGGATGTACACGAACGACCCGTCGCTGAACACGGCCGAGTTCAGCGCGGCGAAGAAGTTGTCGGTGGCGGGCACGACCGAGCCGAGGTGCTGCCGGACGAGGTCGGGGTGCTCGCGCACGGCCTCCGAGAACGCGCAGAAGATGATGCCCTGCTCGGCGAGCTTGGCCCGGTAGGTCGTGGCCACCGACACGCTGTCGAACACGGCGTCGACGGCGACGCCGGCGAGCATCATCTGCTCTTCGAGCGGGATGCCGAGGCGGTCGTAGGTGCGCTTGATCTCGGGGTCGATCTCGTCGAGGCTCTTGGGCTGGGCGGAGCTGCCCTTGGGCGCGGCATAGTAGATGATCGACTGGTAGTCGATGGGGGGGTAGTGGACGTTGGCCCACGTCGGCTCGGTCATCGTCCGCCAGTGCCGGAACGCGGCCAGCCGCCACTCGAGCAGCCACTCGGGCTCGCCCTTCTTGGCGGAGATCAGGCGGACGACGTCCTCGTCGAGCCCGGGGGGGATGAGGTCCTGCTCGACGTCGGTGACGAAGCCGTAGGCGTACTCGCGCTCGGCGAGGGCTTCGATGGTGCTGGTCGCGGTCTGTGGCATGGTGTCTCTCCAACGGTCTCGATGGTCAGGCGATCACGTCCGGGCCGCCTCGCGCGCCGGCGTCCGCACGGCGATGGCGTCGAGCCGGACGAGCGGCGGCACGGCCGGTCGGCAGAGATCGGCCAGCGTCACGCCTTCCAGGGCTTGGCGGATGGCCTGGCTGATCCGGTGCCAGTGCCCCTGCGTCGGGCAACCGGCGGCGTGGTCGCACTCCTCTGGCCCGTGGGCCAGGCAGTCGGTGAGCGCGATGGGGCCGTCGAGGGCGGTGACGATGGCGGCGACGTCGATGGTCGCCGGGTCGCGGGCGAGGCTGTAGCCGCCGCCGGCACCGCGCTGCGACTCCAGGAGCCCTTCGTGGGCCAGGCGCTTCAGGATCTTGCCGGCCATCGGCAGCGGCAGGCCGGCCGCCGTCGCGAGGTCCGCGGCGGGGTGTACGCGCCCCGGCTCCGCGGCCAGGCGGACCAGGAGGATGAGGCCGTAGTCGGCTTGCTTGGTGATGCGCAGCACGGTCGTCACGCTTCGGGAAGGGATATCGGACTATTTCAGTCCGATTTAGGGGCAATGGTAGCCGTCTGGGGGCCGCACTGCCAACAATAGACCGGAAGCTGCGCGCTCCCCTCGTTCCGAGTGCCTACCGCCCGCCCCGGAACGCCCCCCGCCCCACCACGGCGCCGGTCAATGCCCGCCGCAGCAGCTCCCGCCGCCGCCGCCGGCCGCCGCGGCACCGCCTTCCGCCGTCTTGAACGAGTGGCCGCAGCCGCAGCTCGACACCGCGTTGGGGTTCTCGATCTTGAAGCCGCCGCCCATCAGGCTGTCGACGAAGTCGATGTTGGCGCCCTCGAGGTACTGGATGCTGATCGGGTCGACCAGCACCGTGAGCCCCTGCGTCTCGAACTGGAGGTCGTCGGCCTCACCGCCGTCGGCGTCGAACGCCATGCCGTACTGCAGACCCGAACAACCGCCACCGGTGACGAACACACGCAGCGCGGCGTCCGCCAGGCCCTTGGCGGCCATGACTTCCTTGAGCTTCGCCGCGGCGCCGTCGGTGACGACGACCGGCGTCGCGTCGTGAACCACCTGCGGTGCGAGCATCGTGATGTCTTCGCGAATCATGGGTTCCTCCCCGGGGGACCGGTGATGTGTCGAGTCTGAGCGCGCTCGGATCGCTGGGATCGCCGATCGCGGCGCGTGGCTCAAATCTAGCACGGAAAGCGCATCGCCCGCAACGCGGCGGTCGCCTTGCCGCGCGCTCCGACGGGACGTCGCCTTGCCGCGCTCGCGCGCAGCCGGCCGCGCGGGCCTATCGCCCGCCCCAGAACGCCGAGGGCGGGCACGGCAGGTCGCGGGCCACGGTGCGGTAGATCGTCTCGAGCGTCGCGGGGTCCGCCGCGCGGTACGCGAAGTCCGGGCGGGTGGCCATCAGGACCAGCGCCTCGACGTCGATGTCGTCGCCCAGCCCGATCGTGAACACCACCACGCCGCGTGCCTTGGCCAGCGCCGCACGGGCGACGGCCGCCTCGACCGGCTGCGGGTTGGACCGCCCGTCCGTCAGGAGCACGATCACCGGCTGGTTGGTCGCCACGTGCCGCGGCCCCGCCAGCGCGTTGTCGGCCGCTTCGACCGCGCACACCAGGCACGTCTGCTGCGCCAGCGGGATGGCGGCCAGGGCGCGGGACAGCGCCTGGGCGTCCGACGTCAGCCCTTGGGCCACCCGCGCGTCGGCGTTGAACGTCACGATGGCCGCCTGGTCGCCGCGGGCCAGGTCGAGCTCGTCGATGAAGGCCCGGGCGGCGTCGCGCGCCGCGTCGATCTTCGTCGTCCCACCCGCGATCGGCTCGAGCATGCTGGTCGAGGCGTCGATGATCAGCACGGCGTCGACCCGCCGCCGCTCCGGGGCGCACGACTCGCCGAGCGCCAGCGGCAGGTACGCCGGCCGCGGCTTGGGCGTCGGCGTCGCCGTCGGGGTGTGGGTCGCCGTCGGCGTCGGCGTGTCGGTCGGCGTCGGCGTCGCCGTCGGGGTGTGCGTCGGCGTCGGGGTGTCGGTGGGGGTGGGCGTGTCGGTCGGCGTCGGGGTGTCGGACGGCGTCGGCGACGGCGGGATGCACAGCCCGGT
>WBZR01002281.1_pt1 | contig 20277 bp, 10 predicted proteins | sample 5204231 | NCBI WGS metagenome assembly WBZR01 (sample SAMN12412403, study PRJNA552823) | activated sludge metagenome | isolation source: activated sludge from anammox sidestream of wastewater treatment plant... | place: USA: Virginia | collected 2017-08 | reverse complement strand
ATATGCGAAGCGGCAGGCTATGCCATGCGTAAAGCCGTTACTCCAAAAAGCAAGCTGCCCATAGCAGGTAAAATAAAAATATATCCCAACCCGACTGACCGTGCCGCCACACTGGAATATGCTTTGCCGGGTGAAGATAATATCAGCTTTGAAGTAATGACTTCGGCAGGGCAGGTGCTGGAAATAACGAAGTTGGAAAGTAACGAAGGTTCTTACACATTTAGCACAGCAAAATTAGCGCCCGGCATATATTATTACCGTGTGAAGAGCAATAAGGGAATAGCGGGCTACGGAAAATTAGCTATAATCAGATAATGAATATTAAGATTACTTGTTTACTTCTTATTTTGGGAACAGCTTCAAACCAAGCTTATTCCCAAAATAACGGAGTAACCAATAACTGGATTTTAGGCTACGGTTCTTATTGGGGCGGTTCATTTGGACATACAAAGTTTGATTTCATCAATGGCACACCTCAAATAACATCTGACAGCTTGGAAATGGATATAAACAGAACCAGTGCCAATATTTCTGATGCAGCAGGTAATTTATTGTTTTATACCAACGGCTATTACATAGCCGATGCTACTAATGATACCATGCAGAATGGTAATAACATTAGCCCTACGGGATTTTATAACTTAGCTCCCAAAGGGCTTACCGTCCCACAAGCCTGTCTTATTTTACGAAAGCCGGGCAGCAGCAGCATTTATTATATGTTTCATAATACAGTAGATAATGGTCCTCAATACAATTGTGCTTATTATTTATATATGAGTACCATTGACATGAGCCTGAATAATGGCTTAGGAGCAGTAACAAGTAAAAATGTGGTAATGATTCAGGATACATTAAATACCGGAAAAATTACAGCCTGCAAACATGCCAATGGCAGGGATTGGTGGGTGTTTTGTCAAAGAGTAAACTCAAACACATATTACCGGTTGCTGATAACACCAAATGTAATTTTAGGTCCTTATTCCCAAAACATAGGAAATTCAAGAGGTGTTCTTCCTGGTGGTATGACCGGATTTTCACCTGACGGAACAAAGTTCGCTTTCTTTTATGCCATGTACACCTCAGCAGGCGGCTTGGATGTGTATGATTTTAACCGTTGTTCAGGGGCATTAAGCAACCCTGTACACGTTTATATTCCGCAAACTACAGGCTTTGGAGGAGGCTTGGCATTTTCAGGCAATTCAAGGTATTTATATACGGCTAATGTAGATTGGTTATATCAGTTTGATATGCAAAGCGGCAATATTGCCGCCTCACAGCAGACGGTGGCTGTATGGGACAGCTTTTATTCGCCAAGCCCGCCATTCGCCACTTTATTTGATAATATGCAATTAGCTCCTGACGGAAAAATTTATGTTTCAACCGGAAACGGCACCATGCATATTCATGTAATTAATAATCCTGACAGTGCAGGAACGGCATGTGATGTGCAGCAACACTCCATTCAGTTTCAACATTATTATGTCAATGGCTTGCCCAACCACCCCAATTATTTTTTAGATTGCGACAGCACGCTTGGTTGCTTGTGCGCAAGTACTGTGGGCGAGCCGGAACTAAATCCTCCCCAAGGCAACATAAAAATATTTCCTAACCCGAATAATGGGGTGTTTACCTTGCAGTTTAATGTTATGAGCATAAGCGGTACATTGGAAATTTATGATGTAATGGGAAGGTTGGTTTATAAAGATTATGTGGCTGCGTGGAGCCAGTTTAAAAAAGTTGATGTAAGCAACATGCCCAAAGGGATTTACTTTTGTAAGATTATACGAAAAGAAAAAAGTGAGAATGTGAAGGTGGTGAAGGAATGATTTTGGAAGGTGCTTTTTTGTTTAAGTTTGTTTTAGGATGAGTTAATTATTTCCCTATGCGTTGTGTTATTCTTTCTTACGTTCTTTTGTCTTGATACAAAAGAACCAAAAAATCAAGCCTGTTGGAAAATAAGCTAAAATATTGCACATTTCAGCTGCGCAATCCAATGTCGCTGCGCTCGGGATTGCTAACCTACCCTGCCCCTTTGAAATGTGCTGCTATTTTTTTACGCTTATTTTCCAAAGGGCGAGTACTCACTGTCGTGAGTTTGGTTTTGGTGTTGTGTAATCATTTTCTATAGTGCCACTCCTTCGGAATTTGGGAATCGGTGTTGCTCTTTTGTCTTAATAAATGCGGCAGGTTGATAGTGAAAAACATTGGTGTAAGGAGTGATGTTGAATGATAGCTTGGGAAATGTCATTGCACCTCACAAACCAAAAGAGATTGGTATTACATTACTCTCTCACATCCTTCCAGAAACGGATAAACCCAGCAGGAGCTTCACAATCAGGAGACAAGTTTCTGAATTCTTCGTAACTATGAGGCACACTCCTGATTGCTCCACAACCTGCCGGGATTTCTTCTCTCTTCAAAATTTGGGAATTGAAAATTGATTATTCGATATTGGATATTGGTAGATGTCTTGTTCCTTACTTATTATTCAAAAAATTCTCATCACAGGAAATGAGCTAAAAAAGGGCAGTCCCGCCCGAGACTACCCTTAATGCTTCTGATATTATGCCTTACAGCAGTGTTGCTTCAAGCGTAATGTTGGTGTTCAACAATTTTGATATGGGGCAGTTTGCCTTTGCTTCATTAGCACATTCTTCAAATTTCTCCTTAGTGATTCCGGGTACTTTTGCGCTAACAGTAAGATGTGAATTGGTGACAGCACCACTGTCGAGTGTGATGTCGCAACGAGTTTCAATTTTATCAGGAGTGAATCCTGCTGCACCCAGAACAAAACTCAGTTTCATACTGAAGCATCCTGCATGTGCCGAAGCAATCAGCTCTTCAGGGTTGGTGCCTACACCATCTTCAAAGCGGGTGTGATAAGAATACTGAGCATTGGAAAGCACTGCACTCTGTGTTGAAGTTGTGCCTTTTCCTTCTTTACCTGAACCGTTCCAAACGGCAGTTGCATGTCTTTTAATAGCCATAATAATGTAATGTTAGTTGATTTAATATTAAAGTGTAATTTGATTATTCAAAAGGTGTAACATCCAATGTGCGGATAAAGTTTTGTGCAGCGCGAATGTCTTTGTATAAAATTCTGTCTTCTTTAATGAACGATACTTCCTTATGATAAGACTCCAGAAGGTGCTCGAGGCGTGGTGATGTTTTTATAGGGCGCCTGAATTCAAAAGCCTGTGCTGCATTGAATAATTCAATGGCCAGAATATTTTCGACATTATGTACTACTCTTAATAGTTTGGTAGCTGCATTAGCACCCATACTTACGTGGTCTTCCTGCCCATTGCTCGACACAATGCTGTCAACAGATGCAGGTGTACACAACTGTTTGTTCTGGCTCACCAATGATGCAGCAGTGTATTGTGGTATCATCATACCTGAATTGAGTCCGGGGTTGGCAACTAAAAACGGAGGGAGTCCGCGCAATCCTGAAATGAGCTGATATGTTCTTCGCTCGGAAATGTTTCCGAGTTCGCTTAAAGCAATAGCGAGAAAATCCATAGCAAGGGCCAGCGGCTGACCGTGAAAATTACCTGCTGATATGACTAAGTCTGCTTCAGGAAATACAGTAGGATTATCAGTCACCGAATTGATTTCATTCAGAAAAACACCGGATGCGTAGCCTATGGCATCTTTACTTGCTCCGTGTACCTGCGGAATGCATCTGAAAGAATATGGATCCTGTACGTGTTCTTTTTTACGTTTAATCATCTCACTTCCTTCCAACAGTTCACGAATGTGAGCAGCAGTATTTATCTGCCCCTTGTGAGGTCGTATTTCATGAATAAGATGGTGAAAAGGCTCTATCCTGCCATCAAAAGCTTCGAGTGATAATGCACCAATAACATCGGCAAGTACTGAAATTTTCATTGCCTTCATCACACAGTAAGTGCCATAGGAACTCATAAACTGAGTTCCGTTCAGCAGTGCCAAGCCTTCTTTCGATTTCAGCTTCACAGGCTTCCAGTTCAACTGTTTGTTCAGCTCTGCAGCAGTCATTCTTTGGCCTTTGTAATACACTTCTCCCATGCCAATGAGTGGCAGACAAAGATGTGCCAGTGGTGCCAAATCACCTGAAGCACCCAGCGAGCCTTGCTCGTAAACTACAGGCAAAATATCATTGTTGTAAAAATCAATCAGCCGCTGAACTGTTTCCTGTTGCACACCGGAATTTCCGTAGCTCAACCCCTGAATTTTCAGAAACAACATGAGCTTCACAATTTCATGAGGCACTTCATTGCCTGTGCCGCAGGCATGCGACATAACCAGATTTTCCTGCAGTTGCTCCAGTTTATCGGGAGCAATGCTCTTATTGTATAGCGAACCAAAACCTGTATTCACTCCATACACCGGTTCGCTTAGTGAGCCTGTTTTTGAATCAAGATAACTGCGACAATGCGTAATACGTTTGGCTGCATCGGCAGATAACTCAAGAGTAGCTTTACCGTCAATAATTTCTTTCAGTTTGTTGAAGTCGAGATGGGTGGCGGATATTTGATGTGTCATTATTTGCTGAAACTATTTATTAGAAATAAAAATCATAAAAACATTAATGCAACTTCTTAATTAATTCTTCTACGTCAAGTCTGTTCTGCTCACCACTCATCATATTTTTAAGAGTGAGTTTGCCTGACTGCATCTCCTCATCACCGATGAGCAAAACGTATGGAATTTTACAGGCATCGGCATAACTCATTTGTTTTTTCATCTTAGCTGCATCAGGATAAATTTCTGAATTCACGCCTGCTGCTCTCAATTTCTGTAATACTGTAAGTGCATATTGCTCTTCCTTTTTACCGAAATTGACGAGTAATATTTTTGTTGAAGATTCATTCAGATGCATTTGTTCGAACAAATTCATCTCTAACATTACATCGTAAATACGGTCAATGCCAAAGGAAATTCCAACACCGCTTACATCGGGAAGACCGAAAATTCCTGTAAGGTCGTCATATCTTCCGCCACCCAGCACACTGCTTGTAAATGTTGAACGTGCATCACTGACCTTCACTTCAAAAATTGCTCCTGTATAATAATTCAGTCCGCGTGCAAGTGTAATATCAAGTTCAATCAAATCAGATTTGAATGACATTGAATGCAGGTAGCTGAGCAGTGTTCTTACTTCTTCAATACCTTTCTTTCCGGTTTCGCTTGCGCTAAGAAAATTATCAAGGAAGTTTAGTCTGTCATCTGTAGTACCCTTAACCGAAAACAGAGGCTGCATTTTTGTAATGGCATCATCACTTACACCTTTACCCTTCAACTCTTCATTGACTTTATCAATACCAATCTTGTCTAACTTATCAATAGCAACCGTAATGTCAATTATTTTATCAGCTTCTCCAATGATTTCTGCAATTCCAGAAAGTATTTTACGATTGTTGATTTTGATGCTTACACCAATGTTAAGTTTGGAAAACACATCAGCAATAATCTGAACCAACTCTGTTTCGTTCAGCAATGAATCGGAACCTATCACATCGGCATCACACTGATAAAACTCACGATAGCGTCCTTTCTGCGGACGGTCGGCACGCCACACCGGCTGCATCTGATAACGTCTGAAAGGAAATGTGATTTCATTTCTGTGCATCACCACATAACGTGCAAACGGCACTGTTAAATCATAACGTAATCCTTTTTCGGAAATATCTGAAAGTCTGATGTTGTCCTTCTTTGCTTTTATCTCGTCAATTACCTCTCCCGAATTCAAAATACGAAACAACAGTTTATCTCCCTCTTCGCCATACTTACCTTCGAGCATTGAAAGGTTTTCCATAGCAGGTGTTTCTATCTGCCTGAACCCATATCGTTCATAAACGGTTCGGATGGTTTGAAGAATAAAATTTCTGCGCACCATTTCCTCAGGAGAAAAATCACGAGTGCCTTTGGGGATGGATGGTTTCATTGATTGCGAATTACTAATTTTTACGAATGTACGAAGTGAAGTCTTTTTTAATCTCAGCAATATATTTCTCTTCCATCAGAAATTCCAAAGGTATTTTCCCAACTGTCTGAACATTGTATTTCATATTAAAACAAAAACGGAGATCAGTTTTTCACCAGACTTTTATATCTGATTCTGTGAGGTGTTACATCACCCAAACGTTTCTTCTTATTCTCTTCGTAGTCGGAATATCCGCCTTCGAAATAATATACCTGCGAATCATCTTCAAAAGCAAGAATGTGAGTACACACTCTGTCGAGGAACCACCTGTCGTGGCTGATGATAACTGCACATCCTGCAAAATCATCCAACGCTTCTTCGAGTGCACGCAGGGTATTTACGTCAATGTCGTTGGTAGGTTCGTCAAGCAACAACACATTGGCTTCGCTGCGCAATGTGAGAGCAAGGTGCAGTCTGTTACGCTCACCACCTGACAACACACCGCATTTCTTTCCCTGGTCGGCACCGCTGAAATTAAACCGTGCAACATAAGCGCGTGAGTTCAGAAGTTTTCCTCCGAGTTCAATGCTTTCATTCCCTCCTGAGATTACTTCCCACACTGATTTTTCAGGATCAATTTCTTTATGGGTCTGGTCGGCATAACCGATGCGAACTGTGCTTCCAATTTTAAACTCACCGCTATCAGGTTTTTCCTGACCCATAATCATTCTGAAAATGGTAGTTTTACCTGCACCATTCGGGCCAATGATTCCCACAATACCATTTGGCGGAAGTTTAAAGTTGAGATCATCATACAACACTCTGTTGCCATAAGCTTTAGCTACATGAACAGCTTCAATGACTTCATTTCCGAGACGGGGGCCGTTCGGAATAAATATTTCGAGTTTTTCTTCTTTTTGTTTTACATCTTCGTTCAACAGGTTTTCATAAGCTGTCAGACGTGCTTTACCTTTTGCCTGACGAGCTTTCGGACTCATGCGCACCCACTCCAACTCGCGTTGCAAAGTTTTCTGACGTTTGCTTTCCTGCTTTTCTTCCATAGCCAAACGGTTTGACTTCTGCTCCAGCCAGCTTGAATAATTTCCTTTCCACGGAATGCCTTCGCCTCTGTCGAGTTCCAGAATCCATCCTGCTACATTATCGAGAAAATATCTGTCGTGTGTTACGGCAATTACTGTTCCTGCATATTGTTTGAGGTGTTGCTCCAGCCAGTCCACTGACTCTGCATCGAGGTGGTTGGTAGGCTCATCGAGCAGCAACACATCGGGCTGTTGCAAAAGCAAGCGACACAGGGCAAGTCTTCTGCGCTCACCACCTGATAAAATATTCACGGGAGTATCTCCTTCAGGACAACGCAGCGCATCCATGGCTACTTCAATTTTATTATCAAGATTCCAAGCATCGGTAGCATCAATTTTTTCCTGAAGTGCTGCCTGACGGTTAAGCAGTTTATCCATCTTATCGGCATCGCTGTAATATTCTTCCTCTCCCATTTTGTTGTTCACATCATCATACTCTTTCAGTAAATCAACAACAGGCTGAACTCCTTCCATCACTATTTCCTTAGCCGTTTTTGTTTCGTCAAGTTTAGGTTCCTGTTCCAGATAACCCACAGTATAACCGGGCGAAAAAACCACTTCTCCCGTAAATGATTTGTCAATACCGGCAATTATTTTCATCAGTGTGGATTTTCCTGCACCGTTCAAACCAAGAATTCCAATCTTGGCACCATAATAAAATGAAAGGTAAATGTCTTTTAAAATTTGTCGCTGTGGCGGAACGGTTTTGCTTACGCCCACCATGGAAAAGATTATCTTCTTATCGTCACTCATTGCTGTTAAATTTAAGGCTGCAAAATTAGTGAAAAGAGATGAGTAAGCTAAGGGAGGGCTTCTTTAGTTGTTAAAAACTACAGAAAAGCCTTTCTTTTAAACTTTCTGCTCTGCCAATACAACAAGATGACTTACGGCCTCACACTGATTTTCTCACTTAAAACACTTTCGTTTTTATTCTGATCTTCCGTACTCAGCTGATAGAAATAGAGTTTCCCTTTTTCAACCTTGCTATCCGTAAATTCCTCCTCCATGCTTCTGGCAGTTCCAATCAATTGAGGTTTTTGACCCTGTGTAGTTCTGTATATTTTTATTCTCAAATTCTCATCATCTTCAATCTGTCCCCATCGAATCAGAATTTTATCATTCGATGTGATTGCACTTAATCCCGAAGGGATGGGCAATTGCTTTTTATCTGTCATAACCTTTACCGGATTGCACATCGGGCTTTCATTTCCAAAAATATCTTTCACACTTACAGCATACTCAAACGTGATTCCCGGAACAGTTACAGAGTCCACATAAAAATTTTTCTCTGTACCCCTGAGTGTTTTCGTCAGACTTATAAACTCTTTTTCGCCTGCAATTTTTCGGTAAACCTCATAACCCAGCATATTATTTACTGAATTTCTGAGGTCGTCCCAGATGAGAGTAACCACGCCATCATTCAGACGAAAACGTAAATGTTCAGGTGAATTAAGTATCATAGAAATATCCGGATGAGCACTTACTGTATCTGAGAAATCGCTGAGCTGATTTGCATCACTTACCGACTTCACAGCATATCGGTAAACCTCTCCTCCACTCAGATTTTTTGAAGAATCAGTAAATGAATAAACATTTCCTCCGGCAGGAATCAGCTCTGAAACCTGAATGAACTTTTCATTGATGTTTACATTACGGTAAACATAAAATCCAGCCACATACGGTTCGTCAAATTCCCAGTGAATTCGGATTCCGTTTTTGATAGTTTCAGCCACAACATTTTTTGGTCGCTCAGGTTTTTCTGATTTGTTGTAATAAAGCGCAGCCACCTTAGCAGTAGCCACCGGTTCATTTTGTGCTGAGTGTAGTAACAGGTAGTAGTAATAATTTTCGCCTGCTAAAGGAACCCTGTCTATATAAACTGTATCAGAAACAGGAACCGTTGCAATGCGCTGAAAAGCTGAATCAAAATTGCTGCTGCGCATAATGGTGATGCCATTGAGATATTTCTTGTTCTCATACTTCCAACTTATTCTTATCTGATGATCTTTTTGTGTTCCTGTAGCCTTCAGGTTGGTAACAGGAGGAGCATAATGATCCATCATACTGCCGCCTGAACAAACTGCACCTTTGGTACCTGCATTTCCATAAATATCCACAGGTTCAAACTGATATTCATACCATGCGGGTTGCAGTCCGATGGTATCAATGATGAGTAATACAATGGAGTCGTTTCTGAAATAAAATCCTTTCTCCACTTTTATTTTTTTGAATTCATTTTTAGCAAACACACTTCTGTAAATGTTGAAATGCGCCATACTCAGCGCTGACTTAGCAGTCCATTCGATAACCAGCTTACCTGAAGCAAATTTTACACTTGAAGTTTTAATTGCCGGAAATACCGGTGAAGGTTTCCATGCAACAGAAGGTGTTTCTTTGGTATCAACTTTATTTCCAGAAGCATCAGTTTTTGAAATACGATAAGTGTATGACTGATCTTTTCTGACAGTAGTGTCAAGAAAAGCTGTGCCTGCAATGAGATGCATCACCGGAAGATTATCAGCATATAAACTATCTGTAGTGCTGTTCTTTTGCAGATAATTCCATTCACGCTGCAAATCTTTATTCGACAATGGATCAAGTTTGTCAAATAATTTCGACCATTTCTGATTTAATGTTTCCGCATCTGAAAATGTTTTTGCAGCAGATGTTTTACCAATCACATCATAACTGTTTGCGTTTTTTGCTTTGCGCTCAATGGTGTAACTAAAATTATTTGGAATAGAATTTCCAAGATAAATCCATATTCCTTTCTCGGCTGATGCGGCAACAGGTTCTTTGCCTGCCTTTTTACTCTGTGCCGGAAGATGAATGGTGACTGCACTTAAGACTATCACCATAATTATTTTTTTCAGCATTGTTTTTTAAATTTAAATAATTAAAACAATTACCAGTTACCGGTCATATTAGACTGACCGCTACAATTTCCAAATCCAAATGACAGGTCTGTATTTCCTCCTGAATCCAGAGATAAGTCAACTCTGATTCCCTGACTTACACCAATTCCACCGCAATAATCGCAGCAGATACCATCACTCCAGCAAGGTGTGGGAACACATTGTTCAATGCTTCCGTTTATGGAAAAACTTCCGCAGCCTTTCAGAGAGAAATTGCCGTTTGAAGAAGTATAAATTCCTTTCATTCCGAGTTCTGCTCTTGCTTCCGCACCAAACTTGGTGCAGGTGATGGAAGCACCTTTGAGATAAGCATGTACAAATGCCATTGCGCCAATTCCATATTCATTTCCTGTATCATCAAATCCCATCCACATTCGTGCATCCAGTCCTGCCTTGGCTCCGAAAGATGCACTGATGACACCCAAATCAACACTGTAATCAGGCACATTGATAACAGGCAAATCTTTCATTCCGGTAAAGAAGAATCCTGAAACTTTATTCTGAATACTTGGAGGAACATTTTTGTCGTAGGCATACTGCATTATTTTTTGAGTGATATCGGATGATATGGAACTGTAATCACCTATCATCATTCCTGCATTTAAAGTACCAATGCCCGGAGTTTGCACGGCACCACCTGCCAGAAAATACCATCCGCTTCCATCCACCACCATGTTGGCAGTACCTGAAATATACAATGCACCAATTTGTTTGTTCAGTTGCAAATCGCCAATAAATCTTGAGTTAGGAACATCATAAGTAATTCCAATATCACCAAATGCAGACGGAATATTTTTCACTTCCACTTTCTGATTGTTTGCTGTTACCGAACCATAAACCGTAAAAGTTTTACGTGTATCACCCTGCATTCCTTTGAATCCATCCATTCTTCCGGAGAAAGTAAAATTCTTCCACTCACCTTTACTCATATCTGCATCCATTTTACCTTCGATATCAGCCATTGAACCATTGCCTAATTTCAATTTCTGATTTTTAGGATTTACTTCAATCCATGCAGCAGTTGTGGTGCGGTTGAGCTGGCCTTTAAGAATTATTCCTTCTTTATCTCTGATGGTTCCGTTGGCGGTAAATCTGCCTTTGATGAGTTGCTGAGGATGATCGTTAAACTGCAGGTTAGCATTAAAATCTACACCACCGGGTCCGTGTAATGAAACATTCACAGGAAATAATTCAAACAGTACTTCACCGGCAGGTTTTGAAAAACGAATAGCTCCTGAAACTTCTTCGAGTTGTGGAATATCCAAATCAATTCCGCATGACATATCAAAATATTTATCACCTCCTGTCAATCCAATTGGTTTTGCTTTCAGCACATCGTAAAACGTGATAATCTGTGCCTGATTTCCGGGAGCGATAATCTGATCGCCATTGCTGAAAAGTGAAAATTTCTGAAACTTTATCAGATCACCTGTTTTCATTCCGGGTAAGTTACCTATTGTAACTCCGGGTTGTCCGCCATCGCCAATGATTCTCAATTCCCAGTGAGGTTTATGGTCATTGCCTGCGCTTGGATTGTAACCAAAAACAGGGTTTTTTGCAACCACATTCACAGGAGTTACTCCGGCAAGTGTAAGTCCGTTAACCTGTGCATCGCCAATTTCAAAATCGTTTGGTTTGATACGTACATTTTTTAATGGAATATCCACAACACCTGTCTTCAGCGTACCATCAGGAATATTGATACCTGAAGAATTTTGTTGCAATACCCAGTTACTCCCTGAAAACTCCCAATTCTCTAATTTGAATTTGATGGGATTGCTATTATTCAACGGATCGAATTTATCAGGATGAATCACCAGCTCACCTGCATCAATTTCAAGCTTGGAAGGATTCATTGCCGGAATATTTTCTACTGAAAGGATAGTGGCGAGACGGATGTTGCTATCTTCCAAAAATGATTTCTGATTATTTGCCTTGGCTTTAAATCCAATGAGTGAAAATGTCAGTTCTTTTCCGTTTAAATCTGCAATACCAAATTTTTTCTTTGCATATCCTGCTGCATCAATACTCACAACATCTGTATTGAAAGAACCTGGTTTGTCGGTGAGAGCAAATGCATAATCCTGATTGCTGCCGAATGAAATATAATTTTGCGAAAACTTAAAACTTGATTGCTGAACAGCAATTTTACCTTTAATTTTTCCCTTATTGTTTTCAGACGAAACCATCATCACATCACCGATTTCAGGAGTTTGTACCACGCCAAAAGAATGATGCACCATGAGTTTAAGACCGGCTATGTCACTCGGGAACTTAGCTTCAGCAGGAATACCAACCGGAATGTTGTTTTTGGTTTCGCTGCTCTTCTTAATTTTAAGATTGGTAAACGGAATGGTTTGTTTGTTGTCCTGCAGCGAAAAATTATCATTGGAAGGAAGATTAATCAGGCTACCGCTGATCAGCCATGTTCCGTCCTTTTGTTTTTCTTTCGACTGCACATCCACATCAAATCCAAAAATTTTGTCAATCACAATTTCTTTATCTGTTTGCAGATTGAAGTCAAGTGTGTTTGTTTGTTTCACTGAAATATTTTCAGCATGACTTATAATATTTGGCACTGCTCCCTGTTTTGAAGCCCACACTTTTTGAGTAGCAGGAGTCATCGGCACTCCTTTCAAAACATATTTTCCCTGAGCATCGGTTTTTGTTTCGAGGTTTTTTCCATTACCCATTTCAATATAAACGGTTGCACCTTCCAAAGGAGTTTTAGCAACTCCGAGTGTAACTGTTCCATTGATGACAGCTGATTTTCGGAGATAAGCAGGGTCGTAGTTTTTCATTTCTTTCGAATTTTTCACTCCCGAAAGAGAATAAGTTCCTGCTTCATAATCGGCATCTGCAGGAGGTGTAATGATAAAATCGAAATGCTCAGCCATACTTTCGAAAGTGAAACTTACATAACCTTGCTTGTCGGTTATCTGTTTAATCTCTTGCCCCGGAATATCAATTTTTACTGTAGCTCCCTGAACGGGTTTAGACGCTCCCGGCAAATTCAATCTTCCGGAAGAATTTTTTTCGAGTACCTGAAAACGGATTCGCTTCTGTGCTTTATACACAATGAATTTAATCAATGGCAGTTGTTTGCCATCGCTTACCTTGATGTTTATAGTGGTATCTTTTGAAAAGTAACCTGCATCCAAAGGCTGAATAATTATTTTTCTTTTATCGCCAGAGGGCACTGCTGTTCTGAATGCCTGTCTTGTTGTAAACTGAATATTACCTCTGCCACTGCTCACACCTGCAAGTTCTGCTTTGGTGGTAACTTTTATAAATCCATCAATATCCACATCCGACTCAACAGCATTTCCATTTTCATCTTCAACATATCCGTTTATCCAGCCATCAGGTTCAAGACTAAAATCCATATTTACTTTCTGCTCACCCCAAAGCATTGGAGCCATTGGCGGATTTGCAGGTAGTGAACCACCTTTAAATCCTTCGGGTTTGGTAACAATTGTTCGAGTGGGCCCAATAACCTTACTTGTTTCACCAAGTTTGAATCCTTCTGTTTCTACATCCAGGTTGTTGAATTCATACCTTCCGTCTTTGTCTGTTTTAACTACAGTAAACAATTTTGAAGGATCGTTATTATTCTTATAGCCGTTGATGCTTACAACACCCACATCTGACAACGGCCTTGCTCCGGCACTTTTTGCAACCTCCACCTTTCCTGTAATCCGTGGCCGGCCCGGCTGAACACCTACGCTGTCAGTATAAGTTTCAACAACCAACTCACTGTTCCAAATGATGGAAGAACCAAATTGTATGGGAGTTTTAAATCCGCTACTCGGTACATATTCTCCAATTGAATTAAACGGAAAATAATTTTTGTCCTTATCCCATAGCGGATAGTAACTTTTTTCCTTAGGGTCGAAGATTACATCACCTGCCATTTTATCGGGTTTGCAGTTGATGTAATATCTGTCTGAAAAGTTGTTCGGGTCATGCTGAATAAGGTTATGGAAAATAGCATAACCCTGTATATCTGTAATTTTTTCTGACGAGTGATTTGGCCCTCTGAAATAAACAACGTTCGCTGTTTTAACTTCGCCTTCATCAGGAGGCGCATTTTGTGGTTTTGATTTGCGCAGAATATAAGTGGGCACACCCGATAAGTATGTTCCTTTGCCTTTGTAACTATCCCAGTAAGGACTTTTTGTCCACGTTACTCTTACTTTCAGATTATAACTTTTAACCAACGAAACCAGTGTACCTACATCCACACCTTTCCATGGTTCAACTTTAATATTCATATCAGAACTGCAGTAATAATTGTTTTCTACTCTGATACGGTACACTTTATACAACTTACCAATTGCTGTTTTTTTGAATTCACCACCTCCTGTAGTCAAATCAAGTTTATCATTGATAAGTCCTATTTCATTCTGAACATTCATGAAATTAAATGTAAAGTTTCCATCCGCATCCGTAGTTGTGGTAGAAATTACTTTGTCCATATCTTTAAAATAAGACTGAGTATTGTAAAGCGAACCTTCTTTGATTACTTGTCCTGAATATGTTTCATTTTCTATTTTTCCGTCTAACACATAGGTAAGTACCAAACTGATTTTGGTATTGGCCAAAGGTTTGGCTCCTGTAGTGCTGAGGAGTTCCTGATTGTATTTCATCTGGTCAGGAACAGGTTGGCCCGGCAAATGAGTGGGCGCGCTTACATTTAAATTCGGAGATTGATTTCCCACTGTTGCTCCTGTTACTCCGCTTGCAGTTTTAAATCTATAAACCAGTTTTCCTTTCACCTCGCTCACAGGCACAGGGTCATAATTTAAAACAGGATAAATCTGTCCGGGTGGTGTTACCTGAGTAGTAAGCATCATTGCAGTAACGGCAGGGCTGCCATAATTAAAAACTGTTACTTCACTTCGTCCATTATTCTGAAAAGCTACTTTTTTATTCAGGTCTCTTGCAATTACCTGAACAGCATAAGTTGTTCCGGTATCAAGTTTCAAATCATAAGGCTGTGTTACATACTGATTGGTAAAAAGAGTTGTTTTTACCATTGGATTATTTGCTTTGTACCCTACTGCTGCATCAATAGCATAATTGGGCGATTGTCCGGGCATCACTTTTACGGCATAAAGGTCATACACCACTTGTGCTCCTATAACATTTCCTGCCGGTGGAGTCCATGAAAAAATAATATTTGGCTGAAGCGAAGGAACAGTCTGTCCATTGAACGGAGATGTTATCACCGGAGGTGCAGCATGTGTAATATTCAGAGGAAAGCAACTTTCGTCAGAGGCCTGATATACTATTCCATCTAAATCCACAGCCATTGCCTGAACACATAACTCCCAGTTTCCCTCTGGAAGTTCGTTATTCTTCAACACATCAGTAAGCAACTCCGGAAAACTGCTCCGCACAACCTCTTGTCTTAAAAAACGAAGTTGAACAGGGTCTGCAGTAAACACTTTTGTTTCAAGCGGATTGATGGTAAGCAGCTGAGCAGGTGCATAATTATCCAATGTGGTAATATATTCATCCGAAGTTCGTTTAAGACTGCCATGCAGCATTACTCTGTTGTAAGCAACGGTTGGATTGGGATTCATCACCGTGATGATAACTTTATTGGACAAGTCGCCATACTCACTGAAAACTGACGACACTGGTGGTTTGACTATTACAGTTACTTTTAATGGTATCACAGCTGTTTGTGCTGATGAAAGATGTGCCATCATAAGAAAAATAAAAAGCGGCATCAGACTCCAAAAGTGTCTTAACCGGTAAAATAAAATTCTTTCTGCTTTCATTGTTTTCTTTTTTTAAAATGTCAAGCCATAAATAAATTGTACAGATGTTTCACTGAAATTTTCTACTACAGAAGTATTAATTGCTTTGTTCTTTAAATAATTTATCATCAGCTGAAAATTATGATGTGTACCTACTGGTACCATTGCACCCAGCGAACCTCTGAATGTGTTTCCATTGGGCTTTTTATCGAATTTATTGCTGAGGTATGATAGAACGGTATTCAAATGCACTTTTCGCTTCATCACAGGTATGCCTGCACCTATTGTTCCGCCAACAGATTCCAAATCGCCCTGAGGAGTTTTTGACAGAATATAATTCAATGCTCCGTTGCCACTAAGGCCTTGCTTCAACCAGGAATGATTGTATCCTGCCGTTACCGAATAAGTATTCAAATCGGGAATGGAACCTATGCTGCTCTCAGGTGTACTCAGCGACTGGTATGCAAAAACAAAATTCAGATTCTTTACACTTGTCTCATTCATCCAGTTGAAAAAGGGCATCATCGTAACGCTGTTGCTTACCTGCTTGAAAGATTCATTGCCCTGCGATGTTGCAAGTGGATTATTGGTGATTCCGTAATTGTTATAATTAAAGTTTATACCGAAATGCAGCGTTGGAACATAGCTGATATTGGCACTTCCTATAAATCTTTTTGCAGTGGATGTTTTCAACTTTTTAAGATTGTCTTTCTGAAATCCGATACTGGTGTTGATGTTGAGTTTTCCGCTGTCGAGTTTAAATTTATTGACAAACAAAATTTCTCTCAGGTCTGACTGAAAAAAATAAGCACCCATGGACTGATATCCCGGATCAATGCGTTTATACAACAACTCTGATGTCCATTTTTTCATTTGATAACTGAGTTTGGTTTCTCCGGCAAAATAATATCGGGTAGAAACCTTATCCGTTACCAAAGGACTCATGATGCTTTTAATCCATTTATTCTCCTTGTCTATATTGCCGGTGTCTTTGGAGTCATCACTGTTTGCAGTATATGCACTGAACCCTAAATCAGTTTTCCACGCAAGTCTTTTCCCAAGCATTACCTGACCCGAAAGACCAACCGTTTTATTCTCTGCAGGCTGAACAGAGTCCTTCAAACTTTTACTCAGAGATTTTTCGCTGTCCCATCCTTTGAAATAAATCAAATCAATATAATTCTTTGAAGTACCATAGCCTACCTTCATGGCATAGCCCAGCCGTTTATATACCGGCACCGGTCGTACCAATTGTGGATTGGCATACATGCTTGAATCCACAGAAGTAGATCTGCGCAATCGTCCATACATAAATCCGACTCTGAACTTGCCTGGCGTAAGGTCAAATCCTGCACCCAACATGGTGTGTCCGGCAAGAGTGTAAGGCGAATAAGTAATGTTGCGATAACCCAGATGCAGTTTCACCCATCGGTAATAAGGACTAATGCCAAACTGATTAAACGGCTGATAAAATTTATTTTCGAAGTTTGAGAATAAGAATGAAAACGGAACCTGAATTCCAAACAGATTCAGTGTTGGGTTGCCATTAATGAGCCAACTGAATTCTTTTTTACGTGGATCTATTTCGCTGGCATGATAATATTCTAACTGAAGATTCAGATTGCCATGCAGTGAAACTTTATTGTTGAGTTTCAGATGTTCAATATCCTGTCCTGTTGCTGAATAGGGCTGAAAGAAAAAGGTTGTAACTGTCATTATCAGTCCAATGCTTTTTATCACTCTTGCCTTCATAGTCAAAGTTTTAATTAACTTATAGTAGGTGTAATTTACTATTCAACCTTACAAGTTTAATCACCTTAAAAACTATATCAGCATAAATGTAGAGGATTTTTCAACAGTTATTGTCAATCTGATAAAAATCATAAATATGAGAGCGGCCTGAATACTATTGTAAAAAATAATTTCAACAAAAATCTGTCTGAAAAATCTTTCCACATATACTGTTTAAGACTTTTCCGGAATAAAATCAAAACATCAGCGTTAATTAAAGCACTATTTATAGTTTTGTCCGCTTCGGGAATAAATATTATGACGAAAACCGCAAAAAAGAAAGGCTCCTACCGTAAATACATCAGCATCATGTGGTTGTTGGCATTATTGCCTCCGGCAGCCATTATTATACTGGTGGCAGCTGTGAATGCTGAAAAGTTTGGTAAGCTGCCTACTTTTGAAGAACTTGAAAACCAAAAAAGTGCACTTGCTTCCGAAGTAATATCAAGCGATAATGTTATTCTCGGTAAATATTATGTGCAAAACCGTTCTAATATTCATTTCAAAGAACTGGCAGATAATACCGTAAAGGCACTGGAAGCTACTGAAGACGTCCGCTTTTATCAACATAGCGGAGTAGATTTAAGAGGTCTGGCACGAGTGTTTTTTAAAACTGTAATACTTCAACAGCAATCATCAGGCGGTGGAAGTACTATCACCCAACAATTGGCCAAGAATCTTTTCCCACGTGAGAATGAAAGTGGCCTGAAACTGGTTATCCGTAAAATCAAAGAATGGATTATTGCAGTGAGGTTGGAGCGCAATTACACTAAACCCGAAATTATGGCAATGTATCTGAACACGGTTGAATTCGGACATAACAGTTTCGGTATTAAATCAGCGGCAAAAACATTTTTCAATAAAATTCCATCTCAGCTTCATACAGAAGAGTCGGCTATGCTCATAGGTATGTTGCAGGCACCTTCACGGTATAGCCCTGTGCGCAATCCTGAAAATGCAAAAAACAGACGTAATACGGTGTTGAGCCAGATGTCGAAATATAATTTTATTACCCAAAGTGCATACGACTCATTAAGCAAACTTCCTATTAAACTTAATTTCAAAGCAGAAGATCACAATGAAGGTTTGGCACCTTATTTCAGAGAAACTTTGCGCCTTGAACTCACAAAATGGTGTAGTGAACATAAAAAAGCAGATGGATCAACCTATAACCTTTACCGTGATGGTTTACGAATCTACACTACGATAGATTCACGGATGCAGGAATATGCAGAAGAGGCCTTGAAAGAACATCTTACTGCTCTTCAAAAAACTTTTGATGAACACTGGAAAGGGCGCGTACCCTGGGCACAGCATCCCGAAGTTATTGAAGAAGGAATCAAACGAAGTGCGCGCTATGCTTCTTTGAAAGCTGACGGACTCTCAGAAGCAGAAATAAAAGAAAACTTCAACACAAAAATTCCGATGACAGTTTTCTCATGGCATGGTGACATTGATACTGTCATGAGTCCTCTCGATTCTCTTAAATACTACAAACGCTTTTTGCAATCAGGTGTGATGAGTATGGAACCTCAAACAGGTTTTGTACGTGCATGGGTTGGTGGAAATAATTATCGCTTCTTTAAATATGATCATGTAAAAGCAGGACGCAGACAGGTGGGCTCTACTTTTAAACCTTTCCTCTATACCCTTGCCATGCAGGAAGGATATTCGCCTTGTTTTAAGGTTCCCAATGTGAAGGTTTCCATTCCAATTCCCGGACAACCAGACTGGACACCTTCTAACAGCGATGGAAAGTACGGAGGAATGCTTACTCTGAAAGAAGCACTTGCAGAATCAGTAAACGTCATCTCTGCTTATCTGATGAAAGAGTTTGGCCCGAGTGCAGTTATTCAGATTGCACGAAAAATGGGTATCACATCTCCCATTGACGAAGTTCCTTCAATTTGTTTGGGTACTCCTGATGTTTCACTGTTTGAGATGTGTGGTGCCTACTGCACATTTGCCAACAAAGGCGTTTGGACAGAACCTATTTACATTACAAGAATAGAAGACAAAAACGGTTTGGTATTACAGGAGTTTGTGCCTCGCAAAGTGGAAGCTATCAGTGAAGAAACAGCTTATCTGATGATTAAACTGATGCAGGGTGTTGTAGAAAAAGGTACAGGTGCACGTCTGAGATTCCGTTACGGATTGAATAATCCTATTGCAGGAAAAACAGGCACAACACAAAATCAGAGTGACGGATGGTTTATGGGAATCACTCCTAATCTGGTTACAGGTGTGTGGACAGGATGTGAAGACCGCTCTGTACATTTCAGAACTACATATCTCGGTCAGGGAGCAAATACTGCTCTTCCACTCTGGGCTATTTACATGAAAAAACTTTATGCTGATAAAGACCTCAATATTTATCAGGGAGATTTTGAAAAACCTGAACATCCAGTCAGCATAGAAACGGACTGCAGCAAATACGAGCAAAACCAACAGCAAAAAAGCAACACCGGTTTCGGCAGCGATTTGTAACATCACTTTCTGCAAGGCCTAATTCCTTATTTTTGCATTTTCAAAAACGGAATTGCAGAGATGAAAATTTCATATAACTGGCTTAAAAAATATATTGACCTTAATCTTACACCCGACCAGATGGAGCAATTGCTTACCGGTTGCGGACTGGAAGTAGAAGCTTATGAAGAGGTTGAATCAGTAAAGGAGGTTTGCGCGGATTGGTAATAGGTGAAGTTCTCGAAAAAGAAAAACATCCTGATGCCGACAGGTTAAGTATTACAAAAGTAAATGTTGGCAAAAGTCATTCGCTGCAGATTGTATGCGGT
>WBZR01002280.1_pt1 | contig 20277 bp, 20 predicted proteins | sample 5204231 | NCBI WGS metagenome assembly WBZR01 (sample SAMN12412403, study PRJNA552823) | activated sludge metagenome | isolation source: activated sludge from anammox sidestream of wastewater treatment plant... | place: USA: Virginia | collected 2017-08 | reverse complement strand
TATAAATGAAAAAGAATTAGAGATTTTGAAATTTTGGAAAGAAAATAAAATTTTTGAAAAATCTCTTGAAAAGCCAGGTGGAAATGAAAATCCAGAAACTTTTACTTTTTATGATGGTCCACCATTTGCAACAGGACTTCCTCATCATGGACATATTTTAGCAGGGACCATTAAAGATGTAATACCAAGATATCAAAATATGAATGGTAAATATGTTCGTCGTGAATGGGGGTGGGATTGTCATGGACTCCCAATTGAAAATCTTATTGAAAAGAAATTTAACCTTAATTCTAAAAAAGATATTGAAGAGTTTGGGATAGCAAACTTTAATAAAGAAGCAGAAGAAAGTGTTTTGAAATATGAAAAAGAGTGGAAAGAAATAATCCCCAGATTTGGGAGATGGGTTGATATGGAAAATTCATACAAAACAATGGATTCTACTTATACAGAGTCTGTCTGGTGGGCATTTAATGAATTAAATAAAAAAGGATTAGTATTTGAAGGTTATAAAAGTATGCATATTTGTCCAAGATGTGAGACTACTCTTGCTCAATCTGAAGTGGCACAAGGATATAAAGATCTTACAGATATATCTCTTACAGCAAAATTTGAATTAGAAGACGAATCAAATACTTCTGGTAAAACTTTTATTTTGGCTTGGACTACCACACCTTGGACTTTACCAGGAAATGTTGCTCTTGCTATAAATAAGAATTTTGAATATGTAAAAGTAAAAGTAGAAACTGATGAAAATTATATTTTAGCTAAAGATAGAGCAGAAGAAGTATTTAAAAAAATAGATTTGAAATATGAAATGATAGAAGAATTTGTTGGAAAAAATTTAATCGACAAAAAATACAAACCAGTATTTAATTATTATGAAAATATTGATTTAGAAAATAAAGAAAATATTTACACTATACAAAATGCTGATTTTGTAACTCTTGATACAGGAACAGGAGTAGTACATATTGCACCAGCATTTGGAGAAGAGGATCTTAATCTTGCAAAAGAAAAATCTTTACCAGTTATCAAACATGTTGGTATGAATGGTGAATTTGTAAAAGAAGTAAAAGATTTTGCAGGAATGAAAGTAAAAACAAAAGATGATAACCAATCTGCTGATATTGAAATAGTTAAAAACTTAGCTCACAGAGGATTACTTTTCTCAAAAGAAAAGCTTGTTCATTCATATCCAACTTGTTGGAGATGTGCTACACCATTACTTAATTATGCAACAAGTTCATGGTTTATAAAAGTTCCAGAAATAAAAAAAGAATTATTAGAAGAAAATTCAAAAATTAATTGGATTCCAGAAAATATTCGAGATGGGAGATTTGGAAAATGGCTTGAAGGTGCTCGTGATTGGGCAGTTTCTAGAAGTCGTTATTGGGGAGCCCCATTACCAGTATGGAAAGAAATTGATGGTGATGAGGTTAAATTTATCTCTTCATTAAAAGAGCTTGCAGAAAATAATATTATTAAACCAAAAAATGAATATTATGTAATGCGACATGCAGAAGCTATGCATAATGTAAATGGAATAGAAGAAACTCATCGTGATCCAAATAATCACATTACAGAGCTTGGAAAAATACAAGCAGAAGACTCTAAAAAGAATATTGGAGTAGATTTTGATATTATTATATCTTCTCCATTTTTAAGAACTATTGAAACAGCTAAAATAATGGCAGAAGAAAAAGAAGTTTTAATAAATGAAGATTTTAGAGAGATAGATTTAGGAAAATTTGATGGCAAAAATAGAGGAGAAATTTGGAATGAATATGGTATTAATTTTTTGAAACTTAATACAAAAATTGGTGGAGGCGAAAGTCATATGGAAGTTATGAATAGAATGATGAAAGGTATAATGAATCTTGAAAAAGAATATGAAAATAAAAAGATTTTGATAGTAACTCATGGAGCACCAATGAGAATGGCTATTGCAGGTGCAGAACTTATTACAGAAGAAGAATTAATAAAAGACGAACTTTCAAAAGATACTAGACTCTATCCTAGAAATGCTGAAATAAGAAAAATAGATTTAAAAATAGTTCCAAGAGATGAAACCGGAAAAATAAATCTTCATCGTCCATATATTGATGAAATTATTTTAAAAAGTAAAAATGGAAAAGAAATGAAAAGAATAAATGAAGTATTTGATTGTTGGTTTGAATCTGGTTCTATGCCTTTTGCACAAATTCATTACCCATTTGAAAATAAAGAAATATTTCAAAATAATTTTCCAGCAGATTTTATTGCAGAAGGTCTCGATCAGACAAGAGGATGGTTTTATTCACTTTTAAATTTATCAGTTGGAATATTTGATAAAGCATCTTATAAAAATGTAATTGTAAATGGTATTTTACTTGCAGAAGATGGTGAGAAAATGTCTAAAAGTAAAAATAACTTTACCGATCCAATGATACTAGTAGAAAAGTTTGGTGCAGATAGTTTTCGTCAAACATTATTATCTTCGCCAGCTATGTGTGCTGAAAATATTTTATTTTCAGATAAAGCAGTAGAAGAAACTTATAAAAAAATTGTTGCAAAACTTGAAAATGTTTTGAGTTTTTATGAATCGACAATAAATCATCAACCTGTAAGTGTAGATACAAAAGATCCGTTATGTATTTGGATTTTAGAAAGATTAAAAGATGTAATTCAAAGTACAACAGAAGCTATGAATAATTATAAATTAGATCAAGCAACTAGACCATTTGAGAAATTTATAGACGATTTATCTACATGGTTTTTACGTAGATCAAGAGAAAAGTTAAAAGATAATGATGAAGAAACTATTTTTACTTTATATTTTGTTTTATATAAATTTTCTGTTTTAATAGCACCATTTATGCCATTTTTAGCAGAAAGAATCTATCAAAATATTAATAAACATAATACAGAAAAAAAAGAAAGTGTCCACCTTGAAAAATGGAGTCAAAAAATATTTGGTTTTGAAGAAGAAAAAGACAATATTTTATTAGAAATGCAAAATGTAAGAAATTTAGTAACAGAAGCTCTTATGATAAGACAGAAAAACAATATTCCTGTTCGTCAGCCACTTGCACAATTATGGACAAAAATAAAATTAGATAAAAAGTATTTTGATATCATAAAAGATGAGATAAATGTGAAAGAAATAATAATAAATGAAGCAAAAGATTATTTTGAAAACCAAAATGTAATTCTTAATCTTGAAATTACGGGAGAATTAAAAAGAGAAGGAGATTATCGTGAACTTACAAGAAAAATAAAAGATTTAAGAAAAGAAAATAATTTAACATCAAATGATACAGTTATACTTTTTGTGAAAGCAAGTAAAGAAAGAATAGATTTTATAACTTCATTCGAAGAACATCTCAAAAAAGACACCAAACTCTCACTTATAAAATTTGAAGAAGACGACAATGAAGAATTTATTTTAGAAAAATAATGTCTATAGAAAAACACACAACAGAAGCTTTTATTTTGAAAGAATATGAAAGAGGTGAAAATGATTTCGTATATAAAGTATGGACTAAGGATTTTGGTATTATTTTTGTATTAGCAAAAAGTATAAGGAAAATAAATGCTAAATTAAGAATGAATTCTAAAAAAAATGAGTTCTTAAATATAACACTTGTAAAAGGAAAAGATATATGGAGATTAACAGGAGTTGATTACGGGTTAGGTATATATATAGAAGAAAATGAAACACTTATTAAAATAAAGTATTTAATAGGAGAAATTATAAATAGATTTTTAGAAGAAAATAAATCATATAAAAAACTTTTTGAAAGATTAAAAAGTATTTATTTAGATACTAATTTTCAAAAGTTAGAAATAAAAAAGATTCAATTGTTAATTTATTATATTGTTTTGGTTGATACTGGTTATGCTGATGCAAAAATAATAGGAGTAAAAGATTTGGAGTCTTACAAAAAACTTTCTTCTTCTGATATTTATGTTAATTTTATTTTAAATGAAGAAGAAATAAAAAAACACACAAAAGATATTATAAATATTGTTATGTTATAATTTTAATAATATGATTAAAGATGATATTTATAATGTTGGAGATGTACCAGAAAACTGGGATGATAGTGACATTAAAATTAGAGTAAGAAATACAAAAAAAACACCTTTTATAACAAAGTTATTTTTTTACACGTTAACAATTTTTATTTTGATAAGTATTTTTATCGCATATTTGTTTTTGAGTAAAAAATCTACTTTTTATGAAAATAGAATAATAATAACACCAACTTCACAATTATCTATAACAAGTGGAGAAGCAACCAAAATAAATATATCTGTTAAAAATAATAACTTATCTGCTATATCTGATAGTTATTTATACATAACATATGATTCAGGAGAAAATTTAAGCGGAGGAAGAAATATCAAAAATATAAAAGAAAATCTTGGAGAAATATTAGCAAATTCAGAAATACAAAAAGCAATTCCAATAACATTATTTGGAGCAGAGGGAACATTTAAAGACATAGATATATCTTTATTTTATAAGACAAAAGGTTCAAATGCTGAATTTCAAAAAGACTCAGATCCAATATCTATAATGTTAAAAGCTTCTCCTGTATCAATAAATGTTAAGGCATTAAAAGAAATACACAAAGGATATCAATTAGATTTTTTGATTACTGTTAAAAATAATACTAATAATGACATAGAAAATTTAATTGTAACTGCAAGAAATCCTAACAATTTTATATTTTCATCATCAAGTCCAGAAAGTGTAGATAATAAATCTACTTGGAAAATAGAAAAACTAAAAGCAAAAGCAGAATATAATATATCAATGTCAGGTAAACCATTAGGAGAAATAGGAGATGAATTATTTTTCACATTTTATACAGGATTATCAGAAAACATTGATAAAAATAATTTAACTTCAACAAATACTTTAGCTAATTTTGATAATTTTGAATTAAATATAGATAATATTTATTCTAAAATTGAAAAAAATGTAAAAATAACAGGTCAATATTTAGATTTATCTTTTTCAGAAGACCTTTTTAATATACCAGATAATTTTTTACAAAATGATACTATAAATTTTAGTCTTATTTATAAAAACAATACATCAAATATTTTAAGTAATATAGAGGTAGATCTTCAACTTCTTGGAGACGATATAGAAAATGTAGAAGTAATAGATGGATATTATGACAAGAATTCAAAAAAGATTTTATGGAATAAAAATACATTAGAGAACCTGTCTAAATTAAATTCTTATGAAAGTGGTTTATTAAGATTTATTTTAAGAGTTAAAAGGGAAGCAAAAATTGGAAATGAAATTAGAATTATAGGAAAAATAAAAGGAGAAAGAACCGATGAAGATAATGTTTCAAATATTCAAGATATTTCAATAGATAAAACATGGAAAATAATAGAATAAATTCTATTTTTAATAGAAAAGTGATTATGTTATAATCTTTTAATAATGACTAAAAACTTTTATATTACAACAACTTTACCGTATGTAAACGGAGACCCTCATATTGGTTTTGCTATGGAAATTATTCGTGCTGATGTTATTAGTAGATTCAAAACTTTTGAAGGATATAATGTATTTTTTAATACAGGAACAGACGAACATGGACAAAAATTATTTGAAGCAGCAATAGAAAATAATGTTCCAGTAGAAGATTATATAGAAAAAAATACACAGAAATTCAAAGATATATTAAAGCTTTTGAATATTTCTAATTATACATTTACAAGAACAACAAATGAAAATCATATTAAGTCAGCACAAAATCTTTGGAAAATTTGTAATGATAATGGATATATTTATAAAAAGAATTATAAAATGAAATATTGTGTTGGTTGTGAATCAGAAAAGCAAGATAGCGAATTAAATGGTGAGGGGAAATGTGAAATACATTCAAATAGAGAATTAGAAATAAGAGAAGAAGAGAATTATTTTTTTGCTTTTTCAAAGTTTGAAGATAAACTTTTAAATTTTTATAAATCAAACCCTAATTTTGTCATTCCAGATTTTAGATTTAATGAAATTAAAAATTTTATTCAAAATGGTTTACAAGATTTTTCTATTTCAAGATTAAAATCAAAAATGAGTTGGGGTATACCAGTTCCAGATGATGAAAATCATGTAATGTATGTTTGGTTTGATGCTCTTACAAATTATATTTCTACTCTAGATTGGAAAAGTAACAATCAAGAAAATTTTGAAAAGTTTTGGCTACAAAAAGAAAATGATGTTAGAGAAGTTATTCAATATTGTGGTAAAGACAATATTCGTTATCAAGCTGCTATTTGGCAAGCAATGCTTATGGCTTCCAATATTCCTAATTCTACAAATATAATAATAAATGGATTTATTATTTCAGATGGTAAAAAAATGAGTAAAAGCATAGGAAATGTTATTAGTCCAAATACCATAATAAATGATTATAAAAATTATACAGATTTTGGAGAAGATGTATTAAGGTTCGTATTAACTCACGAAGTATCAAATTTTGAAGATGGAGATATTACAAATGAATCAATCAGAAGTACATATATAACTTATTTACAAAATGGTATTGGTAATCAAGTAAATAGAATATTAAAATTAACAAATACTTATTTAGAAAATTCTGAAGTTGTAGAAATTGTAGAAGAAGCCAAAAATAAAAAGTTAAATGATGGGTTTAGGGATTTTTTAAGTAATTTTAAGTTAAATGAAGCAATACATTTCATAACTCAAAAACAAAAAGAATTAGATGAATATATACAAAAAACAGAGCCTTTCAAACTTTTAAAAAGTGAAAATGATAATGATAAAAATAAAGGAAATGAAATATTAAAAAAATGTCTTTTTGATTTAGTTTATATTAGTCATCATCTTTTTTTCTTTATGCCAAGAACATCAATTGCAATTTATAATTTAACAAAAGAAAACAAAATGCCAGAAAAGCCACTTTTTAGAAGACTTTAATATGACTTTTGATTTGTCAAAAATAGAATATATAGATATACATTCTCATTTACAATTTGATGGTTTTGATAATGACAGGGAAGATGTGATTAAAAGAATGCAAGCAAATAAAGTAGCAACCATCTGTATTGGGACCGATTTGATTGAAAGTAAAAAGGCGAGAGATATAGCCATAGAAAACGAGAATATTTTTTATTCTGTAGCACTTCATCCACATGATAATTTAGAAGAATTTAAAGGAGCATTAGAGAATCAAGATGAATATTTTGAAAGATTAAAATTATTAGCAGAAAATAAAAAATGTTTAGCTATTGGAGAATGTGGTTTAGATTATTTTTATAATGAAAATAATAAAGAAGAACAAAAAATTATTTTTAGGAAACATATTGAATTAGCAATAGAATTAAATTTACCTTTAATGCTACATATTAGACCAAGTAAAAATCGCAAAGAAGATGCTTATTTAGATAGTATAAATATTTTGAAAGAATACAAAAACATAAAAGGCAATTTTCACTTTTTTGTAGGCACAATAAATGTTTTACAAAAAATTTTAATAGATTTAGTTAATTTTAATGTATCTATTCCAGCAGTTTGTACTTTTACAAATGAATATGATGATATGATAAAATCTATACCATTAGACAAGATTCATATAGAAACAGATTCTCCATTTGTCCTACCAAAATCTCGCAGAAAAGAAGCTAAAAAAAATGAACCAAGTTTTGTTATAGATGTTTTTAATAAAATTTGTGAAATTAAAGGGTTTTTGGATGAAAAAAGTCAAGATATTTTTAGAAATAAATTAAAAGAAAACTTTCAAAAGATGTTCTTGAAATAATCTTAAAATTGTGTTATAAGTATGTTATTATTAGTTATTTAAAAACAGCCTAAAAGGCAAAAATTATGAACAAAAATGAATCCGAGATGTTAAAGGAGGATGAAATATATGAGATTTCTTTTATATTTAATCCTAATTTACAAGAAGAATTAGCTAATCAAAAATTAGAAGTTCTCAAAAACGATATCGCTTCCTTAGAAGGAAGCTTCATTTCAGAAGAAGCTCCATATATAAGAGATTTATCTTATGAAATGACAAGAGTCATCAATAATGTTAATACTCGTTTTAAGCAAGGTTATTTTGGTTGGGTTAAATTTTATTTACAAAAAGATAAAATAGAAAACATAAACAAAAAATTAAAATTAGACGAAGAAATAATTAGATTTTTAATTGTAAAAGCAGACAAAGACAATGATGTATTTACAAAAGAATTATCAGTAATTAAATCAGAGCCTGATATTTTACAAAAAGATAAATCTACATTGAATCAAGATTCAATTATAGATACAACAGAATTAGATCTCTTAGATGAAGATATAAAAGAAATAGAAGAAGAAATAGAATTATAAAAGTGTTATTGTGGTATAATTATAATATTAATCATTAATAATAAAATAAAAATATGTATCTAAACAAAGTAATGCTATATGGTAATCTTACAAGTGATCCAGAGTTAAAAAGTCTACCAACAGGTAATAAAGTTATTTCATTTTCTATAGCAACAAATAGAAGTTATAAAGATCAAAATGGAGCGAAAAAAGAAATAGCAGAATATCACAACATAGTAGCTTTTGGTAAAGTAGCAGAAACTATAGCTCAATGGTTTAAAAAAGGTAAACCAATATTTGTAGAAGGAAGATTACAAACAAGAAGTTGGGATGATACAAATGGTGGAGGTAAAAGATATAAAACAGAAGTAGTTTTGGAAAATTTCCAATTTGGCCCTTCTTCTTTAAAGACAAATGATACAAATAATGATAAATCACAAGGAGAAACAAATGTAGCAGAAGATTTAGAAACTATTGATTATGGAGATGAAGATATTAATCCTGACGATATACCATTTTAATTTTTAAAAACAAAAATTATGAAAAATAAAAAGCAAGATTATTTCAAAGAAAACAATATTAAAATTGATTATAAAGCAATAGATATTTTACAAAAATTTATCAATCCAAATGGTAAAATATTAAACAGAAAGAGAACAAATCTCTCTGCTAAAAATCAAAGATCTATAGCATTAGCTATTAAAAGAGCAAGATATATTGGTTTATTGCCGTATATATCAATATAAAAATTAAAACAAAATCCACAATTGTGGATTTTGTTTTTTTATAATAATATTATGATATAATAATATTATCAAAAATTAAAATTATGAAAATCAAAAAACTATTTATTATCACTTCACTATTTGTATTATCAATGTTGTTTTTTACATCAAAAAGTGAGGCGACAACTTACGTATCAAACATTTGTCCATCAAACCCTGTTACTTTAAATAATAATAATTGTCCAACAACTTCACATGTCTTTAATTCAGTTGTAAATATAAGTTCTTCAGCTAATAGTAAAACAATTCATATCAGAACTTATTATACTGGAACGGGAGGGGTTTATCAAGGTGGTTATCAAGGTGGTTATCAAGGCGGTTATCAAGGTGGTAATCAAGGTATAATGTGTGGAATTATAGATAATGCCCCAAGAGAATATGCTGTTTTTGGAAGCAATTCAACACTTATTCAAAATAATCCAGGAAATTCTTTTTATGATAATTTTCCAAGTTTTTTTGCTTCAACCACAGGAATTGGTAGCCCATCAAATGACACTTCAGCTTCTTTTACTATATTTAAAATGATTAAAACACCATTCGATTGGAATTTAAATGGAAAAACTATGACAGATAGTGGAATATACTATGTAGCTAATGTTTTTAAATGTCCATACGATTATAATGGTAATCAATTTAATAATTTAACGAATACTCCTTTTTTAATATATTTTCCAATCAATATTGGAACATTAGGAACTTCAACACCTACAATAACTCCATCAATAGACTTAAACACAAGGTAGATAATACAATTTCACTTTTAATAATTTTTTGTTATAATCATTTTTATTAATGATTATAATTTATACTAAAAAAATATGCATCCTAAAAAAGAAAAGACATTTGTTATTTTAAAACCTGACTCTGTTCAAAGAGGATTAATAGGTGATATTATTAATAGATTTGAAAATATAGGCCTTAAAATTGTAGCAATGAAAATGATAGTTGCGAAAGAAGAAAAATGTTATGAACATTACAAAAAAGACGACATTTGGTATGAAAAAACAGGTAATAGAATAATCAAAAACAGAGAAAACCAAAACAAAAGTATAGAAAAGTCAGCTATTGAATATGGTAAAGACATCACAAAAGCTTTAATAAAATACATGACAGCTTCTCCTATTATAATAATGGTTTTAGAAGGTAATAATTCTCAAAAAGTTGTAAAAAGATTAGTAGGTTCTACAGAGCCATCTTCTGCTGATACAGGTACAATAAGAGGAGATTTTACATTGGATTCTTATTACCTTTGCGATGTTGATGATAGTAGAGCTATGAGAAATTTAATTCATTGTACTGATCCAGAAGATGGAGAAGGACAAGCAGAAAAAGAAATATCTATATGGTTTAATGATGATGAAATTATAAAATGGAAATCAATAAATGAAAGAATGCTTTACGATGTTAATTTAGATGGACATTTGGAATAAAAGTTTATTTTATAGTATAATATAATTAGGATACTTGATAAATTATCTATCTTTATAAGTATCTTAAGGGTTATGAAATATTGATCTTTATCTGTGGATTTAGATTTTTTCTACCCACTTTAATTTTTAATTAAAGACAGATACTTTTCAAGTATCCTAACAAAAAACTCTGTTTATACAGGGTTTTTTGTCTTTTATAATGTTATAATAAATAAATATGTCTAAGATAAAAATAAAATTTGCAGGAGGAGCAGGAACTGCAACAGGTTCAAATTTTCTTCTTTATGTAGGAGATCTTGTATTAATGGTTGATTGTGGACTTTATCAAGGCGAAAAAACAGCAGAAGATATAAATAGGGAAGATTTTTCATATAATCCAAAAGATGTAGATGTTTTATTTGTAACACATGGTCATTTAGATCATGTAGGAAGAATACCAAAATTAGTAAAAGAAGGTTTTGAGGGCACAATAGTATCAACACCAGCTACAAGAGATATATCAGAATATGTTTTAAAAGATTCTGTTAATATTTTAGCAAATGAGGCAGACAGAGATGGACTTCAACCTTTATTCAAAACAGAAGACTTTGAGAAAGCTATGAGTCTATGGAAAGTTAAAGAATATTATGATCCTGTTAAAATAGACTCAGGAGATAAAGATATAGGTGAAATAAAAATTACTTTTTATAATTCTGGACATATTTTAGGAAGTTCTTTAATAGTTTTTGAAATAAAAGATAAAAAAATAATGTTTACAGGAGACTTAGGAAATTCTCCTTCACCACTACTTCAAGACACAGAAAATATACAAAATGTTAATTATTTAATAACAGAAAGTGTTTATGGAGATAGAAATCACGAAAATAGTGACGACAAAATAAATAAATTAAAATCAATTATTCTTGATGTTATTAGAAATAAAAAAACTTTATTGATCCCAGCTTTTTCTGTTGAGAGGACACAAGAATTGATATATATATTTAATAATATGATAGAAAATAAAGAAATACCTCTGGTTCCGGTTTTCTTGGATTCTCCTCTTGGTATAAGTATTACAAAGGTTTATAAAAAATATGAAAAAGAATTTAATGAAAATGTTGATGAAGTTATAAAAAGTGGAGATGATATATTTTCATTTGCTGGACTCACAATTACAAAAACAAAAGAAGAATCAAAACAAATTAGTAATTCTCTACCTCCTAAAATAATTATTGCAGGTTCAGGAATGAGTAGTGGAGGAAGAATACTTTATCATGAAGCTAAGTATTTAGGAGATGAAAACACTGTATTACTTTTAGTTGGATTTCAAGCAGCAGGAACACTTGGTAGAAAATTACAAGATGGTTTCAAAAAAGTAAGAATTATGGGAAAAGAAATAAATGTAAATGCTAAAATAGAGCAAATTTCTGGTTTTTCTGCTCACAAAGATTCAAATAATATACAAGAATATATAGGTAGAATGAGAAACACATTAAAAGAAGTATTTGTTGTTTTAGGAGAACCAAAATCAGAAAGATTTTTGGCTCAAAGATTAATAGAAAAATATCATTTGAAAGCAAGAGTTCCAGAATTAGGAGAAGAAATATATTTAGATATTTAGAAACTTTTTAATAATTTATTGTGTTATAATAAGAATATATGGAAAATTTAAACAAAAAGATGGTTATATCTGTTTCTGGCGCAGCTGAAACTTCTCATTGTGGTCCTGAAGTATTAAATATAGCCAAAGAATTAGGAAGAGAAATCGCAAGACAAGATTGTATTTTAGCGACAGGAGCAACAAGTGGATTTCCACATTATTCTGCTATTGGATACAATGAAGCAAAAGGTATGTTATCACTTGGTTTTTCGCCAGCAAATGACAAAATAGAACATCAAAAATTATATTTATTACCAACAGATTTTTGTGATGTCATAGTTTATACTGGCTTTGGATATCCTGTAAGAGATATAATTTTAACAAAAGCTTCACATGCTATGGTTGTTGGTTGTGGTAGAATAGGAACAATACATGAATTTACAGTTGCTTTTGAATCTAATATACCTCTTGGTATACTAGAAGGTCCATGGGCGACGGACGAAGTAATACATAATATTATTAAAAATAGTAATAGAATAAATCATAATGTTATTTTTGATTCTGATCCTAAAAGATTAATCTCAAGATTAAAAGATTTAGTAAATATAGAGAAAAAGAATGAAGAGTTAGGTGATACAGAAATGACAACAAAGTTAAAAGTAAAAGTCTAATTATCAAAATAAATTAAAAACCACTCAATTGAGTGGTTTTTAATTTATTTTGATGCTTCTACTACTTTATTAAATACTGTAGGATGATTTTCTGCTAAGTCTGCCATTATTTTTCTATCTAATCTAATATCTTTTTTCTTCATAGCATTAATAAATTTACTATATGTAGTTCCTAATCCCCTTAATGCTGCATTCATTTTCACATTCCAAAGCTTTCTCATATCATTTTTCTTATCTTTTCTATGAGCAAATGCATGAGCTCCAGCTTTTCGTAATGCTACTTTTGCTTCAATTTCTTTTTTACTTCTACCAAATCTATAACCTTTTGCTCTTTTTAGCACATTTCTTCTGTGCTTCATTGCTATTTTACTTCTTTTTACTCTTGCCATATATTTATATTATTATTTTACTCCTGGTAAAAATCTTCTTTTTGATTTATTTGTAATGATGAATTCTTGCATTTTTTTTCCAGATAATTGATGTGTTCTTGATTGTCTTGAATTAAAATGATTAAAACCAGCTTTTCTTTTTAATATTTTACCTGTTTTTGTTATTTTTAGTCTTTTTAGAAAAGATTTATTTGTTTTCATAAATTTTAATGAAAATAAAAAACTAAGATCTTAGTTGTTTATTAGTTTCATATTTTATCATATTTATTTCATTTTTTCAAGCACGACAATAAAAGACTTATTTCCAACTTTTTTGATAGTTTCTGCTATTTTATATTCAAAAGGTATAATAGCTAAAATTCTATCTAAACGACTTCTTAAAAAAACAGGGTCTAAATATTTTGTCCTACCTTTTAATTGTAATTCTATTTTAACTCTATGGCCTTCTTTTAACCATTCCGCTGCTTTTTTTGCCTTTATCATTAAATCATTTTCTCCTATTTCTACACTTAATTGTATGTTTTTTGTTTCACTTATTTTTCCTACTTGTTTTGATTTATTTTCTCTTTTTTTCTTTCCTACATCATAAGCATGTTTTCCATAATCTGCGATTTTACATATTGATAAATCAGAGTTTGATGATATTTCTATTAAATCAAGCCCGGCATTTTTAGCTAACTCTAAAGCTTCTTCTTTTTTAAGAGTTCCAAGATTTTTTCCATTTTGATCTATAACTCTCATCTCAAAAGCTCTTATTTGACTATTTATACTAACTCTATTAGAGTTTTTTTTATGAAAATTATCTTTTTGATTTGATATCATTTATTTTTTAATTTTTTTAAAGTTAAATTTAAACAATTTATTTTTACTTATTATAAATATATATAGTAATTCCAAAATACCAAAAGTATTTATTATTAATAATACAATAAACCAATATTTACTATTATTTTTGGAAGCTTTCCATAAAGCTATTCCTTTTATAGTAATAGTCCAAATTAATAACAAAAACATTGTCCATGTAGGTTCTATAGATAATTGTCCTAACATAATTTATATTTTTATTATAACACAAATTCTCTTTTAATAAAATACTAATATAAAAATAAATCAATCAAGTCATTCCTATGAATCTCATTATTTTATAGTGGAAGTGGGGGGAGTTGAACCCCCGTGCAAATAATTTTTATAAATGAGTCTAGTTTCATACTTTATTTTTAAATTTTCGTCTAAACCTATTAAACAAAGAAAATAGTTTAGCTTAGCTTTTTAATATTCAAAATTTTTTATAAAAGCTAAATAAAAAATTTCTACACACATTCTTTATTATACTCTTTCTTTATGATGTGTAAGTAAAGTAAGAGCACCAAGGCGGCTTAATTAAGCGGCTACTGGAGCAAATCCAAACACGAAAGGTGAAGGGATAGCTTTTGCAGTTTTGTTTGCAACATATTTTGAAAAATTTTAACGATGTATTTTCATTATCGGAAACCACATTTACAAAGAATTAGGTGTCGAATCCTGACACTCCCATAAGTATATTATATCATATCTTTGATTTTATGTAAACTCTTTTTTTTTTTTGAATATCTTATAATTAAAGAATAAATAAAAATAACATAAATATGTCATTAGAATTATTTAATAGAAATATAATAATAAAAAAAGAAGAGACTGAAAAGCAGAAGAATAAAGAACTTAAAGAACTTAAAGAACTTTTGTTTGATGAAAGCCTCTTCAAACTCGCATACAATGAAGTATTCGAAAGAGAAGAATATGATTTTCAAAGGTTAGAAAAAGGTAAAGAACTTATTAAAAAATTTCTCATCGATAAAGATGTTTTTAGTCTTTTAGAAGATAAAGAAATTTTTTCTTTCAGTAGTAAAAATAATCTTGATCCTTTAATAAAATCTGCAGCAAAGAGGTATATAGAAATAGAAAATTTTTTAGATAGTCACCAAGAATATGTTCATAATTTAAGATACGGAGATAAATTAAATAAAAATATAAAAGGACCAGAATTTGTTGGTAGAAAAAAACAAAGTAATAAAAAACCAACTCTCGGTTTTTATGATACAAAAAATTATGATAAATTTGGAAAATAAGAAGTATTGTAAATATATTTTTTATTTAACCCATTTTTATATATATAAAAAGTTAATTTTTAATTTGACAAGCAACTTTAAATATATTATAATGTAATTATAAGTTTATCTCTTATTTTAAAGTTTCAATATTTAATTTAGAAACTAAAACGAACATTTATTTGCAGTTTGAAAGAAATTGGGAGATCAGAAGTCCGGCTTAGATTAGAAATTAAAGGACTGTAAATAATATGTATAAAAAATCAAATAATAAAGGTGATTTTAAATCATCTAATAATTTTACTACTAAAAGTAAAATGGGCGAAAAAAATAATTTTAAGAAAGAAAGATCAGGAAAAAGTGAAAGAAAAGAATTCGCATCTTTTAAGACTTCAACAAGACAAAGAGAAAATAAATCTAGAAATTTTTCAAGATCAAATTCTAAAAATGAAAATAGAAATTCTACAAATGGAAATAGGGGTAGAAATTTTGTATTTAGAAATGGTGGTGGTAGAAGATTCGGCTCTAAAAAAAGATCTGTCTTTAATGATATTACTAAATTTATAAACAAATCTAATAATAAAGAAATTAAAGAAATAGAAGAAGTCTATACTCCAGAAAACACTTTTCAAAATCTAAAAATAGATGAAAGATTAAAGAAAAATATTTTAGAAGCTGGATATATTACTCCAACAATGATACAAGATAAATCTATAAATAGTATTTTAGAAGGGAAAGATTTAGTAGGTATTGCAAATACTGGAACAGGTAAGACAGCAGCATTTTTGCTTCCACTAATAGATAAAGTATTAAAAAATAAAAAAGAAATGATAATAATACTCGCACCAACAAGAGAACTTGCGGTGCAAATAAATAATGAATTCAAAAAATTCACTAAAGGATTAAAACTTTGGAGTATATCTTGTGTTGGTGGTATGCCAATTTATAATCAAATCAAAGATTTTAGATATGAGCATAATTTTGTAATTGGCACTCCTGGAAGATTAAAAGATCTTATAGATAGAAAAGTATTAAATATAAAAGAATTTAAGACTATTGTCCTTGATGAATCAGACAGAATGCTTGATATGGGCTTTGTGGAAGATATGAAGTTCTTGATGAATGAAATGCCAAAGCCACATCAAACACTTTTCTTTTCTGCGACAGAAGCTCCAGCAGTAAATACTATTATTAAAAACTTTTTAATTGATCCAGTATTCGTCCAAGTAAAAACTCGCGATACTGCAGCAAGTATAGATCAAGATGTGGTGTATATAAATGGAAAAGATAAATTAAATATACTTCATGATTTACTTATTAGCCCAGAACTCGAAAAGGTAATTATTTTTGGAGCTACAAAATCTGGAGTAGACAAAATGGAGAAAAATCTAAAAATGCTTGGTCACAATTCTATTGCTATACATGGCGATAAGAGGCCAAGAGAAAGAAATTTTGCTTTAAAAAGTTTTAAAGATAATAAAGCAAAAATTTTAATTGCGACAGATGTAGCAGCAAGAGGACTTGATATACCAAATGTCTCTCATGTTATAAATTATGATTTACCTTCTACATATGAAGATTATATTCATAGAATTGGAAGAACAGGAAGAGGAGGAAAAACAGGAACAGCTTTGACTTTTGTGGAATAGGAATAGAATAAAAAAAGAGTTCATAAATCTCTTTTTTTATTTATACAAAGCTGTTCTTCTCTCTCTTAAAATCTTTTAATTTTATTATCTCTCTTTTATCTTGTTTATTTTTTCTCTTTGCGAGACCTATTTCTAATTTTAATAATCCATGATTATCAAATATTTTTATTGGAAGTATAGATAGATCCTTTTCACTTTCTGCTATTAATTTTAATATTTCTGATTTTTTTAGTAACAATTTTCTAGTTCTATCATTTTTAGACTTTTCTTCTTTACTACTTTGTTGATAGGGAGACACACTCATTCCAACAATATATGCTTCACCACCTCTTACAATAACTTTACTCCCAGTGATTTGTGCTTTACTATTTCGAATAGCCTTCACTTCATTACCAGTTAATTCTATACCAGCTTCAAATTTGTCTTTTATTTCATAATCTAAATGTATTTTTTTGTTTTGTATGAGAGACATAATAAGTAAATACTATTTTTCACATTTTAGCATATTTATGTTAATATTTTTACATGTTAAAAATAAAGATAAAAAAGATTGACACAAATAATAAAAATAATAATAAAAAAAAGAAACCAAAAAGCATATTTTCTCAAATATATAATATTGTGTTTTTTATAATTTTGATTACATTTTTATTTTCTTTATATTCTAATTTAATTGAAAATAAAGAGAAAAAAGAAGAAAAAGTTTCAATATCTGAACTAATAAAAGAAATAGAAAATCAAAATACAAATAATCAAAGTACTTCTACTATATTAAATATATTAGTAGATAAAGATAAAATATATTTTGAAAAAAATGCGAGTACTACATTTGTATCAAAAAAAGAAGAAGGCGAAACATTTTTATCGATCCTCAAAAATTATAATATAAGTACTTCAACATTAAATAATTTAAATATTTCAATAAAAGAAAATTCAAAGTTAGCAATATTAACTTTATTAATCCCGATTTTATTGCCTCTATTTATTTTTTTATTCATAGGATGGCTTCTTTTCAAAAGTGTAAAAGGTGCAAATGTACAAGCTTTATCATTTGGTAAAACAAAAGCAAAGTTAATAGACCCAAATGACAAAAATAAAAAAATAACTTTTAAAGATGTAGCAGGAGCAAAAGAAGCAAAACAAGAATTAGAAGAAATTGTAGATTTTCTAAAAAATCCAAAAAAGTTTCTAGATATTGGAGCAAAAATACCAAAAGGATTACTTTTAATGGGAGCACCAGGAACAGGTAAGACACTTCTTGCAAGAGCTGTAGCAGGTGAAGCGATGGTACCATTTTATCATTTATCAGGAAGTGAATTTGTAGAAATGTTTGTAGGAGTAGGAGCTAGTCGTGTGAGAGATCTTTTTAAAGAAGCAAAACAAAATTCTCCAGCAATTATTTTTATTGATGAAATAGATGCTGTAGGAAGAGCTAGAGGAATTGGTCTTGGAGGAGGAAATGATGAGAGAGAGCAGACATTAAATCAGATACTTGTAGAAATGGATGGATTTGAACCAAATGAAAAATTAATTGTAATAGCAGCAACAAATAGACCAGATGTACTTGATAAAGCATTATTAAGGCCAGGAAGATTTGACAGAAGAGTAAAAATTGATTTACCAGATAGAGAAAGTAGAGAAGAAATATTAAAAGTACATAAAAAAGAAAAACCACTTTTTGAAGATGTAAATTTAAAAGTTATAGCAGAGAGAACACCCGGGTTCTCAGGTGCTGATCTTGAAAGTGTAATGAATGAAGGAGCAATACTTGCTGCAAGAGAAGGCAGAAATAAAATATCACAATATGATTTAATTAGAAGCATTGAAAAAGTAATGCTTGGACCAGAAAGAAAAACTCATTTATTATCAGAAAAAGAAAAAGAAAAGACAGCATATCATGAAGCAGGACATGCATTAGTCGCATCAATGCTTACCGATACTGATCCAGTACATAAAATATCTATTATTTCAAGAGGTAATGCTGGCGGTTATACATTAAAATTGCCAATTGATGACAAAAGATTATTAACTCGTAAGAATTTTGTGGATGATATTGCTATGGCTTACGGAGGTTATGCTGCTGAACTTGAAATTTATGAAGATGTATCTACTGGACCATCTGGAGATTTACAAATGGTGTCAGCTCTTGCTCGTGATATGGTAATGAAATATGGTATGAGTGAAGAAGTAGGACCATTTGCCATAGAAAGTGATGAGAAAAAGATTGTGTATGGAAATATCTCTGATTCAAAAAATATTATAGGTATAAATCTGGCAGATAAAGTAGATAATGAAATAAAAAAGATTTGTGAAGAAGGACTTGCAACAGCAAAAAGAATAGTAAAAGAAAAAAGGGAAATATTAGAATACATTACAAAAGAATTAATGGAAAAAGAAAATATTGAAAGAGAGGAATTTGAAAAGATATTAGAGAAATTTAATATAGCCATTAAAAAATAAAAACTTTAATTTTTATTATAAAAATGTTATTATTTTAAAGTATGATAATAACACATTTTAATAAACAACATTTCAAATTGCAATTTGGAGATTTAACTATAGCTATAAATCCTGTATCAAAAAATAGCAAAGAAAATATAAATAAATATGGAGCAGATATTGTATTACAAAGTATAAATCATGTTGATTATAACGCAGGACATGAAATGAGTTTTGGAGATAAAAACCCTTTTATAATATCAAGTCCAGGAGAATATGAAATAAAAGATATATTTATAAAAGGTTTTGGTACTTATATAAATTTACCAATTAAAAACGAGAAAGAAAAGCAAAAATTATTGAACACTAGTTTTGTTTTTAGGGTTGATAATATAAATATTTGTTTCTTGGGAGCAATTAAAGAAGAATTGTCTGCTAAACAAAAAGAAATTATTAATGATGTTGATATATTATTTGTACCACTATCAAAAGATGAGATAATGCTTAATCCTTATGAAGCAAGCAAAATAGCTACAAAATTAGAAGCAAAAGTAATTATACCAATGGATTATGATAAAGAATCTTTGAATATATTTTTGAAAGAATCTGGTAAAGAATTAAAAGATATTGAAAAAGTAGACAAATTAACCATAAAAAGAAAAGACATAGAAAACAAGCAATCAGAAATTATTTTATTTAATATATAATATGGTTTTTATTAAAAGATATTTAGAAGAATTAAGAAAAAAAGATTCCAAAAAACAACATAAATCTTTATTAATAATTTCTTTTTCTTTATCTTTATTTTTTGCTTTAATATATTTTATTTTTTTTAATAGAACTTTTTTGAGATATGGTGGTCAAAACGAAAAAAACTTACAAAAATCATTTTTTAATTCATTTTTAAATATTTTTA
>WBZR01002279.1_pt1 | contig 20279 bp, 17 predicted proteins | sample 5204231 | NCBI WGS metagenome assembly WBZR01 (sample SAMN12412403, study PRJNA552823) | activated sludge metagenome | isolation source: activated sludge from anammox sidestream of wastewater treatment plant... | place: USA: Virginia | collected 2017-08 | reverse complement strand
ACCTGACTCTCCGAAAAGCAAATCCCTCATACGTCGGCCTTTATTACCATCTTGCCAAATTGTACGAAGATACAGGCAAGGTGGAGGATGCACTGAATATCTACGACGAAGGAATATTCATGGCCAATAAGATGCATGATCAACATGCTCTCGCCGAGCTTAAAAACGCAAAGATGAACCTTGAACTGATGATGTAGTGACCGAAAACATCATCCATTGCCCTTTCATGATGCGCTCATTAGATACATGGTCAGGAAATCTCGATTTGCTAAGGATAAATAATAAACAGGAGATCCGCACATTTTCGGTTATCCATTATTCGTTCCTAATCAAGTCTTTCATGCCACTTCACGTCAGCCGGGAAATACCCTAAAACCTTTTTCCATTTGACCTTGTTCTTGACTAACGAACAATTGTTCGTATCTATTTATATTTTTCTATTTTTGCGCAAAAATTCAACCAGTGGTTCAACAGTTTTATTCACTCGAAATAGATTTTCTGGAACACCAGACAGAGGACAGCACGGTCATAGGCTTCAATATCGATGGTGCTCCGGAGGCAGCGTTCGACTTTATAGCAGGACAAAACATCACCATTAAATATTATTCCAACGGCGAGGAAATTCGAAGATCGTACAGCATCTGCGCCTGCCCCTCAGAAGGCAGATTGCGTATCGGCGTGAGGGCCATCAAGGACGGACTCTTTTCCAACTTCGCCCTGAAAGAACTAAAAGTAGGCGACAAGCTCGAAATCCTGCCTCCGGTAGGCAGTTTCACGGCTCAAGGCAAGGTGGCTGCCAATGGTCAGTATGTGTTTTTTGCAACGGGCAGCGGCATCACACCCGTGATTTCCATGATAAAAGACAAGCTGGAAAAAGACGAAGACGCCACCTGTACCCTGTTTTACGCCAACCGTACCGTGGCATCTATGATGTTCCGCGATGAACTGGACGGCATCAAGAATAAATACAGGACAAGATTTCAGACGGTCTATCTGTTTAGCCGAGAGCAGCAGGATTCGGACCTGTTTTATGGGAGGATGGATGAAGACAAGGTTAGGCAACTGATGCGCATCTTCGTTGCAGACAAGGCAGGCAGCCAGTACTTTATTTGCGGACCCGAGGAACAGACCATCGCCATCAAGAATCTCATGACCCGTGAATTGGGCATTTCTGCAAGCCAAGTTCACTTCGAATTATTCCATACAGGAGATCTAAAGCCGGAAGTGAAGCCTCAGGAAGAGGAAGCGAACTTTACAGGTACGGCTGAAGTTACAGTCAGGATCGACGGTAAGGAGACTACCTTCCATCTCGCTTATGACAAGGAAAGCATTCTGGATGCCGGCATCAGACAGGGGCTGGACCTGCCGTATTCCTGCAAGGGCGGTGTCTGCTGTACATGCAGGGCACAATTGTTGGAAGGTAAGGTACACATGGACCAGAATTACGCATTGGAGGATGATGAGGTCGAGGAAGGCTTTATCCTGACGTGCCAGTCACATCCACGTGCAGGCAAATTATTAGTAGATTATGATGTCTGATGATCGATGAAGCAAGACGGCACCAATACACGCCGTAGCCTGATCATCCTCAGAGCCGCTGAAATAATGCGCGCACATGGTTACGCCGGCGCATCCATGAGAGATATTGCCCAGGCAGTAGGTATGGAAGTCAGCAGCCTCTACAACCATATCAGCTCAAAACATGATATCCTTGCTTCGATATGCTTTTCCATCGGCGATGAATATATTTCCGGCCTCGACTTCATCCTGGATCGAGAGTCTTCTTTTCTCGAAAAACTTTCAGACATTATCGGGCTGCACATCGACCTGGCAGCAAGGCATAAAGACCTGATGATCGTGTTTGAGGAAGAATGGAAGCACTTGCAGGATGAAGATTTGAAAAAATTCAAGGGCATGCGTGCTTACTATGAGAAAAGACTGGAAAAATTCTTTTGTTCGGGTGTGGAAAAAGGAGAATTCAGACAGATAAAACACAGAACCATGTTGCTGACCTTTCTTTCTTCGATAAAATGGCTCAATTTTTTCTTTAAAGACAAAAAAAATTACGATATTGCTGTCCTTAAAAGAGAAATAGTGGCCATAATCAGCCGTGGATTGCTGGCCGGCCCTCACTAAATCGGAACAATACTAACAAAATAAAATTAAAGGATATGTCAACAGCCGCATCCGGAAACCACTTTCAAGACAGGATAGACCGGGATGAGAAGATCGAACCCAATGATCACATGCCGGAAGAATATAGGAAGACATTAATCAGGCAGATTGCCCAGCACGCACACTCGGAGATCGTGGGTATGCTACCCGAAGGAAACTGGGTCACCAGAGCGCCGACACTGAAGCGAAAGGCTATCCTGCTAGCTAAGATCCAGGACGAAGCCGGGCACGGTCTATATCTCTACAGCGCCTGCGAGACACTGGGTGTGGACCGCGACGACCTATTGGACGAACTGCACGAAGGCAAGGCCAAATACTCCAGCATATTCAACTATCCATCACTGTCGTGGGCAGATATGGGAGCCATCGGCTGGTTGGTGGATGGTGCCGCAATCATGAACCAGGTGCCTTTGTGCCGTACTTCCTTTGGCCCTTATGCGAGAGCAATGGTCAGAATATGCAAGGAGGAATCCTTCCACCAAAGACAAGGCTATGATATTCTTTTGACCTTGTGCCGTGGATCAAAGGAGCAAAAGGCTATGGCTCAGGATGCACTCAACAGGTGGTGGTGGCCGGCCCTGATGATGTTCGGTCCGGAGGATAAAGATTCCGTACACACTCAGCAAAGTATGAATTGGCGGATCAAGCGATTTACCAATGACGAACTCCGTCAGCGCTTCATCAATATGACAAAGCCTCAGGCCGACTTCCTGGGCCTGACCATTCCCGATCCCGACATCCGATGGAATGAAGAAAAGCAAGGCTACGACTTCGGACCGATCAACTGGGATGAATTCTGGCAGGTCGTCAGGGGTAACGGCCCATGCAATGCCGAGCGTATCGAAGCCAGGAAAAAAGCCTGGGATGACGGGCAGTGGGTACGCGAGGCAGCCGTCGAATATGCCAAAAAATACGAAAATCAAAAGTGATTTCCACATTAGGAATAATCATAAATTAATAAACCAACCTTAAAATATAAGCAATGAGCAGCAATTGGCCACTTTGGGAAGTTTTTATCAGGAGTAAGAACGGCCTTCAGCACAAACACGCAGGCAGCTTACACGCACCTGACGCTAAGACAGCCCTGCAAAATGCACGCGATGTATATACCAGAAGAATGGAAGGCAACAGCATCTGGGTCGTCCCATCCAACTATATCACTGCATCCGATCCGCAGGAAGACGAAGAATTTTTCGAACCGGCAGAAAGCAAAATATACAGGCATCCGACATTCTTCGAACTGCCGGATGAAGTCAAACACATGTAAATACTATAGAAATGATCGAAAATCAACTTCCAATATTCCGCTTTCTGGTGCAGTTGGGTGATGATGCTCTCATCCTTAGCCATCGCCTGTCAGAATGGTGCGGCCATGGTCCCGTTCTGGAGCAGGATATTGCATTGACCAATATAGCACTCGACATACTGGGCCAGGCAAGGCTTTGGTACCAGCTTGCCTGTGAGCACACTTCAGAAAACATGACCGAAGATAAGCTCGCCTATACCCGGGATTCCGCCCAGATGACCAATCTGACTATCGTCGAACAACCCAATGGCGACTGGGGACGCACGGTGATGCGGCAATATCTCTACAATGCTTTCAAGAAAATGTATTACACACGACTGGGCGAGACTCACTACGCATCGATAGGTGAGATAGCGCATAAGTGCAAGACAGAGACCAACTATCATTATAAGTGGAGCAAGACCTGGGTTCAGCGGCTGAGTATGGGTACCGAAGAAGGCCATAGAAGGATGCAGGACGCCCTCAATCGGTTGTGGCGTTTCCATCACGAGTTGACAATGCCGAGCGCTGTCGATCTGGAAGTTTCCGCTGAAGGCATAGCTCCCAATCCTGTCGATCTGAAATATGCTTACCTGAGTGAAATAACCGGCTTCCTGACAGAGTGCGGCCTGACCATCCCGGAAGATAAAACAGTCATCACCGGTGGCAGGACAGGTGTGCATACCGAACATCTCGGATACATCCTGGCTGAAATGCAATTTTTACAAAGAGCTTATCCTGACCAGGAATGGTAATGACGGCAACCGGGAACGATGTGATTGCTCTGCTCAAGGAAGTGGCGGATCCGGAGATTCCCGTGCTGTCCGTGGTAGATCTGGGCATCATAGAAAAGGTGCGCGTGGACGGCAATAGCCTGTATCTGGGCATTCTGCCTACCTACAACGGTTGCCCCGCGATCGACCTGATCAGGATGATGATCCACGAAAAATGTTATGATGCGGGATTCAGGGATATCGAAATAGAATACCTGAAGACACCGCACTGGACAACTGACAGGATAAGCTCTGAGGGAATGAAAGCACTCAGGGAATACGGCATCGCAGCCCCCGACAAATCCACCCGTATAGAGCAACTCATCAACGGCGTGTCAGCCATACACTGCCCGAAATGCGACTCTGACAAGACACGTCTCATATCCGCTTTCGGTTCCACTCCCTGTAAGGCGCTGATGCAATGCGACGACTGTCATGAGCCGTTTGAATATTTCAAATGCAACGGTGTCCCACACGAATGAATAAAAAAAGCCGGTCAAGTGCCGGCTTTTTCATTGCAACTTATACCTTGATTGACTTTCCTTTATTTCTTCACCTTTGAAGCGGCCGTCTCATCCAGCAACCATTCCAGCTTGCCATTGTTAGGCCGGATAGCCTGAGCAGGATAAAGGTCGATGTCTTTACGTCCGAATAAAACGTGTTTTACGGTCTCCGCTTTATTTTCACCTTTGACCAGAAAAAGGGTATTCACTGAGTTGTTGATGGGTACGGGCAGAAAGGTAACCCTGTAGCCCAATTTATCATTGACATAATATCCATAGACCCATTGACCCATGACCTTCAGCGCATAGGAATGCGGGAACAATGACAGCGTATGTCCATCCTCCCCCAGTCCGAGCAGAGTCAGATCAAATGCATTGATGGTCAGTACATCGAAATGGTTTCTGATCTTTTCCTCCATGTCGGCTGCTGCCGCTTCAGCCCCCAATTCCGTGCGAAATGGGAAAATATTGTAATCAGGTACAGGCAGCGCATCCAGCATGTATTCATATGCCATGTTGGCATTGTTATTTGCATCATCAAAGGGAACCATCCTTTCATCTCCCCAGAAAAAGAAAACCCGCTTCCAGTTGATATCGTATTCCGGATAAAGATTGGCGACGTGCGCATATACCTCCTTGGGCGTATTCCCTCCGGACAGTGCGACGGTGCAATGGCCCTGATGATCTACAGTAGCTTCAATGATGGAAAGGATTCGCCGCGCAGCAAAGTCGTTGAATTCGGCGGTAGATTTTACTTCAATATTCATGCTCGTTTGATTTTAAAAATTCGGTTTGCGGATGAATAAAGCCCTTGGTAGTCAAATGGTAATTGGCGACTGAATATTCTGAAATTGTCCGTCACAACAATTACCATCTTCGAATAACGATGACATGATGTTTTGCATTGTGCTAATAATGACATTTGTAAAGAAAAAATGTTTTACAGGCTCAAATATTTTTTGAATAATTTCGAAATTGGCAACCATGTCATCGATTAAGTCAATTCGTGCATCGACAGGAGAAATCAAAATAAAATTTTATTAAAATGCTTTTATGCCAAAATCGATGACGCTTAAATTTTTATTCATTCAATACATTATTTTGCAAAAGACGTAAAACAAATGTCTTTTCACTCCGGTAAATATGCTGCCTTGGCCGCAATCCTACTTGTGTGTATAACAAATTGCGCAAATGAAAAGCAAGCATTAGCGAGAAAGCAAGTTCTGTGCAATGATCGGCCTTGTAAAATTTAGCGGATGGGGCGATGTATAGCCAAAAAATAGCGAAGGGATATACAGCGTAACGGAGTGGAGCCTTATATACCAAGCGTTAAGTTTTTTGAGCTGTACATCGACACAGAAGCGTTATCCTGGAATTCCAGGATTACAGAGCCTTGACTTTTTTGTTCTTTTGTGTCAAGACAAAAGAACAAAGAGTATTTTAAATACAATTAATCAAATTTTTGTAACTATTCACCTCAAATTGTCTATAATCTACGGCTTATCAATACCTAAAGTCCCAAATATTTATTTAACCACTAAATTGTAATGCAAACCACGAAGGGTCTATCGCACTGCATATTTCGTGGTGGAAGGAGAATCCTGAAATCTTTCGTTAGACCAAGAAATAGCCTGTTGAATATTATCACATTGCAACCAAAGAATACCCGCTAAGGCAGTTTTCTACCACGAAATGGCACTAAACAGCACGAAATGCTTTCGTGTCATTTCGTTTATTTCGTGGTAGAATAAAGAAAACTCGAACTCTTTCTTATTAGGTGAATAGTTACAAATTTTTTAATACAACTTACTGTAAACCTATTATCTAGCTACCGCATCTTCGTCTCTTTTTAGGAATAGTGCAATTATTATCCACACATACTACTCCACCCTATTCTTCATCTCTATCAAATTGGCGATCAGGCCCGTCCATCCGGTCTGGTGTGATGCTCCCAGTCCCTTGCCGTTATCACCATGGAAATATTCATGGAAAAGCAAGTATTGGTTGAAATTGGCATCGTTCTGAATCTTCATTTTATCTCCGAATACAGGTCGGTGTCCATTCTTATCCTGCTTGAAAATATCCAGTAAACGGCACCCTAAAGCAGTGGCCACTTCCAATAAAGTATAATATTTGCCCGAAGCCGTCGGATATTCTATCTTGAATTGATCGCCATAGAAGAAGTGGAATTTTCTGAGGCTCTCAATAATCAGGTAATTCATCGGGAACCAGATAGGGCCGCGCCAATTGGAATTTCCACCGAACATACCACTGTCACTTTCTCCCGGCAGATAATGGATGGCTTCATCCGGTGATTCACTTTGGATATAATAGGGATTGTTTTCGTATTTCTTCGAAAGAGATCGAATGCCATATTGACCCAAAAATTCCGTTTCATCCAGTGCACGGCGCAGCAGGCTTTTCATCCTGTGCCCCCGCAACAGGCTCAACAACCGCTTTTCACCATTGCTGCTTTCGTACCATCGCGATACCTGCCCGGCGAGATCAGGCCTGTTGTTGAGAAACCATTTCATACGCTGAGCAAAAACCGGATTCTTCTCTACCAATTCTTTAGTCAATACTTCGACGGCAAAGAGCGGAATCAGGCCTACCATGCTTTTGACCTTTATCTTGACGACATTGCCATCCGGCATACTGACCTGATCATAGAAGAATTCATCCTCTTCATCCCAAAGTCCACTGTTATTCGCCCCCATATTGGCCATCGCGCCGGCAATATACAGGAAGTGCTCGAAAAACTTGGTCGTCATCTCCACATACGTCTCATTGTAGGAAGCCAGTTCCAGTGCTATTCGAAGCATATTGAGCGAATACATCGCCATCCAGCTCGTAGCATCGGCTTGTTCCATCACCGCACCACCGGGCAACGGCGCATTGCGGTCAAAAGGGCTGATATTGTCAAGGCCGAGGAAACCGCCTTCGAAGATGTTGTTGTTCCGACTATCCTTCCGATTGACCCACCAGGTAAAATTGATCAACAGCTTATGAAATACGGTCTCTAAGAAAGCATAATCCTTCTTTCCGTTAAGAATGGCATCCATACGGAATACACGGAAGGTGGCATCGGCGTGCACCGGAGGATTGGCATCCGAAAATGACCATTCATAAGCCGGGAAGGCTCCGTTAGGATTCATGTACCATTCCTTGGTAAGCAACACCAATTGCTGCTTAGCGAATTCAGCATCCACCATGGCCAGTGACGCACAATGAAAAGCGAGATCCCAGGTGGCATACCAAGGGAATTCCCATTTGTCGGGCATCGACAGGATATCCGCATTGTTGAGGTGCCGCCAATCCGAATTGCGCCCATCCAGCCGTTGTTTCGGCGGAGGCGGTCCGGCCGGATCACCATCCAGCCATTCCTGGACATCGTAGTAATAATACTGTTTATTCCACAACATTCCGGCAAGAGCCTGCCTTTGAATATTTCTTTCATCAGCATCTTTGATGGTCTTTTGAATCTCCGCATAAAATTCATCCGCCTCTTTTTGTTTCGTCACAAATAGCGAGTCAAAGTCCTTAAATGCTTCGTCCGACTCCTTATCCGTCAGCCTGAGCCTTAGAACATAAGGTTTGCCTGGCTCGACCGTCACATCGGCATTGACCGCAGCCTTGCTCCCTTCACACGCTGGGTTGACCGAAGGCTTGGCATGGATCAGAAAATCGTTGATACCATCCTTGGGATAGGCTGTGGCGTCATGAATTCCGTAAAGACGGGCACTATTGGTGACATTATCGCAGAATAAAGGATTTCCTTCCTCAAAATAAAGATTATTGATATTGAGCCTCTTATGACTTATCCTAATACAATTGGGACCCACTTGTGACAGATTCGGTTTGTTGCTGTTTTTGCCCCACGACCAGGTATTGCGAAACCAGAGCGTAGGCAGGATATGGAGACTTTCAGGCACGGCGGACCTGTTGTACACCGTAATTTTGATCAGGATATCGGCTACATCGGCCTTGGCGTACTCAATGAAGACATCGAAATATTCATCATGATCGAAGACCCCTGTGTCAATTATCTCATATTCTTCTTCTTTTCTGCTGCGCTGTCTGTTGACCGACAACAGCTCCTGATAGGGAAACTCACGCTGAGGATATTTATACAGCATCTTCATGTAAGAGTGAGTGGGTGTGGAATCCAGATAGTAATACAATTCCTTGACATCCTCGCCATGGTTGCCTTCCGAGTTGGTCAGGCCGAAATAACGCTCCTTGATGATGGGATCCCTTTTATTCCACAGGCCTATCCCAAAACACAACAACTGATCGATATCGCTGATGCCGCCGATCGCTTCCTCTCCCCATCGCCAGGCTTTGCTCCTTGCCATATCGTGAGTCGTATAATTCCAGGCATCCCCATTGGGACTGTAATCTTCACGGACAGTGCCCCATTGTCTGGATGACACATAAGGCCCCCATTTTTTCCACGCCGGATCGGCCAGCCTTTCCTTTTCCTTGCTCATAATGCGTTATACGGTTGAGTGTCTATAATAAAATTTATTCCAAGGATAAAAGTTGAATAAAAATACGATTGTTGCAATCATTGAACTCATATTGAAAAAATCACACTAAGCCTCCGAATGACTATATTTGCTCAAAAGAAAGACATTCAACAGGATGAATTGTAGTTTTCAAAAATATTCACTGACATTCAGGAAGCCGGGAGGAACGTCCAGAGGTGTATTGCATACCAAGGATACCTATATCATCAGGTTGAGTCAGGGTGGTAAAATAGCCTGGGGCGAATGTAACCGCTTTGCCGGTCTTTCCTGTGACGACAAGCCGGGCTATGAAGAAAAATTAAAGGAAATATGCAGTCGATTGCCGGAAGAAATGGAGCATTTATCGGCTGAGTTGACCGAATGGCCATCGATTCGATTTGGTGTGGAAACGGTATTGCAGGATTGGTATAATGGCAGTAAGCAGGAAATCTTTCCGCAGGTAATCGGTGAAGAAGGATTCACAATACCGATCAATGGACTGATATGGATGGGGCCGCATGATGACATGATGGAACAGGTCAAAACCAAATTGTCGGAAGGATACACGTCCATCAAGCTCAAGGTAGGAGCCATCGACTTCCGGTCGGAACTGGATCTGATCCGGTATATCCGCCGCGAATTTTCGGAAGATGAAGTGGAGTTGCGCCTCGATGCCAATGGTGCCTTCGACCTTAAAGAGGCAAAAGAGAAACTCAACAGAATGGCCGATTATCATATCCATTACATCGAACAACCCATCCGGGCAAGTCAATGGCAAGAAATGGCGCGCTTAGTGGAGGATTCTCCAATCAGGATTGCCCTTGATGAAGAATTGATCGGCATCAATGACCCTGCCAGGCAGAAAGATTTGATGAATACCATCAGTCCCAAAATCCTGATCCTCAAGCCGGCGCTGATAGGCGGATTTGCGGCAAGTGACGCCTGGACAGCTCAGGTGGAGGGTATAGGCGGTTATCGCATCATCACATCGGCATTGGAAAGCAATATCGGCCTGAATGCCATCGCTCAATATGCAGCGCAAAAGCCGTCACCACATGCCCACGGACTCGGTACGGGCAAGCTTTACACCAATAATTTTCCATCACCCTATCATGTCGATGCAAGTGGATTGCACTATCGTCGTGACCAAAAATGGGATTTCTCCGCATTGTCGTCATGAAAACAACTGAATATACTTCACTCAGTCTGAACGGAACCTTACTCAAAGGCCAGGAAATCCTTGACTATTGCGAAGCACAAAGCGAGGAACATTACACCCAACTGGGCTATTTCATGTCACAATGGCTGGATGAACAGGAGGATTTGGAAGTCAGGACAAGCGGCTCCACCGGTACTCCCAAAACAATGCGCATCGCGAAGACAAAAATGCTCCAAAGCGCAGCAGCAACAGCCCGCTTTTTCGGATTCCGGGAGGGACAAAGCGCTCTGTTGAGCCTGCCGGTCAGCTATATTGCCGGCAAAATGATGATAGTGCGGGCATTGTACAGCCAACTAAACCTGATCTATATCCAGCCCACACAACACCCGATGGCAGGACTGAACCCTGAGATCAGGATCAATTTTGCCCCATTTACGCCGATGCAGCTTAGCGATGCAAAGGATAAAGGAAATATCGATACCATCTTACTGGGCGGCGGTCCGGTCAGCCTTGAATTGGAACTAAAGCTTCAGTCATGGAAAGCAGCGATATACCACGGTTTTGGCATGACAGAGACATTGAGCCATATCGCCCTGCGAAGAATCACCGGACCTGAGGCTTCTGCTGCCTACAAGGTCTTACCCGGAGTGGAAATATCTGTTGACCAAAGGAGTTGCCTGGTTATCAGGGCGCCCTTCCTGGAAATGCCCGTGGTAACCAACGATGTCGTCGATCTGCAAGGGGATGATGCCTTTATCTGGCGCGGAAGGATGGACCACGTCATCAATAGCGGAGGCATCAAATTATTTCCGGAAGAGATCGAGAAGAAACTACAGCCTTACATCGATCGGGAGTTTTTCATTGTTGGCTTGCCTGATGCGGTTTTGGGAGAAAAGGTTTGCCTGTGTATAGAAGGAGAAGCATATTCATCCGAGCAACAAGACAATCTGACCAAAAAGATCAATCAATGTCTGACCAAATATCAACGGCCCAAAGTAATATATTTTGAAAAAGACTTTTCCAGGACTTCTTCGGGAAAAATACAGCGAATTACAACGGTTGATCGTACTTTAAACAACAGGAAGAACCCATAAATTGCGCTATTCCTATATTGCGCCCCGAATGATCATTATCCGGTTCTGAAAATATTTACCTAATACCTAAAAAGAAAGATCACCTGTCACCGGCCATATTATTTGATGTCAATGGAAAAATATTGCATTCATTTAAACAAATACCGGAATACATCGACCTAAGCAACGAACCATCGGGATTGTAAATATTGCATTATCGTGAAAAAACATATAAGATGGTGAAACGCTGAATAACCAAATGAGTCACAGTATGGCATGACAAGCCTTTCCGACCGGTTGATTTATTCTTTTGAAAAAAATAATGCCAATATACAAAAGAAAACCATCGCTACAAGAACATGAAAAATAGAGTAAAATGAAGCCGGCTTATTACAACTTAAAATATAGTTATATATTTGTCAACTATGAGGAATATATACTTTGCACTATTGTTGTTTTTCACGGGTATCGTTCATGCACAAAAAACACCGGAAGTCGAATTGGCAGTGGGCGATTCACTGATCAATTCGTATCAGTTTGAGCGGGCGCGTGAGGTATTGTATTCCGTAGTAAGGGAATTTCCCGACAATGTGGATGCCTTGTACAAGCTGGCTTATTGTCACAATCGGTCAGGCAATTATTTTGATAGCAGGATTTATTTAAAAAACGCTTCGGCAATCGATTCATCAAGAGCGGATATTATCATACTTCTTGCCCAAACATATAGCCAGATGGGTCTGCAGGACAGCTCTCTGACAACTTATCAGCGCCTCCTCCAGATCGATACAGCCAATGGTTATTATTGCCGCATTGTTGCAGAACAACTGATTCCACAAAAGAAATTTTCTGAAGCCATTGAATTGCTTGACAGAGCAATCCGGCTCAATGACCTTGATATGGAAAGTTATAACTTGCTTGCTAAAGTCCTGTACAATCTATCATTGTACGACTTTGCCGGACAAGTGGCAAATAACGGTCTTCTGAAAAATCCGCGAAATCCCGACCTGATCTTTATCAATATGCGCATTGCCTATGCCTTGAAGAACTATACCGAAGCGGCAGAATTAGGGACGCTGGGCATGAATATCAGCAGTGATTCCAGCCGTTGGAATCTTTTCACAGGCTATGCTTATTATTATCTCGATGACTATAAGTCATGTATTCCCTGGCTGTTAAATGCAGTGAATGACAATTCCATCGGCGAACAAGGTTTGACATTATTGGCCAACTCCCTGCTCAATACCGGAAATCAGGAAAAGGCACAGGAATACATCGACATGGCTATCGAACTGGCCAAGAATAACAATCTGGAAAGCAATCTTCAGAACAAGGCAATCATTCTCGCCAGGGAAGGCAAGATTGGTGAGGCAACAAAGCTCATGGAACAGGCATACACTCTGAATTGGAATCCTAAGATCCTTTTCCGCCATGCTTCCATGCAACTGAACAGTAAAAATTATTCTTCCGCCCGCACACTGTTGAAAAAATATTTGGCCAGCGGTGATACGGAATTCAAAAAAGAAGCGGCAACGGTTTTGAAGCAAATAGAACAGACAATGAGGGCACAGCAAAAAAATAAATAGCGCTGACTCTGTCAACCCTTTTTTGAAATTTTTATTCAGAAAAATATTTGTTCCATTCCAACAAAAAGCCTTAACTTAGCGTGCACAAAATCATCCGTATGAAACCACTAATCATCAAAGAAATGAATGGGGAAGATCAACCCCGCCAAAAACTTCAAACACTCGGTTCATCTTCATTAAGCGACGCTGAGTTACTTGCCATCATCCTCAGGACTGGCAATCGGAAGCTCTCTGCCATCGGTCTGGCACAACACGTCTTGCGTACATGTGGCGGAAGCATCAGCAATCTGGCCCGGAAAAGCATAGCCGACCTAACCGTCATCGAAGGTATCGGCCCGGCCAAGGCTATAGAAATCAAGGCCGCTCTGGAGCTCGGTAAGCGAAAAATCGCCGAAAACAACCAACTTACAGAAGCCATCACATCTTCCAAGGATGCCTACTGGGCCATCGCTCCACAACTTATGGACCTCAATCATGAAGAATTCTGGGTCATCCTGTGCAACAGGGCACACAAAATCACTGATAAAGTGTGTGTGTCACGGGGCGGAATGCATGGAACCGTGGTTGATATGAAAAATCTGATGAAGATTGTCGTACAATCCAATGCCGTGGCCATCGTCGTCGCCCACAACCACCCAAGTGGCAATAAAAGCCCCAGCCGGGAAGACAGGAACCTGACCGATAAGATCAAGGAAGCATGCCGCCTCATGGATGTACAATTGCTCGACCATATTATTGTCGCCGGTCAGCATTACTCAAGTTTCGTTGATGAAGGCTGGATTTGACACACATATCCGAGCCTATTTCCGTATAAATTAGAATTAAAATCATGTAAGATTCTTCATCCAAATCTGTTTAAGCCATAAGCTCATAACCCAAATTATCTAAATTTTTTAACCCGATAAATATCTCATTATGTTCACTGAAATTACCACCACGATCCGCTCCGAGCAGTTGATGCATTATCTGTGGCGGACTAAGCAACTGGAGCGCACCGGCATAAAGCTTGCCGATGGCCAAAGGCTCGAAATTCTGGACTTTGGAAATTATAATTCCAACAGCGGCCCGGATTTTCTCAATGGGAAGATCCGAATCGGCGATACCATCCTTGCAGGCCACATCGAAATGCACATCAACTCATCGGATTGGTATGCACATGGCCATCAGAACGATCCGGCCTACAACAATGTAATCCTGCATGTGGTCTGTCACAATGACCTGGCTGTAGTGACCCCAAATGGAGCACCAATCCCCATACTGTTGCTTTTGGAATATATCGACCCGACAGTTGTCGAAAAATATGATCGAATGAGCGCCGGTCTTGTAGGTATCCCTTGCAGCAGACTTCATCCGGAGAAAGTCAGTCCACAGGTATGGAATATCTGGAAGGAACGACTCAATATAGAAAGACTTCAAAGGCGTGTAGCCTGGGTGGAAAAGGAAATCGAATCAACCGTCCAGGATTGGGAGAGAATTTTCTACAAGCAATTGTTTATGAGCATGGGCACCAACGTCAATAAGGAAGCCTTTGCAATGCTGGCCGACCGACTGGATTTCAATATATTTGGAAGGTTGCGCGACTCACCGGACTTGCTTCATGCTTATGTATTCGGCATGGCGGGTATGCTGGATCAGGATGTGGAAGAACCTTACTTCAAGCGCCTGAAATCAGAATTTGAATTTCTGAGAGCCAAATACGATCTGCATTCCATCCCCGCTGTCGTATGGAAATATGCCCGAATGCACCCTCAGAATTTCCCGGATATCAGAATTGCTCAAGTCTCGGAAATGATCAGGACCAATCCTCATCTCTTCACATCCATACTGGAAAGCACGACTATCAAGCAATTGAAAAAATTGCTTTCAGTAAAAGACCTGCCGGTGTACTGGAACTTTCACTACAGGCTGGGCGGCAAGGAAGGAGGCCGAAAGAAAATCATGGGCGGATCGATGAAGAATCTGATCATCATCAATTGCATCATCCCCATCATGTTTATCTATGGAAAATATCAAAACAGAAGTGAGCTTCGGGAAACTGCCCTGAGCCTCCTGGAACAACTCCCACCGGAGAATAATTATATCACCCGTATGTGGGAGGAAATTGGGATTACAAGTCGTACGGCACAGGATTCACAGGCATTGATTCAGTTGAAAAATCATTATTGCGACAGATTGCAGTGTCTGAGTTGCAGCATTGGCCATGAATTGCTGAAAAAATAGTATCGCAGGGCATATTCATTCAAGTCGGGATTCCTTGCAAATAAACAAGGCTTTTTGCCGAGCAGAAAAGTTTACTGCCTGTCCGGGATAATTTCTCTTTTTGAATACCGTTCAATCATTTTATCTTTGGAGCAAATACAGCGTATTGAACATTTCAGCAAAACTGGCCGTCAGATACATTTTTGGAAAAAAATCCTCCAATGTCATCAACATCATATCAGCGATCGCTGTATTCGGCATCGCTGTGGGCACGTCGGCTCTAATCCTTGTCCTGTCCGTATTCAACGGATTTGAGGATCTGATATCAGGTTTGTTTCAAAAATTCAATCCGGATATCAAGATAATCCCCATAGAGGGCAAAACGTTCGAACCGGACAGTAGCCGGATCTTCAAGCTACAATCTCTGAAAGGTGTCACCAGGGTAAGCGAGACACTGGAAGAATTGGCACTCTTCGATTATCGCAACAGCCAGACATTTGGAATTGTAAAAGGTGTGGATACTAACTATGCCTATGTCACCACCATCCGGCAAAGCATCATCGAAGGCTCATACAATCTGGCCGGTCAGGATCCGCCTAGCGTTGCACTTGGTGCGGGTGTGGCACAACGGCTAGGCGTGGATATCGAAGACAAGCTCGAACTACTCAGGGTATATACACCCAAGCGCAACAACCGTTCAGCGATGGAAGCGCCATTTACTACCAGATTTATCAATCCGACGGGTATATTTGCCATACAGCAGGAATTTGACCAGGAATATACGCTTTCTTCACTCGACTTTGCCAGGGAATTATTCCAATATAACAAGGAGATTTCGGCACTCGAGATCAAACTGGATTCGACAAAAAATGTAAAAAATATCAAACCCGAAATCAGCCGGATTATGGGCAGTCAGTTTGAAGTCAAGGATCGATTCCAGCAGGACGAAGCATTTATGCGGCTGATGAATATCGAAAAGTGGATGTCTTACGCCATAGTCTGCCTGACATTGCTGTTGGTATCCTTCAACATGATCGGGGCGCTGTGGATGATTGTGCTGGACAAAAAAAGGGACATCGCCATTCTCAAATCACTTGGATTAGGTGACAGCGGAGTAAAGGCAATCTTCCTTCGAAGCGGCATGTTGTTATCGACGCTGGGCCTGTTGATGGGCTTTGTGATTGCCATCGTGCTGTACATACTTCAGAAAACAGTGGGCCTGGTCACCATACCTGAGGGCTTTGTGGTCACAACTTATCCGGTTGCGCTGCGTTTTATTGATTTCATGGTTGTGGGAGCCACCGTTCTCTTCATAGGCTGGGTGTCAAGTATTCCGGCAGCAAGAAAGGCCACCCGCATCAAAACAACATTTAGTGATTAAAATGGAAGATTGGGAACTGGATTTTTACTGGCTGAAAGTCCGACATCAGATAAAGGATTATATGAAACAAGAAAAATTGCCCGACCTGAATATGGTATTGCTTCTGATAGGTGTCCGTGAGCTGGGCAAGGTTAAGAAAAAATACAGCAAGGAAGAAAAACAGGATTTGATGCACATCGCCGTATGTACGCTTCTTGAGCCGGATGGCTATTTTTCCTACAAGGGTCTCGATGATGATGGTTGGCCTCACTGGGACATCATAAAGCCATTTACTCTGACCGGAGTGGATGCACAGGAACGCTATCTGAAAGAAAAAATCGTCAAATACATGGATGTACTATGACGGCTTTTGTCCTGGGGCCGGTTTTCTTCGATTCTTAGGCCTGAAATTCCGCTTTTTATTGCTCTTTTTTCTGACAATCGGATTGTAGGGAGGCGTCGGGCCTAATTTTTCGGGAATGGCTGCCTTTGTAACCTCTTTTCCGAGTAAGATCTCTATTTCGTGGAACTTCCGTTGCTCTTTTTCAGACACAAAGGTATAGGCCGTGCCATCAGACGCTGCACGCGCAGTCCTTCCTATTCGGTGTACATAGTCTTCACCATCATTTGGCACGTCGTAATTGACTACCAAATCAATATCCTCGATATCTATTCCCCGGCTCAAAACATCGGTCGCTACAAGGATCTTGAGCTTTTTATTCTTAAAATCCAACAAAGTCTGCTCTCTTTTTGATTGCTCAAGATCGCTGTGTACTTCATCGGCAGAAAATCCCGCTCTTTTCAGCTCGTGAGCCAATACCTTGACATTTTGTTTTTTACTGCAAAAAACAATGATGCTGCCAAAGTCTTTCGATTTTAGCACCATTCTTATTAAAGGCATTTTCTGGGCTTCATACACGATAAATGCTTCCTGAGTGATTTTCTCCGGCGGCTTGGATATGGCGATATTCAGCTCAAACGGATCGGTGAGCAAGGTCCTGGCAAGCTCCCTGATCTTGTGTGGCATGGTGGCAGAAAACATCAGGCTTTGCCGCTTTTGGGGCAACTTTGAGATTATCTTTTTGATATCATCGCTAAAGCCCATATCAAGCATACGATCCGCCTCATCAAGCACCAGATACCGGACATCACTCAGATCGACGTGTCCCATGTTGAGGTGAGCAATCATCCTGCCGGGTGTACATACGACCATATCGACACCTGAGCTCAGTGCATTCTTTTCATTGGCAAATGATGGTCCGTCACCGCCACCATATACGGCAATACTGCTGATATCTGTAAAGTAAGACAAGCCATCCATCGTCTGGACGATCTGAAGTGCCAATTCACGGGTCGGTACGATGATGATGCAGTTGATCTTGCTTTCATCGTGATTATCCGTAAGCAATTTGTGGATGACCGGGAGCAGAAAGGCAGCTGTCTTCCCCGTTCCTGTCTGCGCGGAGGCTATGACGTCTCGCCCTTCGAGAATCACCGGAATCACGTGCTCCTGTACCGGCGTCATATCCGTAAATCCGATGGCATCGATTCCTTCGAGCAAGCGCTCATCTATATCCAGAGTATCAAATTTCAAATCAAGTCGTTTTATATCCGCTGCCGGAATTAATGCATCGCCCTACCAGGGGATGCCAGTGTATCAAAGATCAAAGGTAAAGCCTTCTTTGAGAAAATTATTGTATTTATCTTCATCAAATTCATATAATTTGGCCGGACGATGCGCCACATGCCTTTGTTGTTCCTTATTGTCGATGAGGATATTCATCGAAAGTATCTTTTTCCTGAAATTACGCTTGTCCAATGGCTGCTGCAGGATTGCTTCATAAAGCCCCTGGAGTTGAGTTAGCGTAAATTTCTGTGGCAGAAGCTCAAATCCAATTGGCTTCGTCCTGATACTGTTTTTAAGGTGATTGAAACAAGCATTGAAAATATTGTTATGGTCGAATGCCAGTTGCTTAACATGTGTGATATCCACCCATTCGGCACGTTCCGCAAGTGAACCGGGCACCAGAAGAAATTTGTTGATGTTGATCAGTGAATAATAGGCCGTGGTGATCACCCTACCCTGTGGATGGCGGTTTACCTCACCAAAAGTCCTTACCTGCTCAAGGTAGATCGACTCCAATCCGGTAATTTCCTTCAGTATCCTGAAAGCCGCAGACTCCAGCTCCTCATCGGGACTAACTAAGTTGCCCGGCAATGCCCAGGTATTGAAAAACGGAGCTTCTTTTCGCTTGATCAACAATATTTTCAAAGAACTCTTGTCATAACCGAAGATGACACAATCAATAGACAGGCCAAACTTAAAATATGGTTTGATATTTTCCATTCAATTAAAAACTACTTTTATCTGCCTCATCAGCACAAAGCCGACAACTCTATTATATTGAAAAAATCGTTGCGATTTAATGTCATAAGATGAATAATCTTCGCCCATGACACGATGGCCAAATGTCCAATATCAACATTCTCCCTCCATCATCAAATTACCGTCGGCCTTACTTGGTGTAAAAATAACAATAAGTATAAATTATTCAAGAAAAAATAAAATAATCTTATGATGAATATTGTTAAAACCGTTCTAAGACTGCTAAATTTAAGTGCCAGCTAGTGTTAAGCTAAAAAGAGCTGGAGCGGAGAGAAAGTCCTGCGCGACGAAAGAATCAAACCGAAAAGTTCTAATCTATGCAATATCAATGATACATCATAATTCGTAACTATTCACCTAATAAGAAAGAGTTCGATTTTTCTTTATTCTACCACGCCTGTCCCGACCGTCCGGGGAAATAAACGAAATGTCACGAAAGAATTTCGTGCTGTTTAGTGCCATTTCGTGGTAGAAAACTGCTTTAGTGGGTATTCTATGTTGGCAGTGTGATAATATTCAACAGGATATTTCTTTGTCTAACGAAAGATTTTAGGTGTCTCCTTCCACCACGCCTGTCCCGGCTGTCCGGAAAAATATGCAGTACGATAGACCTTTCGTGGTTTGCATTGCAATTTAGTGGTTAAATAAATATTGGAGGCTTTAGGTATTGATAAGCCGTAGATTATAGACAATTTTAGGTGAATAGTTACACCTGGCCTATTTTGGATATTCAACATTAATACCCCGCACAGTGAATGAATATCAACCTCAATTAATTATTGAAGTTTCGGAGTTGATATAATATTGATAAATAAGTAAATATATAGTATAAAAAAGCTGCATATTATAACATAAATACTTATTTTTGAGTCTGTTACAAACAAAAGCAAGATTTGTATTAAATATGCAACAGTTTAAAGGTATAACAAATATTTCAGAATTATCCAATATTTATACCTCGGCAATTTTAAGCTCTTCCAGACGATTGCTCAGTCGGCTTGATTTAAGATATATCAACAAATTACTCAACTTGGCGGCAGGTTGTAGGTATAGATCTGAAGGCGATGTGAAATTGAGAGGGAGGGTGCAGTTGAAGTAGGTAGAAAAATAATAGCCATAAAACCAGTGTCTAAAACCTTTATCGAGCAATTGCAATTTGATAACTACTATTTTCAAGAATTTTCAATATTAACATTTGCCCAAAAGCCCCGTGTAGCCTAATTTTACAATTATTATTTTCCTGCCTACTTCGATTTTCCCCACCCCACCCCTTGC
>WBZR01002278.1_pt1 | contig 20287 bp, 15 predicted proteins | sample 5204231 | NCBI WGS metagenome assembly WBZR01 (sample SAMN12412403, study PRJNA552823) | activated sludge metagenome | isolation source: activated sludge from anammox sidestream of wastewater treatment plant... | place: USA: Virginia | collected 2017-08 | reverse complement strand
GTTTCTCCTCTCCCCAGGACATCCCACATGTCCTACTTCTTCTCTCTGGCTTACTTTCGGTATCATGTACCTTAGTATGACAGGGGTACTCCGTTTTGTCCAGCAAAAATTTGTCCAACTGTAAGCTCTTTCGCGACGCTTGGGAGCATTGGACGACGCTGCTTGGCGCGTTCTTCGCAAGGAAGGCATTTGTCTTGCCAGACAAAGAAGCTGGTGTGTCAGCACCGACCCTGAATTTGCGCCCAAAGCGGCGGATATAGTTGGCTTATACCTGGCCCCTCCAGAAAATGCCCTGGTGATTTACGTTGACGAAAAGCCAGGCATTCAGGCATTGGAGCGGACTACAGGTTATGTATGCACAAGGAATAAGAAAATTGTGCATGGCCTTAAAAGTACCTATAAGCGTCATGGAACGCTAAACCTGTTTGCAGCACTCAATGTGGCAACAGGGATTATTCATGCACAAACAACAGAATTAAAAAGACGAGTGGAATTTCTGGCATTTATGGATCAGCTACTTTTGGATTTGCCGGATAGCGATAAGAAAGAAATCCACGTCATTCTCGACAACTACGGTATTCACAAACGAAATGATGGGTGGCTGGCAGCACACCCGAATGTTAAGTTTCACTTTACCCCGACTTCTGCAAGTTGGCTCAATCAGGTGAAAGCCTTGAAAAACGCCAGCTTCAAAAGTGTAGAGCAATTAAGAACTGCAATAGTGGAATTCATTGAAGCTTATCAGCCTAATGCAAAACCTTTCGTGTGGCGAAGGGAAGTTAGGGGTTCGCAACCACTACTGTCCGGGTGTTTAAATAAATATTTATTGTAAGTATTGTGATTCAGAAGAGATACAAGCAAATAAGGACGTAATCGATTTGAAATTCAAAGTATACTATAGCCATTCTATTCTTCACAGCAAACAGAAAGGAATGGCTCATGAATACAGGAAAAACTGTTTTCTCACAAGTAATCGATTTTTTACCCATGCATGAATTTCGCACATGTGTTCATCGTTACGAAGGCAATCACAAAGTAAAAAACCTTTCCTGCTTTGCTCAATTAACCTACAGAGAAAGCCTCCGGGATATTGAAGATTGCCTGCGCTCGATGCAGAAAAATTCTACCATATGGGAATTCGTGGTAAGGTTTCTCGCAGTACTCTGGCGGATGCAAATGAGAACAGAGACTGGCGTATTTATGCTGATTTTGCTCAGGTATTGATTCATAGGGCAAGAGACCTCTGCAGGAATGATGAATTTTGTATAGAACTTGATCAGACCGTCTATGCCCTGGACTCCACAACGATTGACTTGTGCCTTTCCCTTTTCCCATGGGCAAAATTTAAAAAGCATAAAGGAGCCATAAAATTGCATACGCTCATGGATTTGCGCGGCAGCATTCCTTCATTTATAAAGATTACCGATGGCAAAGTTCACGATGTAAACATGCTTGACGATCTTATTGCAGAGCCTGGTTCTTTCTCCGTAATGGATCGCGGGTATCTCGACTTTGCACGGTTGTATAACATAACTTTGTGTTTGGCATTCTTTGTTATTCGTTCTAAAACAAATCTCAAATTTCGGCAAATTTACTCACAACCGATTGATAAATCTTTTGGCCTGATATGCGATCAGACCATAGTTCTTGCAAATGCTGACTCAGCGAAAGATTATCCGGAGAAGTTACGGCGAGCAGGCTATTACGATGCTGAAAATCAAAAAAATCTTACTTTCCTGACAAACAACTTTTCCCTTCCCGCCATTACTATTGCTCTTATTTATAAATCTCGCTGGCAGATTGAATTATTTTTCAAGTGGATAAAACAACACTTGAGAATAAAAACATTTTACGGTACTTCTGAAAACTCGGTAAAATCACAAATATGGATTGCAATCTCCGTTTATGTGCTTGTTGCAATCATAAAAAAGCGTCTCAATTTAGACATGAGTCTCTACACAATTTTACAAATTCTGAGTATTACACTATTTGAGAAAGTCCCTATTTTACAAATACTTACAAATTCTGATTACAAAAATAAACCATGCCCTCCTTATAAGCAGTTGTCTTTGTTCAACTTATAACCGGACACTAGTGAATCAATCTATCAAGAACTGAGAAATTACGGCACTATTACCGCTTAAATTTGTCCGAACTGTTGATTAATATACATGTGCTTATGATAGCATATTTCACAAAATAGTTAAAATCTGTTTCGTCTTAAGTCATTATTTAAAACTACGTTATAACAACTTTGATGTGCCGTTAATTAATCAACAAAAACATATATACGGAACCTCGTTCCTGCCCTATGGCTTTAAAAGGCTCCCATATGCCCTTCCTGGTAGTCCTTACATTCAACAGGTATGCCCCACAAGCGGTAAGCAGGATACCCACGATTCCGTGTTTGCCCGGCTTTTCTCCCAGAATCATGTTTGAAGTAAACATCATAAAAATCGGGCTTAATGCAAGGAACGGTAAAGTCACGGATAGAGGCGATATCTTGATTGCCTCCATATACAGGATGAGAGCAATAGTTTCTAACGGAAATAAAATAAGCATCGCAAGGAAAAATGCCTGTCTAACCTGGGTATTTCAATGAAGGGCAAAAGGAAGAATAGTAAAGGTACGGCAAAGCCTATGCGCACCCACGCAACGAGGTATTCGTTGCTCTCAAGAAGAGACTTTTACTGAGGGCGTCCGCCGATGCAGCGAAAAAGGCACAAAAAAGAGATAGGAGGAACCAATTCAAGGCCGACCATTGAAAGAAAAAAAACGTTATAAAAAGCACCACAGATTCCGCACATTACATGGGGAAAACATGAACCATCTATGGAATCCGGGCAATTTGTGGTTTCAGATGTTTTTTCATCTGTAAGAGACAAATCTTTGCTAAAGTTTATAGCCAATTTTGCGAAGAAGTTGTTTGCGGCTTTGGACGTCCTTTTCGCCCTCAATACCCTTCGGGCTATAGCCATCAATAACGCCCAGTATCCCTCTTCCCTGTTCGGTTTCTGCCACAATAACCTGCAGGGGATTAGCCGTGGCGCAAAAGACAGAACATACTTCCGGACAAGCCTTGATGGCATTCAGAATATTCACCGGAAATGCCTCCTTGATGAGGATGACAAAGGTATGACCGGCTGCAATGTTGCGGGCATTTTGGATCGCAATTTCTTTCAGAGGGCCGTCATTCCCTTCTGCCCTGACAAGACATGGACCAGATGCCTCACAGAAGGCAATGCCGAACTTAATTCCCGGCACAGCATTGACCATAATCTCATACAGGTCTTCCGCCGTTTTGATAAAATGGGTTTGCCCAATGATGATATTGGCCCCCCCGGGGATATTCATTGCAACGGTTTTAATTTCCATAATAATCTAATTCAATTCAATGACGTTGATCTTTCCGAAAGTATCAAGGGGTTTATCGAACTTTTCCTTGTCGCCGACCACGAGAATCTTGATCTCGTCCGGATGCAGGTATTTCTTCGCAACCCGCTGAACATCTTCCTGGGTAACGGACTGCACATTATCCAGATACGTTTCGAGATAGTTTAAAGGCAAATCTTCATATTCGATATCGACCTTCTGTGCCACAATACTTGCGCTGGTCGTAAACCGGAAGATAAATTGGTTCATAAAGGTTTCTTTGGCCTGTGCTAATTCATCTTTATCAATCGGTGTCTTGCGTATTTTTTCGAGTTCTTCCAGTGCAATCGAGATGGCTCGGTTGGTCGATTCTAATTTGGTCTGACATGAAATAAGGAACAATCCCAGGTCTCGTGCGGTTTGAAAAGCACTGTAAGCAGAGTACGCAAGCCCCTCGTCCGAACGAATCCTACCAGGAATACGCGACGTAAAGCTCCCGCCTCCCAGGATAAAATTCATTATCATGACCGGGAAATAATCCGGATTCTTGCGTTGAATACCCAAGTGTCCCATGAGTACATTCGCCTGGTTAATATCCTTATACACATAATACACAGCTCTTTCGAAGCGTTTTTCGACTTTGGGTACTTCCGGAAAATGAATATCCTCTTTTTTCCAGCCCGCAAATACTGTATTCAGCTTCCTGATAATCTCCTCTTTATTAAAATCACCTGAAATGCCAAGGATAATGTTATTGGGGTGGAAAAATCTTTTGTGAAAGGCAACCATATCGTCCCTGGTAATCTTCTCAATAGTCTCCAGGGTTCCTTCGACCTTTCTGCTGTATGGATGTTTGCCGTCATACACAATCTTGCGGAATTCCCTGTGTGTAATCTGGGCGGGATTATCGTTCTCACGCCGGATAGACTCAATGACTTCATCCTTTCTCATCCTGATCTTGTCTTCGGGAAAGGCCGGATTCATAAGCACATCGGCAAATATCTTCAGCCCCTTATCGATATCTTTCTTGAGTGTTGATAAGCCTGCACTCCCCGATTCGCGATCGATGGATGTTTCCACAGAAGCTGCCATAAATTCGAGGTCCTCGTTCATCTTGTCTGCCGGCATGGAAACGGTACCGCCGCTTCTCATTACATATCCTGTCAGGCTTGCCAGTCCCGCTTTTTCCGGCGGTTCATAAACTTCTCCGGTCCTGATACGTGCCGTAATATTAAACAGGGGAAGATCATGGTTCTCCAGCAGGTACAAAATCATGCCATTCTCTAATACAATTCTGTCTACTTTTGGCGGAACGAAATTGAGTGGCTTAAATTTGAAGCCCGCCACTATCTTTGCCCCTTCAGATTCTGGCTTCTCAGGAGCGGGTACTGCAGCGTGTTCATGCCCCTGTGGTTGTGCAGAGAGATGTGAGGAATAGCAGACAGAAAGCAGATATGCTATAAATACAGCAGGAAATACAAGATATTTATTTTTGTTCACGTTAAGATCTCCCTCGTTTCTAATCTTTCAATAGTGGTGTAAATCCGGCGGAAAGAATGTGCATAATGGCAGTTATTGATTTACCGGATGGGCATTTTCCTTTGTTTCTTTCGACTTTTTGTCATTCTCTTTTTTTACCAGTACGGCGACTGTACGGTTGTTTTTCGTAAGATATTTTCTGCTCACCCGCATTACGTCGTCTGCCGTTACTTGTGCCAGCTTGTCCATAAAGGTATTAATGTAGCGCCAATCGGAAAGTACCTCGAAATGTCCTATTTCGGTTGCGAGGCCAGAGGCAGAGTTAAGGTCCCGAATGAAATCCGCCTCCAACTGGTTCTTAATCTTCTGCAATTCCCAATCAGAGGGGGGACTGTTTTTTAGTTTTTCAATTTCATCATAGAAGGCGGATTCTACTTCCGCCACCGTGTGGGGCGACCGTGGTACGGCAATAAATGTGAATGTATCCGGGTATTTCCCTATTTGATTATAGGCATGGGCCATGACGGCAATACGCTTGTCTTCAATCAGGGATTTGTACAATCTCGATGTCCGGCCATCGGAAAGAAGCGAACTCACAACGTCCAGCGCATACAGGTCGGGATGGCCAATCGCCGGAATGTGGTAGGAAATCGCTATATAGGGATTCGATTCAAATTCGATCTCCAGCCTCCGTTCCCCTTTTTGTTCGGGCTCTATTGTTTTTATCTTTGGAGGAGCAGACTGACCGGGGACATCGCCAAAATATTTTTCTACTAATTTTATCGCTTCGTTTGGATTAAAATCACCCACCATAACGATAACGGCATTATTGGGAGCATAGTATTTCTTGAAATATTCGGACGTTTCTGCCTTGGTGATGTTTTGCACATCCGAACGCCAACCAATTACAGGCCAACGATAGGGATGGGCAATGAAGGTTACGGCATTGAGTTGTTCAATCAACAGGCCAAACGGGCTATTTTCGGTTCTGAGCCGGCGTTCTTCCATAACAACATCCCGTTCGGAATAAAATTCCCTGAGCACAAGATTTTTCATACGGTCGGATTCGATAAATGCCCACAATTCCAACTTATTAGCAGGAAGGTCACAGAAGTAGTATGTACCGTCGGCATCAGTTGCGGCATTAAGTCCGGAAGCGCCATGTCGTAAATAGAGAGAGAATACCTCATCTTTCACCACCAAATCCCTGAGTTTTTTTCTCACTTCTTCCAGTTCCTTTTCAAGAGATTCAGTCTTCTTCCTGTCGGAGCCCGCTTCCTTGCTTTTTTCTGCTGAAATTTGCGCAACCAATTCATCCTCTCTATCAAGCAAGGGTTTTTCTGCGGTATAATCCCTGGTACCGAATATCTTTGTCCCTTTGAACATCATGTGCTCAAACAGGTGCGAAACGCCGGTAATCCCTGGCCGTTCATCAACAGAACCTACCTTATAATCGATGCGAACAGCGACGATGGGTACATCATGTTTTTCCAACATGAGTAATCTTAAACCATTTTTAAGTACACACTCTTTTACGTCGAGCTTAAGGGGATTGGCATATATTCTGCCGGTAAAGATTACAATAAACATCAGGACGGAAAAAACTGATACCAGTGCCTTTTTTTTCATTTTCGGTGCACTCCTCGTGTTCTGTTAAGTGATAATAGCCTGCCCATAAACAGGAATTTTAAGGTGGAACGCAGTGCGTTTGCAACGTAATTTTTAAAAAACTTCTCATAATGTCTCAGTCACAAAATGTTAACCTCTTTTAACACGGCAGGGCAACAAAAAGTTTCCTCATCATGTGAATGTCCGTGAAGAAATGCCTCTTGAATGTCGGGTGTATTCATGCTAACATTACATAACTTTGGTTCAGACCAAAGAATGTACTAGTCGTTAGAAGGTGTTTTTTAAGGATATGCGGGGAGTCGGTTATTATGAGAAAGATGCGAAACCTGGTTTATACGGCAGGCATGTCTGTTTTTTTGCTCTGGGCGGGATATAGCGGAAATGCAAGTGAACTGAGACAAGACGCAAATGCAGCAAAACAGTTGGAGGTGATCAGGAAAAATCTAAGCGGCCTTATGGAGATGAAGCCTTCCGATGCAAAGAAGTATTATCAGGAGTCGCTGAAAGATTTAAATGCATTGATCGAAAAATATAGCAAAACAGAGGAAGCATTAGAAGCGAGGTTCTATATCGGTGTGGTTTATAATGAAATGCATGATTTTGAAGAGGCGATTAAATGTTTTGACTCCGTGTTAAGCCAGGGAGAAATGAATCGTAATTTCAAGGCGCGTACGTTGTATTTTAAGACAAAGGCGCTCATAGCAAAAGGCAACATTGAAAAGGCAAAAGAGACGGTATCGGAATTACGGACAATTGAGCCCCGTGCAGCCGATTCCTTTGACAAAGAATTGGGCGGTACATTAAGAATTGGTGCGGAGGCCCCGGCGTTTAATGTGACAGATTTTAAGGGGAATCCGGTTGACCTCTCAAAATACAAAGGGAATATTGTCGTCCTGGATTTTTGGGCAACGTGGTGTGAACCGTGTATTCAGGAATTTCCCAACGTGAAGAAAATGTATGGTAAGTTCAAGGATAAAGGCATTCAATTTATTGGCATAAGCCTTGATGAAGATATTGAGGATTTACGCGGCTTTGTGAAGCAGGAAGATGTGGAATGGCCTCAGATATTCGATGGGAAACGCTGGAAAGGCGCAATCCCACTCCTTTACCATATACAAATCATACCTACAATGGTTGTACTGGATCGGGAAAGTAAGGTGCGCTATATCGGCAGCGACATGGAGAATGTTACACAAATTATGACCGCACTCCTTTCTGAATCAAAGGAACTACCCTTGTTTCGCTGAAGCACGTGGACCGGATATGCGGTTTATGGGAATCCTTCAATACCTAATTGCTTGCTGAATTGTATTACCAGCAACGAAATTCCAAATACAATAATAGCAATTATTAAAACCCAGTCCTTTTTCCTTTTAACACTCTGCGCGGATTTTCCAAAAGCGCTGGCAGCTTTTTCCACAAGTACCTCTGCTGGTACAACGGAGGCTGGTTCTGCGACAATCGACGTGTACGTAGATTCGGCTCTTTTCTCACGATCTGGAGACATAGGCGTCATCTGTTGCGGATGTCTTACATCGGCCTTTCGTTTTCTTCCCAATGGAGAATACGGCTCCTGCTGTGGCTTGACTTCCGGTTTTATTGAAGGTGTCCAGTTTTTCCTTTTCATTCGCCACTGAGACTAAAAATTCACCACAAAAACAGCATCTGATAGCTTCGTCCTTAATTTCTCCCGTGCAATAAGGACATTTTTTCATAAACTTTTTCTTTTGCTTTTAAAGAAATAGATGCCTAAAAAGGCAACAACGCATAGCCAGAGCTGTATACTCACGATGTAGTAAAAGATGCCCTTAAGAAGCTTGCCGAAATACGCTCGTTTCCATCCCTCAGTACTCTTTTTGAGTGGACTATGAAATAAGGCAGAACCCATTTTCTTAAACGGCTTGAAAAGATTCTTATAGGCAGGGTCTTTCTTATCAACTTTGATGTAAGGAGATGTGTCTTCCGTTTCCGGTTTCGTGACTGACTTTGCTTCCGGATGCAGATTCTGAGGCGCAGCAGGCCTTTTTTCAGCGGGTACGGTCTCCGGAACAGGGGATCTTGTCTCAGTTGTAAGATGGCTCCGCTCTTCCAGTACCGGAGCTGGTGCGGGCGGAACCGGCCTGACCGGAACAGAGCTTCCCATTCCCGTCTCAATCCCGGAATGTCTGGGCTCGGTGACTTTAGTATCATGCGCTGCTGTTTCCGGCGGTTTTGTTTCCACTGTATGGGAAGTCTCGACCTTTGTTTCCTGCGGATGGGATACTTCCGGTTTCGGTTTTTCTACCGTTTCTTCTCTCTGCGGAGGGGCGACCGGTTTTACCACATGAGTGGAGGCACCCGCCATGTTTTGCATACGTTCTTCAATTAATTTTTTATATTTTTGAAGCTCTTCCTCTGCCTTATCATTCATGCCGAGTTTTTTGTATGCCAACCAAAGTCGCTGATAGGCCTCGACGTACTCTGGCTTAATTCTGGTAACTTTGGTAAATTCCTTAACGGCATCGTCAAACATATTTTGCCGGAAGTAGATACTCCCCATACCAAAGTGTGCCTCGGCATGCTCCGGGTTGATCTCTGTAACTTTCCTCAACATTTCCAGAGATTGATCCAGCTTCCCCAATTTATACGAGTTATATGCTTCCAGGTAGTATTTATTTGCTTCATCATCTCTGTCGGCATAAACAGATTGAGTAGTGAGTAAGCCAATGAGGGTAAAAATAGGAATAAATAAGAATAAGTATTTTTTCATATCAACGAGAAATCAGTAATTTGGGTGCACAAAATAAACCTTTGTTAATTTCTTTTCAATCTTTCATATGAGGCCAATGCCTTATTGGCTTCCTCTTCCATCCCCTTCTTTTTGTAAATCAGATACATTTCCTGATAAATATTAACAAGATCGGGCTTTAAGGTCAAAGCCGTTTTAAGCTCTGCTAACGCATCATCCGGGCGGTCTTTTTTGTTGTAAATCATACCAAGAGCAGCATGCGCCTCTGCATTGCGGGGATTTTTGCTCAGGGCCTCTTTTAATAAGGCAATGGCATCGTCGAGCTTGCCTTCTTGTACATATTGTCCCACCGTTTGAAAATAGGCCATAGAGCGTTGCAATCGCTTCACATAGAAGAAAACACTGACAGAGATCAGGAGCATCACAAAGGCCGCTCCAATTAATAAAAACATCATTTGCCGTTTCATAGTTTCGTCTTTTTAAATTTTACATTAAAAAATAAATTTACTCATTCTCCTATTGCACCAGTCGTATGCCCAATTCGTTCAGTTGTTGTGGATCGACTTCCGATGGCGCATTTGTCATAAGGCATGTAGCCTTCTGTGTCTTTGGAAAGGCAATCACCTCGCGGATGTCATCAAGTTGTAATAGCAATGTGACCATGCGATCGACCCCCAGGGCAATCCCACCGTGAGGAGGCGCGCCGTATTTCAACGCATCAAGTAAAAATCCAAATTTTGTGTGCGCACTCTCATCATCTATCCCAAGCAGACGGAAGACCCTTTTCTGTACCTCGGGTGTGTGGATGCGTATGCTGCCTCCTCCAAGTTCCACGCCATTGAGAACGAGGTCATATGCGCGGGCTTTAACCTCCAGAGGTTTCTCTTCCAGAATTGAAAGATCATCAGGATGTGGTGATGTAAACGGGTGATGGAGTGCCTCATAACGTTTTAAATCCTCATTGTAATCGAACAATGGGAAATCTACAACCCATGAAAAATTAAACACGCCTGCATCAACGAGCTTGTTTTTATGGCCGAGATGGAGCCGGAGTTGCGCAAGTGACTGGGAAACGACCTTTGGTTTATCGGCTACAAAGAGGAGTAAATCACCCTTTTTCGCTTCCATGTGCTTTTGTAATTTCTCTAAAGTTTCAACCGGGAAAAATTTTGTTATCGAAGAGGACAAGCCATTTTCCTCTACCTTGAACCATGCAAGCCCTTTCGCCCCGAATTGGCCGACAAAGGCGGTTAAATCATCAATATCCTTCCTCGAATAATTTCCGCACCCATTCGCATTGATACCCCGTATCCGGCCGCCCGATTTAATCGTATCCAAGAATACCTTGAAATCTGATTTCTGAACGATATCGGAGATGTCCTTTATCGCCATCCCAAAGCGTAAGTCCGGGGCATCGCAACCGTAGGTGGCCATGGCTTCCTTGTAAGAAAGTCGCGGAAAGGGGATCTGAATCTTTTTCCCAAGTACCTTATCAAAGATTGTGGCAATGAGTCCCTCGATGATCTGGATAATGTCATTTTCATCCACGAACGACATCTCCAGATCCATCTGTGTAAATTCAGGTTGCCGCTGGGCGCGGAGGTCTTCATCACGAAAACAACGTACGATTTGAAAGTAACGATCGTAACCCGCCACCATGAGGATCTGCTTAAAAAGTTGAGGAGATTGGGGCAGCGCATAAAACTTCCCGAGATTGATCCTGCTGGGTACCAGATAATCCCTGGCCCCTTCCGGTGTGCTTTTCGTCAGGACGGGCGTTTCAATATCGACAAAATTTAACCGGTCGAGGTACTCACGGATTGCCTGACAAACCTTGTGACGAAAGATCAACCGTTTTTGCATTGGGGGACGTCTCAAATCCAGGTACCGATGTTTTAAGCGTAACTCTAAAGATACTTTACTCTCATCAGTGATCTCAAATGGAGGGGTTTCTGATCTATTTAATACCTCGAGGATACTGGCGTACACCTCGATCTCGCCCGTATCCAGATTGGGATTTAACGTACCTGCAGGTCTGGGTGAGACTATCCCCTGCACCGCCACAACATATTCGGGTCTCAATTGACCGGCAGTTTCGTAGAATTCCTTTCCTTTATCAGGATTGAAAACCACCTGGGTGATACCGTATCGGTCACGCAGGTCAATGAAGATTAATCCCCCGTGATCCCTGATGCTGCTTACCCAGCCCAAGAGGGTAACAGTTGATTTTACATCGTTTATCCGTAATTGACCACAGGTATGCGTTCGTTTCAATTTAGACATGGATTTTACTATCTCCTGGGAATTTTATGAGTTGTTAGCTCTTGGAAAGGGACTCTTTGTTCAGAAACCAATTGAGGACTTCTCCTTGCTTAAGGGAAATTTCTTCGCTCGTTTCCATTATCTTGACTTTAACTTCGCCACGGGCAAGCTCGTCGGGGCCCAGCACAACCACGTATTTTACCCCCAATTTGTTTGCCGTACGCATTTGTGCCTTCGGACTTCTTCCTTCGTAATCAAAATCGGCAGAAAGATTAGCCTTTCTCAAAAGATTGAGCAGGGAAAAACACGGTTTTTTCGTCTCCTCACCGATGGAGACGATATACACGGCAGGGGCGGGGGTAGAAATTTCCTGATAAATGGATTTATTTTTAGCGATAACATTTTCAAGGGCCAGGATAGTCGCCTCCATCCCGATGGCAAATCCAACGGAGCCAATGGCAGGACCTCCAATATCAGCGATCAGATTGTCATATCGTCCGCCTGCACAAATGGCATCACGGGCGCCCAGGGACGAGTGGGTGATTTCATAAACAGTCTTAGTGTAATAATCCAATCCCCGCACCAGATGTGCATCGGCAATATAAGGAATACCAATCTCCAAAAGGGCTTCTCTCGCAGCTTTTGCGTGAGACTGGCATTCTCCACAGAGATAATCGTTAATGGAAGGCATGTGATGACTGATCGCTTTGCATTTCTCATTTTTACAATCAAGGATGCGAAATACATTCCGGTTGAGCCGTGATTGGCAGAGTTCGCACAGCGCTTTTTCGTGCTCACAGAGTTTTTCTTTGAGGATAGTTCTGAAAACAGGCCTGCACTTTTCGCAGCCGATGGAATTAACCTTGACCTTGTATCCCTTAAGTCCGATGCGATCAAATATTCGGGCGGCGACGCTGATGGTTTCCACATCAAGCAAAGGATCCGTGGCGCCCACCGCTTCTATGCCCATCTGGTGGAATTGCCGGAGCCGTCCAGCCTGTGGGCGTTCCTTTCTGAATTGAGGACCGATATAGTAAAATTTTTGAAATTTCTTTGTCTTGTATAACTCGTACTCTAAATATGCCCGCATAACGGGCGCTGTATTTTCAGGGCGCAAGGTTATGCTCGAATCCTCGCTGTCCGCAAAGGTATACATCTCTTTCTCAACAATATCCGTGGCTTCCCCGATGCTTCTGACAAATAATCGGGTGTCTTCAAAAATCGGGGTGCGGATTTCATAATACCCGCAAAGTTCAAACTCCTGCCGCCCAATCTCCTCAAGCTTTCGCCATAGTGCCCATTTCGCCGGCAATACGTCTTCCGTACCCCTGGGTGCACGAAAAGTAGATTCAGCTTTTTTCCCGGTATTTACATTCATTACACCAGTCCTATGATTTACAGAAAATAAAGATAAAAGCACAATTATACTGAGCGAGGCATAAAATATGCAAGGTTTTCTTTTCGGTTAGAGCATTGTGAATGATTCCTGTGAGGATCGGTAACTCAGGGATTGCTAACCCTTTGCGTTATTCCTCCGCCATTATATAACGATTTGGCTCTTCAAAAAAAACGTACATTGATAATAACAGGCGCATCAGGACTTACTGGACTTTTTGCTGATATTCAAATTAATTATCTCCCGGTATTTCTGTAGCCGTGCATCCTGTTCCAGTCTAAATCGTAACGGTTGATGGCTCCTGCGGCATGTGGTAGCAAACTCGCACCAATCGCATCTTTTTGTGTCGTCTGACGGTGAAACGGGGAAGATGCCTTCGCGAATGCTTTGGAGAAATTCCCGCAGGGTCTCCCAATATTGCTCCTTGCACCCCAACCAGCCGTCACTGTCGATGGCCTTTTTTTGCGGAGATATCTGCCCCTTCTTTTCCTCCATTTCTTCTGCAATATAAACAAAGGCAGCCTCATCCAGCCTGGCTTGGCCTTGGTTAATACGTCCTTTCTTAATTGCTTCCGATAATGCGTGTTCTGCCATAATGATATAAAAGGGGAGTTGCAACTTTTGTCCCCGGATGGCAGATCTCACGAGATTGTCATTCGAAAACTTTCCGGATTTGTAATCGATTACACGGAAACTAGCTCCGCCTTCGGTTTGTTTCATGTCTATGCGGTCGATCTTGCCCTTAAATGTTATCTTTGAAGTATCTCCCTGTTTGAAATTTTCCGGGATGAGTTTGTGTGCGTCGGTTTGTGGACTTAGCTTTACCGTCTTTTCCAGGTGCGTGGGGATATAGCCGGTTCGTTCGATCTGTTCAATGTCCCAGGTTATAAATCTCGTCAGAAGGGCGAGTATCTGCTCTTTCTGGATTTCCCAGATAATCGGGTATGGAATAGGTTTCTGCTGTTCTATTTCCATGAAATATCTTTGGGAAGTGTCTTTCAAAAGCCTTACAGGGTCTATTTCTTTTGTCTTTGCTGCAAAATATCGTTTGTCTATCAGGGTGTTATAAAAATCCTTCAGTATGCCGTGGTAAAGGGCGCCAAGATCTACGCCTGTTATCGTTTCTGCCGTTTCTGGTTCCGCCAGTGACTCCAGTTCAAACACTTTGCTCATAAAGAATTTAAACGGGCAGTTACCAAAGATTTCCAAGGTAGTGGGGCTGAAACCCCGACAGCCTTGTTTGTTCAACCATCCGGACATATTGCCAACAACCCCATCGTATGCTGTCAGGTAAGGCTTATAGCTTTCCATAAAACCAAGGGCAGACCGTGAACGTATAAAGGCATCCTGATTGATTCCGAAGACCTTTGTAAAGCTTGTCCCTGTATGTTTTGAACGGAGATAGGCAGGGTCTGTGTGGTCGAAGGCCATACGAATACCAACCTCTTTTGGCGTAAGTAATGATATTTCCTGTTTACAGAGTTTTTCCTTAATTCCTCGCGGCACGTAAATTTCGTTTCCAGGTCTTTCCCTCAGATCCCTTTCCGACACTGACATCCCCTTCATATTTTGAAGGATGTCCATGAGGTAATGGGATTGCACCTTCGGTTTCCCCGCTTCGTCTGAACGCTCATGGAGGAGATAGAGTCGTTCCCTTGCAGCGTTTAACAGGAAATTGAAGAGTAATCGTTCTTCATCAAATCCGCGAAGCTTCTCAGAAATGAGATTCCCCAGCACCTCAGAGAGCCTGCGGCGAACATGGTCTCTCAGGAACGGTTCTTCAGAGATGGCGCGGGGGAATACCTTTTCATTGAGACCCAATACAAACAAGGCACGGAAGGGGATGCCGCGGGCCGACATGGCGTCCAGCACCTTCACACCTCTGCCATTTTTCATTCCACCAGGTAATGTCTCCCCCCGGCATGCATCGATGAAGGTATCGCTAAATTGCTCAAGGGTGACCTCTTCGCCCAAACAGTCCAGTATGCATAACGTGTGCAACAATTCATCTAGTTTTTCAAATATCAAGAGATCTCTTTCCCCATCTTCGGGATTCATGCCCTCTGAAGGAATATGGATATAACACCGGAGAAAACGGGTTATTTTTTGCGCCATAACCGTCCATGATGCCTTTTCAGGCAGAGACGATAGGTCATTCGATACGGCGCGCAGGATATTTTCCAGAAGTTCAACTTGAACGGTGGGGATATGGATATGTTTTCCTGTCTCTTCATCATCCAGGGGCATATCTTTATCACTTTTTGCCTCCTCTTTATCAGGGTCGGGCATTTCCGCTGATGGCGCCTTCCATTGTTTAATCCTTGATAACCAGCACTCAACGCCGTTACGAATGCCCAGCCTCCTGCTCAGGATGTCCCAGAGATCGGGGCGTGGAATAACCCCTGCAGGATCAAATGATGGTATCTTGAAGTAGGGTGATCCGAGCAATTCAATGACCATGGGACGATAATAATCTTCACGCTTCAACAGGAGGATTTGCTGGATGACTTTCACCAGCGGATACTTCTTCAATGGTTCCTGTGTGCTGGTTGTAAATGGGATATAATTTTCCTGAAATATTTTTTTGATGGTATCTGCGTAAGGTTCAAGCGACCTGGCAACCACGCCAATCTCTTCCATCCTGTATCCCTCTGCAGCTAATTTGAGTATCTCCTTGGCAACCGACCAGACCTCATCCCTTTTGCCGGAGGCGTTGATAATTACGGGTTTCGGGCCTCGGATTTCTGATTTCGGCGCATGATTTGAAAGTTGTGTGTTTAAGACGTGTCCCTCTGCTTGCGGCTCGCATGCTGCAACAGGAGCATATTCAGACGTTAAATCCATGAGGTATGAGAATCCAGTATCACCATCTGGAGAGAGTTCTTCGACATCACGTGCCATGCCCAGTACGAATGATTCAAAAAATAGCTTTACATAAGCAAAGGCAGAATGTTTCTTTTGATATGGCATAAACAGTGTGGTTGGATATGCCCTGAATATTTCTCCGAAAAAATCCTGTTCAACCCCGGTAAGGTCGTAGAAGCCGTATGCCAGGATGTGCTTAAAATTCCGAAGGAACACGGAATCCGGTACGCATGCAGTAGCCATACGATAGACATCCGAATCGTGGAATATGTTCAGGTTTTTTAATCTCTGCCTGAACAGATCAAAGAGTTGTATGACTCCACGCAGCTTCTGTACCTCCATACCTTCAACAAATCCTTCCCGAACAGCCTCTTTCAAGTCATCAATATGAACATTCGCATCGATAAAATCCTGTATGACCTGGAACAGGGCTTTGGAGAGTGCAGGCAGGGACTGGAGATTTTTAAGCGAGAACTCTTGTGGTGTATGTTGTTTTAATAATCCTGCGACGATGTTTTCATAAACAACCGGTTTTCTGATAATCTGTCCTACGTCTATTCCTGACCGCCTGCATATCTCCTTTGCAAGGACAGAGAAGTTCATGAACGAGATATTCATAAAACTTGTCCCTGAATGTTTTGAACAGGAAGAGTCTCCATTTCCCTGAACCAGACACTCCTGGAGTCGATTCAGCATCCAGTTTGTGGGCGCCACCACAGCAAGGGGTGTTAAGGGATCATCCTTCTTTATCGTTTGTACAGTCTTTACAAACGAATTTTCAAGGGATGGGTGATAGTGTCCGATCTTGACGGATAACATTATTGCGTCCAGTAAAATTTTTTACTGCCAAAGTTTGTTTGCGATAAGTTTAGTGTGTGGGCATTTCAAGCAGAAATTTCTTCCCCCTTAATCCCCCTCCAAAGAGGGACAACATCTATCCCCCGCTGGCGGGGGTGAAGGGGGTGGGACATATTGTGAATATAGGTAATTACAAATAAACAGAGGCCTAATTTAAGAAAGACCCGTATCCTTAATTCAATGACGTTGCCTTACGAAGAAGAGGCGCACAGGGTGATTATTAGCTATGGCTATACTGCCTAGGAGTCTTCTTCTGTAAGGAGGTCTGTGCCATCTGTCAATTCCAGGCTCTCGATCTGTGGTAATGAAGCGCCAATAATGCCCTGCATGTCGCCATACATACCCACAGTATTATTGACGATTCTTTCAATCTGTTTTTCCCTCTTTGCCCACATTTTTACCATGGCACTCTTTTCCTGATCAAGGTCTTTTTTCATGGATTTAAAGGACTCCACGATTGCCTCTATTCTTTGCCGGAATTCCGGTCCTGATAAATAATTGTAGAGCACCTCCATCTTCTCGCTTTTGCCGACAAGTGATGACTTGTGTTGCGCCAACTCTATGAGGCTCGTGCGTAAAACTGATGCCAGTGCAACCGATAATGCAAACCCTGTGACCCATATCCCTTCCATTTGGGCGAAACCTTCCACCCCTTTCGGTAAAGTTTCCGTTACCAGGATAGCAATCTCTGCCTTAACCTCCCTCTGGTCATCTTTCAGTTTTGACAGCCAGTCGGCATTCCAAGCCTTTGTGTGCTTGGATTCCCAGATAATGGTGCCGCAATAACGGCCGCTCCGATCATGAACCTTTTGCACAATATCAGCCCCTTTAATTCCCACAGGCACCGGCTCGATTTCATCTATGGGGAATTGAGCCCTTAAAATAGCTTCTAAATCCAGTTCCAGCACCTCCCCCTGCGTTTGTATAGAGCCCTGCTGCGCCTTGCGTTTGGCTTCATCGAGGGCCTTTTTGGTGTCTTCAAGCTGTTTGTCCTTTTCCAGCAGTTTTAAGCGAAGTTCTTCCTCGGCTTCTTTCCTGGCCTTTTCGGAAATAACTTTGCGTTCCGCGTCGAGTTTTCTGGTAATTTCAAGTTCCCGATTCTTTCCCAGTTCTTCCAGTTCGCGCACCTTCTTTCGAAATTCCAGTTCGACCCTTTGCGCCTCCGCTAGCTTCCGTTCTTTTTCCACGTTTTGTTCCTGCAAGTCCTTTAACTCAACCCGAATGGCATCCTCAATCTCTTTTCTGGTCTCTCTTTTCAACCGCTCCCTCTCGGCCTGCAATTTCTGGGAGACCTGCTGGTCAATCGTCTTCTTTGCATCTTCAAGGACTTTCATCCCTTCTGCAAGCGATTTCTCACGTTTGGCAAATTCCAATTCTCTCTCCCTTGCTTTCAGTTCAAACTCTTTTCGTAGTTCTTCCTTTATCTGATGGGAGAGCGTCTCTGTTAATGGTATCTCTTTACCACAATAGGTACAGGTTATTGTTTGATCAGACATATCGTTATCCTAACCCGAACAAGTCGGAAAAGACAAAATTCGAAGCGCGAAATTTGCGAGTTAACCCTGTCAGGGTTTAAAACCCTGACAGGGTTAATTGTTCTATTATAGGTAACTATTCAGCAAAACTGACAGCAAGTACTTTTTCAGTGTAGTGAAAAGTCAATAGATAAGGTGGGTAGAAGGAAAAATCCCGGAGGAATGACATGTTTATAGAAAAAGGCACACCACAATATGTAACCCCATCGGGGTGAAATAACATGGGAATAATAATACTACGCCACCCCTTGCGTGGTTAACAATAATTGCGTAACGTATTCTATAACAATGTCATCCCTTATATGCTAAGAATCAATATTTTGTCCCCTCGCAGCGATTGCAGACTAAAGTACGCTGAATAGTTACCTATTATAATCTCTCTGCATTGTATCCCGAAGGCCGTGACTATCCAAAGAGAAAATTCAGGACAGGCAATTAAGTTTACGGACTTGGCTACTTCCTGTTGTGAATGGACTGCATAATCTCCCGAAAACTTTCCAATCCGGCTTCCAGGTTTTCAATAATCTCTCCCGCCAGTTCATCGGGGTCGGGCAAGTTATCAAGGTCGGCCAGGGACTTGTCCTTTATCCATGTGATGTCAAGCGATGTCTTGTCACGCCCGATGATTTCACCATACGTGAATTTCCTCCATCTGCCCTCCGGATTGGCCTCTGCCTGATATGTCTCCTCTCGTTTGTGCCGGTTGGTCGGATTGTAGCAGGCAATGAAGTCCTTCAGGTCGTCCAGCTTTAAGGGATTTTTCTTCAGCGTGTGGTGGATATTGGTGCGGTAATCGTAGAACCAGGTTTCCTTTGTCCACGCCTTTTTCCCGGCAGGTTTTGCATCAAAGAAGATCACATTCGCCTTTACGCCCTGGGCATAGAAGATCCCTGTCGGCAGACGAAGGACGGTATGCAGGTCGGTTGTCTCTAAAAGCTTCTTACGCACCGTTTCACCCGCTCCGCCTTCAAACAACACGTTATCAGGGACCACAACGGCTGCCTGACCGGTTGTTTTCAGCATGGTGTGAATATGTTGGACAAAATTGAGCTGCTTGTTGCTCGTCGTTGCCCAAAAATCCTGCCGGTTGTACGTCAGGTCTTCCTTTTCCTGTTCGCCTTCTTCGTTGGTAAATGTCATGCTGCTCTTCTTCCCGAAAGGTGGATTGGTAAGGACGTAATCATACCGCTTGCCGTCATCAGCCACCAGCGCATCGGTGGAAGAAATCACCGTTTCGCTGTCAATATCCCCGATGTTGTGCAGGAACAGATTCATCAGGCACAACCTGCGGGTGCTGGCAACAATCTCATTGCCGAAAAATGTCTTGTATTTAAGGAACTGCTTTTGATCTCTGTCCAGCGAATAATTCTTGGCAATGAAATCGTAGGCAGCCAAAAAGAATCCGCCCATGCCGCTGGCAGGGTCTGCAATGGTCTTGTTGGGCTCCGGACTCAGACATGCCACCATCGCCTTAATCAGCGCCCGTGGCGTGAAGTATTGCCCTGCCCCGCTTTTGGTGTCCTCTGCATTTTTCTCTAACAGCCCTTCGTAAATCTGCCCTTTTACATCGGCGCCCATGACGCTCCACTGTTCCTTACCAATCATGTCAATGAGCTTGTAGAGCTTGGCAGGGTCTTGAATCTTATTTTGGCTCTTGGTAAAAATCTGCCCAAGGATACCTTTTTGGTGTGAAAGTTCGCGGAGCAATGTGGTGTAATGCAGCTCCAGCTCAGCGCCCTTTTTCCCGATCAGACTCTCCCAGTTATATTCTCTGGGGATGGGAAGTTTGCGGTTGTATGGAGGCCTGGAAAATTCATCCGCCATCTTGAGGAACAGCATATACGTGATTTGTTCCAGGTAATCGCCGTAGCCTATGCCGTCGTCACGCAGGGTGTGGCAGAAACTCCATATTTTGCTGATAATTGATGAAGTGTTATCGCTCATATTTTTCAATCCTCCCCTTCTGAGTGTCTGAAATCGCAGTGAACAAGGAATATTCAAACCATCCGTTAAACATTTTATTGCCTATAATCATATCATCCCTTATATGTTAAGGTATCTATAATGCATTGAATTAAAATTAGAGTTAGCTAAAATAGTTAACAGAATTGCGGGAAGGAGTGGTTAACGGAAGGAGTCCGTAGGACGACTGGAGTTAACCAC
>WBZR01002233.1_pt1 | contig 20289 bp, 9 predicted proteins | sample 5204231 | NCBI WGS metagenome assembly WBZR01 (sample SAMN12412403, study PRJNA552823) | activated sludge metagenome | isolation source: activated sludge from anammox sidestream of wastewater treatment plant... | place: USA: Virginia | collected 2017-08 | reverse complement strand
CATATACAGCAATTACATTTTCATTTGATTTACATCTTTTAAGAAACTCTGTTCTTACTTCCTGATATTTGTTTATTGGAATTATCTCAGGAACCTCGCATACATCAGTTATCCAATGATTATTTACTTCCTCAAAATTATAGCCTTTGATTTTATAGTTGATTTTATTCTGTTCAACTGCTTTAGCTGCACAATACTGATGATACTCTCTAAGTTTTTGAATTAATTCATCCGTAATGCCAAGCGAATTAACTTCTGCATGTTTTAACTGAAACTGATTTTTATATTTATTTAAAACATAGCCGGGAGGATACTCATCATACTTTGATTTTAATGGCAGGGCTATTCTTGCTAAAACATACTCGCTTGTTCTGTCTCTTATCTCTGTAAGTTTATCAATTATATCCCAAAACCTCATTGGAATTTCTTTTCTGTTTACAAGAACATCTCTTTTCCAGTAAGATTTATTATTAAGTAATTGAATGTTTAACAGCGGAAGGAATAATCCCGTGGCTACCCACCATACTACATCAAAAATGGAGTTAAAATCTTCAGACTTTAAGAATTTATTTGCAAAAAAATCATTAAACTGTTTATACGCCTCAATTAACTCAAAATCACTTTTTGCATAACGGATTTCTTTTATTCCTCCAATTAACCACACTCCATTTTCGATAACAGTACTTGGCAAAGTGGATTCTGAACAAAACATTAATTCACTCTCAAGAACTAACATTGGTCCGTGATGCATAAAAGGATTGTAGTTTAACAGATACTTGTTTGAAAGGAATATCCATCTCATTAAATCTACAAGTTTATCTGCTGATAAAGTAAAATCAATAATATAATGAACATCAAAATCACTAAAGCCTGCTTTTAACAAACCATCAGCAAGACTGCCATGCAGCAGCACTGACTTTAATCCTGCTGGTTTTGTTTCAGTCAAATGGTTTACAAAAGGATTGATAATATAAAAAGAATTTTTTCCGGCACTTGTTTGTTTCCATTGAGCATAATTTAAACCTGAATCAACAAAGCTTTTTACTGAAAGATTTTCCTCATTAATTATAACTGAATTTGTTTCAATTAAAATTTGTGAGATTAAACCCGCAGATTCTTTTATACTAAGAGATAATTGATTATTCAATTTAATTTGTTTTAATGCTTCGTTGGATTGTGGAAGTATCAGATTATAATTTTCTATCCAATCAAATCTGTTTACCGGGGTTTTTTGTTTTTCCCAATCTTCAACTGAACTAAGACTGTTATTCCAAACAGGAACATAGCATATTTCTTGTATCCGGTTTCTTAGTTCTCTGTAAATTCTTCTTACATAAAAGTCTGGATAAATCTTATTAAAAATTTCACTTTTGTAGCTCAGCAAATTATCAGGTATAAATATTTCTTCCATTCTATTCAGAGTTTTTGTCTGAGCAAATCCAATATCTATACCATTTAATGGGTTTAATTAGTTATGATTAATAGATTATTAAATACGATTACTGAAGGTATTTGTGAACTTGGCTAATTATAGCCAAAGTTACTTTTTATAAAGAGGTTTTAATTTTTCGATATATGGTTGAAGTTTTTCTTCGGCTTCTGTTTTTAAAATTGCTTCCTGATTTGATTTTTCTTTTTTTGTTTCTTCAATTTTATTCTTGTGCAATTCAATTCTTTCAAGATATCCTTCTGAAAGCGCTTTTTGTTTTTGCTCTGCTTCCTTCTTTAAGATATCAATACTTATTTCTTTTTGTTTTTGCAGTTCAAGTGTACGTTTTTCAAGCCGTTGTTTTTCATTTGATTTGTCAAAAATTACCAACCCGGAAATGAATCCTGATATAAAGAATCCGATTACAAAAGTTAATGATGACCATTTAACTCCGGTTAAAATTATTCTGCCAAGCATCAGATAAAAATCATTTTCAAAATAATCTGAACTGTTAAAATACCCCGCAATACCACCGATAATAAACACGATAATTGAAACAAGCACATTATAACTCATTGAGTTTCTAAAAGTTACTGCCGGATCATACTTCGGCTGAAAATTCAGATTTTTTTTGCGCTCTTCAACTTCCCATAAAGCATCTTTTACATATTCCTCAATTTGTTCAATTGAGGTTGCCAATCTTTTCAGCAATCCGGATTTAATCTCTCCAACTTCCTTGCTGTACTGTTCAATAAGTTTTTCACTTTCTGCGATTGTATTTTCAAATAAACTCATTATCCGATAATAATTTTCATAAAGTTTTTCCTTTATGTTTTCAGTTATGCCATCAAGAAGCCCATGTAACTTATTATTTATACTCTCTGAAACCATATTAGTATAAAACGAATTATCTTGTGCATAATGCTCATAAACATCATATAAAAATTTTATTGCAGTTCTTAGTTCGTCGTTGTAATATTCATCATAATCAAGTTTTTTAAGATCGTTTAATCTTGGTGTAATTGTTCTGATAACCTTATTGGAATCAATTGATAATTCAATCAATTCTTTTTGAACATAATCGCTTAGAGTTGAAAACTCAATATACTCGCCAATATTCGGAAATACCGGATTTGTCATAAAGTAATTGAGTAATATTATGCTGCTGCTTTCAATAGCATAGTTTATTCTTTTAATATCATAATCAAGAATATCCTTAAGTAAACCTTTTGTAAAATCATCTCTTTTTTGAAGTGCAGACACGTAGGCGAAATAAAATTTTGCATTAATACCATAAGTTCTTATATCAATAGCATAGTTCAATTCTTCTGCAGCTTCTTCAAAATTTGCCAAAGCAATATGTGCAAAGGCTTTATATAACAAAATCAAATATTCAATTTCTTTCTTTACCGCAGGTTCTAAACTTGTTTCATTAAGCTGCTCCTGTGCTTTAACTAAATAGTCAATGCTTTTCTGATGATCCCGGATTGAATCTTCAAAATTCAGAACCAGTGCATAATAAATCAGGTCAATGAATGTTGGGCTGTTAAAAAAATCCTTAAAAGATTTTATAGTAATGGAAGCAAAAATTCTTTTTTGACCTGGTTCAGAATTGATTGCCCACTTTGTAAAATTTTTCTTTAATTCATAGCTGTCTGTATTTCTGCTGCCGGAGTTTTCCTTAAAATATCTTTCACAAGTTAAAAGCGTGGGAGATTCTAACAGCCAGAAAAATGACGAGTTTTCTTTGGGGATAAATATTTCATTAATTTCATCGGGCAATTGGAACACAAAGTGGCGTGAACCTGTCTTTAGAAAATCCAGATAGGTTTCATTCTTTTTGAGATAGCCTTTAAAATACTGATGCTTTAGTTTTCTAAATTTAATTGCATTTACTTCAATTAATTCATCTATTTGCTCAGTTTCTTGTAATTCTGTTTGATCGAAATCCATAAAATGAAAACATTTTTCTTTCATTATCGGATTTTTTTGGTTTTTATTTACTTTAAAAAAGAAGAAAGTACAGGATGAGATTATCAAAGATCAAATGTCTTTAAGATAATCCGGTCCACCGAGTGAATTGATTTGTCTTACTATCCAATTTTGTCTGCCTCTAATGTATCCGCCTGGTTTTAAAACAGAATACTTTCTTGGATTGGGCAGTATTGCTGCTAATAATGCAGCTTGATTAATTGTCAATTTTGAAGGCGGCTTCTTAAAATATACTACACTTGCAGTTCCGACACCAAAAATTTTATCTCCCATTTCAGCAATATTCATATGCACTTCAAGGATTCGTTCTTTATCCCACAACAGCTCAATTAATATTGTAAAGTAAGCTTCTATACCTTTGCGAATAAAACTTTTTCCTTCCCAAAGAAAAAGATTTTTTGCTACCTGTTGAGTAATAGTACTTGCACCCCGAACTCTTCTGCCGCGTTTGTTTTCTTTAAGTGCTTTTTCAATCTGTTTAAAATCAAATCCAAAATGATCAGGAAAGTTCTGATCTTCGGCTGCAACAATTGCAATCGGCATATATCTGGAAACATCATCATAGCTTACCCAATTATAGTGTATCAACTCAAAATCGCCTTTCAAAATTCCAGCAACTTGCCTTTGAATCATTATTGAGCTGGTAATAGGGTTTATCCATCTCATTGAAAAAACAAGCAGAATTGAAATAATAAAAAACAGTATTGCAAATTTTAAAATCCACTTGAAGAATTTTAACAATCTTTTACCGAATGATTTTTTTACTGATTTATTTTTCGTCATTACTTACACTTAAAGTAATATCAACTCATTAGTTTAGCTATAAAATTTCTCTGTCAATCCGAATTACCGATAACCGGCTACTGCTAATTAAATTATTGAATAAGAAATTCAAGGAACCGGGTCATAACCGCTTCCGCCCCACGGATGACATCTTAATATTCTTTTAATTCCAAGCCAGCCGCCTTTAAATAATCCGTATTTCTTTAATGCTTCTGCAGTGTAATGAGAACAAGTTGGGGTATATCTGCATGAAGATGGGAAAAGCGGTGAAATAAATAATTGATAAATTTTAATAAGCAGAATAAATGGTACTGCAAAAATCCGAAATATTTCTTTTAGAATAAATTTTATGTTCAAAGCAATCAAATATTATGATTTACATATCAAATATTAAGAAAATTCTATTTACAAAAATGATGAAACTATTAATAAAATGATCTGGCTCAACTATTTACTTTGAATTTTATTTTATTTATTGGTTTATTTGCAAGCGTTTTTTCAATTATTAAGTAGAACTAATGGCAAAAAATTTAGTAATAGTAGAATCCCCAGCTAAAGCAAAGACAATTGAAGGTTATTTAGGAGAAGAGTATTTGGTTGCCTCAAGCTTCGGACATATACGCGATCTTGAAAAGAAAAATAAAGGCGTTGATATTGAAAACAACTTCAAACCGCTTTATAAAATCCCGGAAGATAAAAAGAAAGTTGTAACTGAATTAAAAAAACTTGTTAAAAAATCAGAAACAGTTTGGCTTGCAACTGATGAAGACCGTGAAGGCGAGGCAATCTCCTGGCACTTGAAAGAAGCTCTGGATCTTAAAGAAGAAAAAATTAAACGAATTGTTTTCGGTGAGATTACAAAACCAGCAATCCTGAATGCAATTAAAAATCCGCGCAAGATTGATTATAATCTTGTTGATGCACAACAAGCCAGAAGGATATTGGATCGTTTGGTTGGCTTTGAAGTATCGGGAATTTTATGGAGAAAAATAAAATCAAAACTTTCTGCCGGTCGTGTTCAATCTGTTGCTGTCAGATTAATTGTTGAAAGAGAAAGAGAGATTGATTCATTTGTCCCTGAATCCCGTTATAAAGTTGTAGCAAATTTTATTGTTGAAGATGAAAAAGGCAATAAAACAAATCTTAAAGCTGAGCTTGCAAGATTTTTACCTGATGAAAAAGAGGCTGAAGAATTTTTAAAGAAATGTTCTATATCCGATTTTATTGTTGAGAGTGTTGAGAAAAAACCTTTTAAGCGTTCACCAGCAGCACCGTTTACAACTTCAACTTTACAGCAGGAAGCTGCAAGAAAATTACGTTACTCAGTATCACGAACAATGCAGCTCGCACAAAAATTATATGAAGCAGGAAAGATAACATATATGCGTACAGATTCTGTTGTTCTTTCTGATTATGCACTTAATGCTGCTGAACAGACAATTAAAAAGGATTATGGAAAAGATTATTATCAAAAAAGACAGTATAAAACAAAATCTAAATCGGCACAGGAAGCACACGAAGCAATTCGCCCAACTGATTTTAACATCGAAAAAATCAATAGACCAAAAGAAGAGCAGGCTTTATATGAATTGATCTGGAAACGTGCCATAGCTTCACAAATGAGCGATGCAGATATTGAAAGAACTACTGCTAAAATTAAAATTACCGGTCTAAATGATATTCTTACTGCAAAAGGAGAAGTAATTAAGTTTGATGGATTTTTAAAAGTTTATTTTGAAGATACCGATGATGAAAATTCAGATAATGGTTTTGATACAATTCTTCCTCCATTAAAAGCCGGACAAAAACTTGAGATGAAAGAAGTAACTGCAACACAAAGATATACCCGCCCGGCACCGCGATATACTGAAGCAAGTCTTGTAAAAAAATTAGAAGAGCTTGGTATCGGAAGACCTTCTACATATGCGCCTACAATAAGCACAATACAAAAACGCGGTTATGTAAATAAAGAAGAAAGAATGGGCACTGAACGAGCTTATTTGGTTTTAACATTAAATAAGAAAAAAGAAATTAGCAGCAAAACAAAAACAGAAATCTTTGGAGCTGATAAGGGCAAACTTTTCCCTGCCGATATTGCAATGCTGGTTACTGATTTTCTCATTCAGCATTTTTCACAAATTATGGATTATCAGTTTACCGCTAAGATTGAAGATGAACTTGATGAAATAGCCGAAGGCAAAATGAGCTATCACAAAATGCTTAAAGATTTTTATCATCCTTTCCACAAAAAGGTCGAGCATACTACCGAAACTTCAGAACGTGTAAACGGCGAGAGAATTCTTGGAATAGACCCAAAGACAAACAAAACTGTTTCAGTTAGGATAGCAAGATTCGGCCCTGTTGCTCAATTAACAGATACTAATGATCCGGATGCAAAACCAGAATATGCCGGTTTAAGACGAGATCAGAAATTAGAACTAATTACACTCGAAGAAGCATTAGAATTATTTAAGCTGCCCAGAGTTGTTGGAACATTTGAAGATAAACAGATAGTTGCAGCTATTGGCAGATTCGGACCTTATTTAAGACATGATGGAAAGTTTTTTTCGTTGAAAAAAGAATATGATCCTTACACAATAGATGAAGAAGAAGCTATTACAGTAATAGAAGCAAAGCGTGTATCCGACTCAGAAAAATTTATAAAAGTTTTTGATGAGGATCCGGAATATCAAATTCTGAATGGAAGATGGGGCCCGTATCTTAAAGCGGGTAAAATAAATGTGAGACTTCCAAAGGATCGAGAACCTTCTTCGTTTACATTTGAAGAATGTGTTGAACTTGCAAAGGATACTGATAAAATTAAAACCAAGAAAAAAGGCGGAAGGAAAAAGAAAGAAGAGTAGTTAACATCAAAAATTACTTTTGTTTTTATTTTTTTCTTTCTTCTCTTTATTCAGATTCTTATAAGAACATACTTTTTATAGTAGTTTCATTATTCAATTTCCAAGAGTACTATCAGTTAATGATTAACTTTGCATCCCTCAAATCATCAAACTATATTTACAAGTAATCTAAAACATTTTTAAAATATAAATGAACTTTGCATCAATTTTCTGGAATGTCAGTCCTGAAATAGTCAAGCTTGGACCCATTTCACTCCGCTGGTATGGATTACTTTTTGCTTCAGCACTTATATTGGGGTATATAATTCTTTCCAGAATTTATAAGAGTGAAAACAAACCGCAATCTGACTTTGAACAGCTTTCAATCTACGTAATACTTGGAACTGTAATAGGTGCAAGACTTGGACACTGTCTGTTTTATGACCCTCTTTATTATTTATCTCATCCAATTGAAATTATAAAAGTATGGGAAGGCGGACTTGCAAGTCATGGTGCAGCAATTGGAATCATTACTTCCGTTTATCTTCTTACAAAAAAACAAAGAGATAAATCGATGCTTTGGATTTTGGACAGACTGGTAATCGTAGTTGCTCTTGGCGGTGCTTTGATTCGCTTAGGCAACTTGTTTAATTCTGAAATAATCGGTAAAGCTGCAAACGTGCCGTGGGCTTTTATCTTTATAAGGGTTGATGACATCCCGCGTCATCCTGCACAACTTTATGAATCAATTTTTTACTTTATTTCATTTTTCATTTTATATTTCGTTTATTCAAAGACAGATAAAAAAATAAAACAGGGATATCTGTTTGGATTATTTCTTATTCTGATCTTCGGATTCAGGTTTTTTGTTGAATTCATTAAAGAGAATCAATCACCTTTTGAACAAGGTTTGTTTTTAAATATGGGTCAATTACTTAGTATTCCCTTTGTTGCGGTTGGTTTGTTCTATATGCTCAGAAAGCAAAAGGAATTGATCAAAAAGAAAAAATGAAAATATCTGTATTCATTCTGTTACTTTTTTTAATCGTTGCCGGATGTTCCAAGCAAGAACATAAATCCGAAATAGTTACAACAATTTATCCTTTCAAGGCAATTATACAGGAGTTAACCGGAGATAAATTTTCTGTTAAAGCAATACTTCCTGCCGGTGCTGATCCGCATACTTACGAAATGCTTCCGTCTGATTTTCAATCAATACAAAACTCTAAGGCATTTTTTTATGGTGCAGAAACCCTGGATGGCTGGGCAGCTAAAATTAATGCAGCAAATAAAATTGAACTACTTTCTTTGGTACCTGAAAATAAATTAATTGATATACGAATTCCCCATTTTCACTCAAATGCACAATCGGATAATGATTTTGAAAATATGGGAGTTGACCCGCATTTCTGGACAGACCCGAATGTCGTTCGTGCTATGATTCCAAATCTTTTAAAGGAATTGTTAAAAATTGATTCCACAAACAAAGAAGTTTTTAATTCTAATGCTGAAATGTTTGCTGATAAATTAATTAAGCTTGATGAGAAAATTAAAAGTGAAACAGATTCATTGAAATTCAGGAATGTTTTTACTTCTCATCCTTTTTATAGCTACTTTTTTGAAAGATATAATTTCAAGGTTGCCGGTTCACTGGAAATTGCACCGGGCAGTCAGCCGACACCAAAGGAGATAAATAATCTGATAACACTGGTCAAACGGGAAAATGTAAAAGCTATCTTTACAAATCAACAGCATAGTGATAAACCTTCTAAAGTTCTGGCTGAATCTTCCGGAATCAAAGAGTTTGAACTTGATCCGATTGGAGGTACTGAAGGAAGAATCAGTTATGAAGAAATAATTTTATATAACCTTCAAATCATTAAAAGTGCATTAAAGTGATTCCGGTAATTGAAATAAAAAATTTATCCTTTAACTACGGTGAGATAAAAGTACTGGAAGATATCAATCTTACAGTGCCTGAAAATTCTTTTGTGTCGATTGTTGGACCAAACGGCGCCGGCAAAACAACACTGATGAAGATACTATTGGGACTGGTTGAATACACAAAGGGTGATGTTAAGATTTTCGGAAACAATCCGGATAAAGTTGATCCTTCGTTAGTCGGTTATGTACCTCAGATCAAAACGATGGACAGATCTTTTCCTGCCTTGGCAATTGAACTTGTTTTATCCGGAATTACAAGAAGGTGGCCCTGGTTTATAAAAGGCGAACAGAGAAAAAAAGCATTAGGAGCATTATCGCTTGTAAATGCTGACAAACTTGCAAACAGGACACTTTCAGAACTTTCCGGAGGTGAATTACAAAGAGTATGTCTTGCACGCAGCATTGTAAGAAATCCAAAACTTGTTGTACTTGATGAACCGGCTTCAGGAATAGATGCAATTGGCGAAGCCGATTTGTATAATCTGCTTGAATCTTATCAGCGTCAATCCGGTGCTACAATTTTAATGATTACACACGACTGGCATGTTGCCAACCATCATTCTGATTTTGTATTATTATTAAACCGTAAACAGGTTAGCTTTGGTCCTCCGGCAGAATCTTTAAGCGAACAGAATTTACGATTTGCTTTTGGTCATATTGGACACATCCATAAAAACAAAATTACAAATTAAGCAAAAAGATGTTTGAGGTTTTTTCAATAGAGTTTATGCAGCGTGCTTTGATAGCAGGTGTGCTTGTAGGATTTCTTTCGGGTTATTATGGCGTATTTATAGTGCAAAGAGGATTAGGTTTTCTTGGCAGCGGTCTGGCACATGCTGCTTTTGGCGGTGTTGCACTTGGTGTTCTGCTTAATCAGGAGCCGCTCTGGACTGCAGTACCGTTTACTATTTTAGTTGCAATCGGTATTACCTGGGTTAAAGATAAAACCAATCTTGGCGGTGATACTACTATTGGAATATTCTTTTCTGTATCAATGGCACTCGGAGTAATTTTTATTTTTCTTAAAAGACAATATTCAACTGATGCATTTAATTATTTATTTGGTTCTATTCTTTCAGTAACAAATACTGACATAATTGTTCCTGCTGTATTAATTATTATCACTTTACTTTTGTTTCCTTTCTGGAAGCGCTGGGCTTACTCATCATTTGACAGAGAGTTAGCTCAGGCAGACCGCATTCCTGTTGGTCTTGATGATTATTTATTGAGCATTTTAATTTCTGTAACGGTAGTAGTATCTATTAAAGTAGTTGGTATTGTTTTGATTGCAGCATTTTTGGTTATTCCTCCTGCTTCTGCAAGATTAATATCAAGATCTTTTAGCAGAATGACATTACTTTCAATAATAACCGGAACAATTACAGCACTAATCGGTTTGTGGATATCATATTATCTTGATGTTCCCAGCGGAGCTACTATTATTTTACTGCAGGCATTTGTTTTCTTTTTTGTAATGATAATAAGCAGAAAAAACTAATACCTCAGTCAGTAATTATTAAAATTATTTTTCTAATACTAAACTAATCCGGATTATACCCGATAATATTATTGAGAGTGGTTTTACAGATATTATTAGATTGATTTTAAAAAAATTAACACACACAAAAAGGGATTGCTCCGGCGTCCCTTTTCTTATTTGGACTGCAATCTTTTCTTACATTTAAAACCAATTTTTCGATACTAATAATCTTTCTTAATCAGAGAGCTAAATTCATTGATAAATTTAATGTTTAATTTCTGATTTGCTTAATATTTTAATTTATAAATTCTGGCATAGGATTAGCTATTGATTACTTTTATTAATACACTGTAAAAAATAAATTTTGGAATTAGAGCTTTATAGTTTATGACATTAAATAAGGATTTTTTCAACAATAAGATAACTAAAGCCTCTGCAATAATTTTAACCGCAGTTCTTCTGACATTTATAGTTTTTAAATATTATTCATATAAAGCTGAAAGAATAAGATTACAGAAACATCAGCAACTGATTTCAATTAATAATACTAAAACTTCAGAGATACTTCGCTGGTATGAGGAAAGAATGTCTGAAGTTGAATTTATGGCAACTAATCACTTCATTGTGGATCAAATAAAAAAATTATTGATTAATCCAGCAGATAAACACAACCGCGGATTTTTAGTTAAGTCATTAAAATCAATTAAAGAAAATCATAATTATATTAATATTGTTTACGCAGACGTTAATGGAAATGTTTTATTCAGCTTCGATTCCTTGTTTAAAAGTTTTAGTTCAGAATCAAAGCATATTATAAAAAATGTTGTTAGTACTTCAGCTATAGTAAAAAGAGATATTGTTTACAATGCAGCTAAACAAATTACTCTGGATATTTTTGCTCCTGTTGTTAATAATAATAAAACAATTGGAGTTTTAGTTCAAAGAAACGACCCCGAAAAATTTCTATTTCCAATCCTGGAAACTTCCAATGTATCTGATTTAGATACTAGAACTGTACTATTTAAGAAAAGCACCGATTCGCTTGTAATTATTAATCCGATAAAAGCTGCGAAAAAATCCTCACTTTCATTTTCGGTTTCGCTTAAAGATACTGATAATGTTATTGTGAAAGGAATCCTGAATAAAACCAGCTTTGTTGAAGGATTAGATTATCATAGAACAGATGTATTTGTCAATATAGATTCAATCCCTGGTACCAATTGGATAATAGCTTCCAAGGTTGATAAATCTGAAGCACTAAAAGATTTAAATTTTGAAATTCGGGCTATTTCTTCAATAATCTTACTTTCATTTCTTCTGATATTGGTCGGTTTAGTATTAATCAAAAAAAACAGACAGAGTGAATTATATAAAGGACTTTTCATTAAAGAAAAACAACTGGCTGATTCTCAAAAAGAATTTAAAACTATTCTTTATAGTATCGGTGATGCTGTAATAACAACAGATAAAAACAGTTTAATAACAAATATGAACAGCGTAGCTGAAAAGCTAACCGGCTGGACTGAAATTGAGGCTAGAGAAAAACCGTTAAATACAGTGTTTAATATAGTAAGTGAAGATACTTATAAAACCATGCAAAACCCTGTAGATCAGGTTATAGCAGAAGGAAAAGTTGTTGGACTTACAAATCACTCAATATTAATCAATAGTTCCGGTAAAGAAATTCCGATTGCTAATAGTGCGGCTCCCATAACAGATGAAAATAATTTATTAAAAGGAGTTGTCTTAGTTTTTCGAGATCAAACAGAAGAAAGAAATAGGGAAAGGATTCTTTCTGAAAGTAATGAAAAATTATCTAAAATTTTTAATTCTTCTATCGATTCAATTAGTTTAACAGATTTAAATTCAGGTTTGCTTCTGGAAATTAATGATGGTTTTGAAAAAATGTTCGGCTATGAAAAGTCAGAGCTTATAGGAAAAACAACCGTAGAATTGGGTCTTTGGTTTTATCCTGAGGAACGACAGAAAATGATTGAGGAGTTAAGATTAAAGGGAAAAATCAGAAATCTGGAAGCAACAGGTCAAAGGAAAAACGGCGAGAAGTTTACAGGACTTCTATCAGGTGAGATAATTGTTATCAATGGTCAAGCATCCATCCTGATATTTGTTAGAGATATTACTGAAAGAAGAACATTTATAGAAGACCTGAAAGCCAGTGAAGAAAAATTTAAAATGCTTATAGATTCTGCACCGGATGCATTTGTTCACGGAGATAAAACAGGCAACTTTATAACGGTTAATAACAGACTTAGTGATTTAACAGGTTATTCTCGCGAAGAGTTATTAAAGATGAATATGAAGGATCTATTTTCAAAGGAAATGCTTGAGATAAATCCTTTGCAGTACGATGTTTTGCAAAGAGGCGAAATCTTGAGAAACGAGAGAACAATAAGCAGAAAAGATGGTTCAGAAGTTTCCATCGAAATGATATCTAAACAAATGCCTGATGGAACTTATCAATCTTTCTTCAATGATCTTACTGAACAAAAGAAAGCACAAAGAGAACTTAAAGATTCAGAAGAGCGGTTCAGGAAAGCTTTTATTACCAATCCGGATGCTATCAATATAAATCGTCTTTCTGATGGAAAATATATTTTAATAAATAATGGATTCACTTCGCTAACCGGTCATAAAGAAAATGAAGTTATAGGAAAAACCTCAGCAGAAATTAATATCTGGGCAGATATTAATAGCAGACATAAGCTTGTTGAATTACTTCTTAAAACAAATTCTGTTGAGAATTTTGAAGCAAAATTTCGATTAAAAGACGGCACCATTAAAGATGGTTTAATGTCCGCCACACTTATTGAATTAAATAACGAACTGCATATACTTAGTATAACCCGGGATATTTCAGACAGAAAAAGAGCAGAGCAAGAAATTATAGATACAAAACTATATTATCAGAAATTAATTGAAAATGCACCTGATGGAATTGTTCTTTTAACTGCTGAGGGTTTCCCGGAATATGTTAGCCCTTCTGCTAAGAAGATTTTAGGATATCCGCTTTCTCAAAATGTTTTCCCGCCTGCTGAAGAGTTAATACATCCTGATGATCTGATAAATGTTAATAATGTAATTGCTGAACTAACAAAAAACTCAGATGAAATTAAAACAATTGAATACCGTTTCAAAAATTTTAAAGGAGAGTACACCTGGATCGAAGGGATTTTTACAAATCATTTGTTTGATCCTAATTTAAAATCAATTGTTGTAAACTTAAGAGATATCAGTTTCCGAAAAAAAGTTGAAGAAGAATTGCTTGAAAAATTCAGGCTTGAGCAGCAGATAAGCAGAATAGCAAAGACAGCGCCCGGCGGCTTATGTACATTTAAGTTAACCCCGACCGGAAATATCTCTATGCCTTATGTCAGTGAAACCTGGATGCAGATATGGGATTTAACTCAGGAGGATGTTAAAGATGATGCTTCAACTCTCTATACAAGAATACATAAAGATGATTTAAGTTATCTTAACAGAAGTATCCAAAAATCAGCAGAAGAAATGACAGACTGGTTTGTTGAGTTCAGAATTAATCATCCCAGAAAAGGACTAAGATGGCTCGAAGGACATTCCACTCCGACTTTAGAAAAAGACGGAAGTATTATCTGGTATGGTTTTATTTCTGATATAACAGAAAGAAAAACTTTATTAACAGAAATAACTGAGTCAGAAGAAAAATTCAGGTCTATTTGGGAAAACTCAATTGATGCAATGAGGCTGATTGATAAAGATGGAACAATTATAAATGTCAATGAATCATATTGCAGATTATTTGGATTAAAAAAAGAGGAGCTTATCGGGTGTTCTTTCGGTGTTTCATACATTATAACTGATGACGATTATGCTCAAACAGTTTACAAAGAACGTTTTAGAAACAGAACTATTAAAAACAAATTTGAAACAGAGCTTTATCTGAAGAATGGACAGAAAATTTGGGCAGAGTTTACGAATTCTTTTATTGGACCAAAAGATAAGAAGGTAATGCTTCTTAGTATAATAAGAGATGTTACCGATAGAAAACAATTGATCAATCAGCTTACTGATGCAAAGACAAAAGCGGAAGAAATGGTAAGGCTTAAATCGTACTTCTTTGCAAATATGAGTCACGAACTTAGAACACCTTTTGTCGGAATATTAGGTTTCGCCGAAATACTTAAAGATTCATTAAGCGATTCTGCTGAACGCCAATATGCTGAACAGATATTAAAATCGTCTAAGAGACTTACGGATACATTGAATAAAATTTTAAATGTAACAAAACTGGAATTTGACAAAGTTGAGGTTAATATAACTGAGTTCGATGTGGTAAGAATATTAAGAAACGCTGAGAATTTATATTCAAGCTCTGCAAAGATTAATGATACAGTTATATCTATAGTAACAAAAGAAGACAGCATTAAAATAAGATCTGATGCCCGAATTTTAGAGGACATAATTAATAATCTGGTTAGCAATGCGGTTAAGTTTACCAAGAGCGGATCAATAAATCTTTATGCCGCCAGAATAATGACAGATAATAACTTATTTGCAGAAATAAAGGTTGAAGATACAGGAATCGGCATACCTGCTGAAAAGCAAAATTTGGTTTGGCAGGAATTCAGACAAGTCAGCGAAGGATTTAACAGATCTTTTGAGGGTACCGGTTTGGGTCTAACAATCACAAAAAAATATATTGAACTATTATCTGGTAGTATTTCTTTATCAAGTGAAGAAAATAAAGGAACAACTTTCACGATAACATTACCATTAAACTTTTCTGCTTCAACACCGTTAATTGAAAAAACACAGAAGAAACCAGAACCAAAATTTCTGCCTAAAAAAAGAACGTCAGAAAAACCAAAAATACTTTATGTTGAAGATGATGTTGTTGCTCTACAGTTTATTAATATTGTATTAAAAGCCAGTTATAACGTTGAAACCGCTTTCAGTGCAAAAGAAGCGCTTGAAAAAATCACTCTAAAAAAATATGATGCACTAATGCTTGATATTAATCTCGGCAGCGGAATGGATGGTTTGGAACTTATGCAAAAAGCAAGAGAAAATAATTATTATAAAACTATTCCAATCGTTGCTGTAACTGCATACGCTGCAGAATCAGACAAAAATGAATTTTTATCAAAAGGATTTAATTATTATATCTCCAAACCATTTACACAAGCAGAATTACATAAGCTGCTGATTGAAATATTTAATGACAAATAAGGTTTTCTATTTAAACTAATCGCTTTGCTGCCCGATAATAAAGAAAATACTTTTTATATGTTCAGTTTTTTAACACAAATACTTTCTGCTAACTTTAATCATTTTTAATTCCTATGATTAATATAGAACTTGTATATAATTTATCCGTTATAGTGGTTTTCAGTGCAATATCAGGTTTTCTTAGTTTCAGGTTCAACAATCAAACTTCATGGGGGAAAAGATTACACGGACTATTATTTGGAAGTACAGCAATAATAGGGATGTCAGTTCCTTTTAGTTTTACAGATGGGATAATATTTGATGGACGATTAATTGTGATCAGCTTATGTGCTTTCGTTTTTGGTCCATTATCCGGATCTGTCTCAGCCGCTTTGGCAATTATTTTCAGATTGTTTATTGGCGGTGAAGGAATAATCATGGATGCTCTTGCAATTTTCTCCGCATTCTTTATTGGTTACTTGTTTCATAGTTATAGAAAAATAAATCTAAGCACAGATACTTCAGTTTTTACAATTTATTCTCTCGGTCTGATTGTCAATACTATTGCTGTGCTATTAATTTTTATACTTCCCTCAAAAATTACAGAACAAGTTTTCCATTCAGTTGCTGTTACAATAATTGTTTTTTATCCTTTAACAACAGTTCTTATCGGAAAGATTTTATTTACTCAGAAACAGTTTTTAATGATGATGAATACTTTAAAGGAAAAGGAGAAACTGTTTCGAACAACGCTCTATAGTATTGGAGATGGAGTTATTACTACAGATAATAAAGGTGTTGTAGTAAATATGAATAATGTAGCAGAAAAATTAACAGGCTGGAAAGAAGCAGAAGCAAAGGGAAAGCGATTAGATAATGTGTTTAATGTAATTAACGAGGATACCGGTCTGTCAATTGAAAATCCGGTTGAAATTGTCTTGAAAAAAGGGATTTTGGTTGGTTTGGCTAATCATACTGTACTAATCTCCAAAGAAGGCACTCATATTCCTATTGCAGACAGCGGCTCTCCGATTATTGATGACACAGGAAGTATTATCGGCGTTGTACTTGTTTTCAGCGATCAGACGATTGAGCGGATGAAAGAAAAACAATTGATCGAGACTACCACTAAATTTTCAAAACTTTTTAATTCTTCCTCTGATTCAATCAGTTTAACCGACTTAAAAACCGGAAAGATTGTTGACATAAACTTAGGCTTTGAAAAAATACTTGGCTTTAAAAAAGAAGATATTATAGGCAAATCATCGTATGATTTGAAATTATGGGCAGATATATCTGATAGAGAATCAATCTGGGCTGCTATTAAATCTGATGGCTATATTAAAAATTTTAAAACCAAATTCAGAAGAAATGATGATAAGATTATTTCTGTATTGCTTTCAGGTGAAATAATAAGTTTTTCCGGTAATACATATATCTTTATTACAATTAGAGATATTACCGATTTGATCAGTATGCAGGATTCTCTGCAAGCTAATGAAGAGCGTTTTACATCTATAATTAACAGTCTTACTGATTTAATAATAATAGTTGATCAGAGAGGGTTAATATCCCATGTAAGCCCTTCAGTAAAGAGCACTCTTGGATATAATGATTTTGAAATGATTGGTCGTGAACCGATGGATTTTGTAAGTGAATCATATAAAGTAATTGTTAAAGATGAACTTGACAAAGTAGTTCGAGGTGAAAATTTAGGCAAACCAACATTATTTATTGCAATCTGCAAAGACAAGTCATTTTGTTATTTGGAAACTATCGGTATAAATATGTTTGATAACAAAGCCGTAAATGGATTGGTATTAATCAGCAGAGATGTTACTGAAAGGATAAAATCAAGTAATCTTGAAAAAGAAAACGCTGAACTGTTTAATGACTTAATTTCAAACAATGCTGACCCGATGTTAATATTAAATTCCAATGGTTCGGTTCTATTTGCAAATAAAGCCTGTCATCAACTTGTTGATGTTGATCAAACTGTCAATCTGATTGGACAAAACATAACCTTGTTTATGCCTGAAGAACACGCTCAAAGAGCTTTGGAAACAATAAAACAAGTAATAATATCAGATACACCCATAATTAGCGAGTATGAGATTAGAACTTCCAGGGGACTGAAAAAATGGATATCAACAGCTAGTACCAAAATTACTTTTAAAGGAAACGATTCTGATCTTGTAACAATTCGTGATATTACTGAACGGAGAAAGATTGAAGACGCTTTAAGAGAGAGCGAACAGAACTACAAATATTTGTTTGAAAACAATCCTCAGCCAATGTTTGTATATGATAAACACACATTAAAATTTCTGGCGGTCAATGAGTTTACAGTATTAAAATATGGATATTCAAGAGAAGAATTCCTTTCAATGAACTTGCACGATATAAGACCTGAAGATGAATATGATAGACTTGATGCTAATATTTTTGTTTCTGAACAGAAAATTCAGCAATCCGGATATTGGAAACATAAAAGCAAAGATGGTAAGATCTTTTTTGTAGAAATATTTTCTCACAGCTTAATTTTTATGGGTAAAGATGCCCGCATTGTATTGGCAAATGATATTTCTGAGAGGAAAAAAGTTGAAGATATAATCAGAAGCAGTGAAGAAACATACCGCCTGACTGCTGAACAAACCGGACAGGTAATTTATGATTACAATTTATTAAATGGGGAAACCAAATGGGCTGGTGCAATTGAACATGTAACTGGTTATCCTTATCACGAGTTTCTTATATATGTTTCTAAGGATATTTATAATTATGTGCATCCGGATGATAAAGACTATGCGGTTAGAACACGCAAAGCATCTTTGGCAATGGGTGAAAAATTCAAAGCGGAGTACCGGTTCAGGCATAAAGAAGGTGTTTTTATTTATCTTGAAGAAAGCGGAGCAATAATTAAAGATGAAAATAACTCCCCTATCAGAATGTTAGGAACATTAAGCAATGTTACAGAAAGAAAACTTGTAGAAAACCAATTAAGAAATCTTTCGCAGACTGTTGAACAGAGTCCGGTATCAATTGTTATAACTGATCTTGAGGGTAATATTGAATATGTTAATCCAAAGTTTGAGGAAGTATCTGGTTATACATATAAAGAAGTTATTGGAGAAAATCCGAGAATACTTTCTACCGGTACAAAAACAGAAATTGAATATCAGCAAATGTGGCAAACTATTTTAAGCGGTAAAGAATGGCGCGGAGAGTTTTACAACAAAAAGAAAAATGGTGAATTGTACTGGGAATCTGCTACTATATCTCCACTTTTTAATGAAAACAACGAAATATTCAGATTTGTTGCTATTAAAGAAGACATCACTCAACAGAAAAAAACAAGAGAAGAACTTATTCTTGCCAAAGAAAAAGCCGAAGAAATGAACAGATTAAAATCTTACTTCTTCGCGAATATGAGCCATGAACTCAGAACCCCCTTTGTTGGAATACTTGGTTTTGCAGAAATATTAAAAGAAAATCTTAAGGATACACCTGAGGAGGAATTTGCAAATCAGATTTTAAAATCTTCTAAGAGATTAACCGATACTCTTAATAAGATTTTAAATATTACCAGAATTGAATTTGATAAGATTGATTTAAAATTAAAGGAAACGGATATAAATGTATTGCTTAAAAATCTGGAAGCATTCTACTCAAGTTCAGCAAAATTAAACAACACAGAAATTATAACAGTACTAAAAGAAGATGATTTAAAAATAATTACTGATCCAAAATTACTTGAAGATGTTCTGAACAATCTTATTAGTAATGCAGTTAAGTTTACTAATAATGGTAAGATTACACTTCAGGCGGAAAAACTGCTGACTGATAAGGATAATCTTCTGATTATTAAAATTATTGATACCGGAATCGGAATACCTGTTGAAAAACAAAATTTAGTCTGGCAGGAATTCAGACAGGCAAGCGAAGGATTTAACAGGTCTTTTGAGGGCACCGGTTTAGGATTAACTATTACCAAAAAATATGTCGAATTACTATCCGGAAGTATTTCTTTAACCAGTGTTGAAAATGAAGGAACAACTTTCACGATAACATTACCATTAAGCTCCGCTGCTTCAATTCCTGTTACTGAAGAAACAGCTAAGAAACCTGAGTCAAAAATTTTACCTAAAAAGAGACCATCAGAAAAACCAAAAATACTTTATGTTGAAGATGATGTTGTTGCACTGCAATTTATCAGTATAATTTTAAAAGCCGGATATGAAGTTGAAACTGCATTTAATGCAAATGAGGCATTACAGCTTACTGCTGTTAAGCAATATGATATTTTGATGCTTGACATTAATTTAGGTGCAGGTATGGATGGCATTCAGCTTTTACAGGAAATTAGAAAGACAGATTACTATAAAAATATTCCTGCGGTGGCTGTAACTGCTTATGCAGCAGAAACTGATAAGAAAGAATTTCTATCGAAAGGTTTTAATCAATATATTTCAAAACCATTTGTTCAAAACGATCTTCATCAATTACTAAATGGTATCTTAAACAGCGGAAAGAAATAATAACAAGACAGTCAGATCAATAATTGATTAAAATCTGACATGGATTTTTTCTGGATTTATTTAAAAGCTCGGAAA
>WBZR01002274.1_pt1 | contig 20314 bp, 18 predicted proteins | sample 5204231 | NCBI WGS metagenome assembly WBZR01 (sample SAMN12412403, study PRJNA552823) | activated sludge metagenome | isolation source: activated sludge from anammox sidestream of wastewater treatment plant... | place: USA: Virginia | collected 2017-08 | reverse complement strand
GTCCGGCGAGCCGCTGTTCAAGCGCGGCTGGCGCGAGGACCGGGGCGAGGCGCCGCTCAAGGAGACGCTCGCCGCCGCGCTGCTGGCCGCCGCCGACTGGCAGGGCCGCGCCGAAGATGGACCGCTGCTCGACCCTTGCTGCGGCGCGGGCACGATCGCCATCGAAGCGGCCCAGCTGACCTGCGGCATCGCGCCCGGGCTGACGCGGCGCTTCGCGTTCGAGGGCCTGGCGCCGTTCCGCCCCCACCTCGGCGCCTGGCGCCTGTTGCAGCAGGAGGCGCGCGCGCGCGTGCGCGCCCCGGCGGCAGCCGTCTTCGCCGGCGACGTGAGTTTCCGCATGACCGACTTCGCGCTGCGCAACGCCGCGCGCGCCGGCGTGACCGGCGCCATCGAGTTCAAGACCGCCGACGCGCTGCAGCGCCTGCCGCCGGCCGCCCGCGGCACGATCGTGATGAACCCGCCCTACGGCGAGCGCCTGACGCCCAAGGGGCAACGGCCGCCCGCGGCGGCGCGCGAGGACTTCGCCGGTGCAGGCAGCGCCGAGGCGTTCTTCACCGCGCTGGCCGCGCACTGGAAGGGCCACTACGGCGGCTGGACCGCCTGGGTACTGAGCCCGCAGATGAAGTTGCCGGGGCTGATGCGGCTGCAGGAAACGCGCCGCGTGCCGCTGTGGAACGGGCCGATCGAGTGCCGGCTGTTCCGCTTCGAGATCGAGGCGCGCCAGCCGCACAGGGCGCCGGCCGACGCGGCGCCTGCGAAGCCATGAACCGCGCCCGCGGGATCCATGGGCATCACAGGCTCAGGGCAGCAGCGGCAACGCCGCCACGCGGCGGTCGACCTCCTCGATCATGCGCGTGTACGCGGGCGCGCCGACGCCGCCGAAGCGGCGCAGGAATTCTCGCTCCGGGAGCGACTGCGGCAGATCGCGCCAGGGCGGCATCAAGGCCGCCTCGTCGACGCCGGCGGCCAAGCGCTGCAGCAGCGCCAGCGGCCGCGCCAGCGTCAACTCGCCGAAGCGGGTGCCGGCGCGGTCGGCGGCGATGTCGTCGAAGCTGAAGCCGCTGGCGCCGCGCGCATCGCTCACCTCCTTGTACACACCCACGGCGCGCGACAGCGGCGACGTGCCGTCGATCGCGATCAGCGCCGAGACGAGGAAATGCAGCGCCAGGTCCTCGCGCCCGTCGAGCGTGACGTGCCGCGGCGGCGGCTCGGGCCAGGCGCGCGCCGCCGGCAGCCACTGCGCCAGGCTGCGCCCGTTGGCGTAGGCGGTGAGCACGATGACCGCGGCACGCCACTCGCGCGCCGCGTCATCGTCGCCGCGGCTGCGCTGCACGGCCAGCGCCGCGAGCCGCGCGAGGGCCTGCGAAAGCGGCAGCGGCGCGCCCGGTGCGCGCCGGCCGGCGAGCGCAGCCAGCGCGCCGACATGCGCCTCGAGGCGCGGCAGTTCGTCGCGCGACACCAACGAACCGAGCACGCGGCGCGGCGCGCCGGCCTGCCAGCGGTATTCGAGGAGCAACGCGTCGGGTTGCAGCCGCACCCCGGCGACCAGGTCGCGCGCCAGCACCAGCTCGTCGGCCAGACCGCGCTGCTGCAGCCAGGCCTGCAGCAGCCGCTGGCCCAGGCCCGCCGGCAGCGGCAACGCACCGATGGCGAGGGAGTGCAGGCGCGCCGCCCCTTCGCTCTCGACCCAGCCCGCGTGCAGGTTGAGCCACAGGCCGAAGGGCAGCGCAGCGCTCGCGTCGAGCTGCGCGGCGCCGGCCGCGAGCCGCACGGCAACCCGTGCCTGCACGATGCGATGGGCGGCGTGGTTCGCCAGCAGCTCCAGATCGCGTGCACTCAGCCGCACCCTGCGCAGGCCCGCGGCCTGGTCCGGGGCCTGCTGCCGCACGAGCTGCATGACACGGGCCACGTCCTCGTGCGATACCGGCGCGCCGGAGGGCACGCGCGGCTCGAACTGCAGCGCGAGCGCCGCACAGGCGAGCCATGCCGCCGCGGTCAGCAGCAACAGCAGGACGATCCAGCGCAATGCGGCGCGCACGACAAGGCAGAAGGAAGGCTCGAACGCGGCGCACGCCGCAATGGCATGGCGGCCGCGCCGCCAACGCCATGATGCCCGAGCCAGGGGCCGCGCGCGCCTCGGCACGGCGCCGACGGCGGCAATGCACGCCGGGGCCGTAACGCCGCGACATCGCAGCGCCGCGTCGCGCTGCGCCCGGCAGCGCGCCGGCCGATGCGATAATTTTCCTGTTCGCCGCCACGGGAGCCGTCTCCTTGGACCCCTGTCACCCTAGGTGACGCGACGCCGCCTCCGACCGGGCCAGCGCCGGGACGTCGCGTGAACCGCACCGCCCGCGCCGCCTTTGCGTGTGCCCGCATCGCCGGGCCGCCGCCCGGAGCCCCAGGATGCTCAACGTCTTTTCGCTGGCCAACGGCCGGCTGGTCCAGGAAGAGATCGCAAGCGCCGATGCACCCGTCGGCAGGCAGCCGGTCTGGGTCGACCTCGAGGCGCCCACCGAACAGGAAAAGCGCTGGCTGCAGCAGAGCTTCGCGCTCGCCATCCCCGAGGACATCGTCGCCGACGACCTCGAAGAATCGGCCCGCTTCTACGAGGAGGACAACGGCGAACTGCACATCCGCTCGGACTTCCTGATCCACGACGACGAGGGGCCGCGCAACCTGCGCGTGGCCTTCATCCTGCATCGCAACGTGCTGTTCTCGATCCACGACGAGGATCTGCCGGTGTTCCGCCTGCTGCGGCTGCGCGCGCGCCGCATTCCGGCGCTGATCGGCGACGCCAAGGACGTGCTGCTGCGGCTTCATGACGTCGCCGCCGAGTACAGCGCCGACACGCTCGAGGGCATTTACGACAAGCTCGAGCGCGTCAGTGCGCACGTGCTCAAGCAGGACGTCGACGACGCCAGTGCCGCCGAGGCGCTGGCCGCGATCGCCAAGGAGGAGGACCTCAACGGACGTATCCGCCGCAACGTGATGGACACACGGCGTGCGCTCAGCTTCATGATGCGCAGCCGCATGCTCAACGCCGAGCAGTTCGAGGAGGCGCGCCAGATCCTGCGCGACATCGATTCGCTCGACAGCCACACCGCGTTCCTGTTCGACAAGATCAACTTCCTGATGGACGCGCTGGTCGGCTTCATCAACATCAACCAGAACAAGATCATCAAGATCTTCTCGGTGGCCAGCGTGGCGCTGCTGCCGCCGACCCTGATCGCGAGCATCTACGGCATGAACTTCAAGCACATGCCCGAACTCGAACTGAGCTGGGGCTATCCGCTCGCGATCGCGCTGATGGCCGCCTCGGTCATGGCGCCGTTCCTGTACTTCCGGCGCAAGGGCTGGCTGCGCTGAGAGCGCGATCCGCGCGCCGGCCGGCGCAGGCCCTGCCCGGGAACGGAGCGTGTCTTGCGGGTGCGGCGCGGCCTGGCACACGGAGGTCCCGGCACCGGTCGCCCGGCGCGGAAAATTCATGCGAATGCCTGCCCCACGCGCCTGGGCAGCGGCCACGCTGCACGGCGCCTGATATAAGCTCCGCCTCCCGGCGCGATGCCCCCAGCACGGCGAGGCGGCAGCCCCATGCAACAGATCACCGCTCGAGCTCGCGGGCTGCGCCCGTTGGCGTTGTGTGCCGTCCTCGCGGCGGCCGGCAGCGTGGCGCAGGCCCAGTTCGCCATGGTGCCGGCGCCGCAGTGCGCGCAGCCGCGCGACTCGGCCAACGAAGTCGAGCAGGAGTTCCGCATCGACGCCTCGCGCCACCTCTACACCTGCTACCCGATGCGGGTGTTCCGCGGCCGGCTGCCGCCGCTCCTGTACGGGATCATGATGGTGGAGGTCGATCTGGACGCCCAGGGCAACGTCACGAACGTGACCACGGTGCGCAAGCCGGCAGCCGACGAGGTGGCTCCGTGGGTGCAGGCGATGATCCGGCGTGCCTCACCCTTCCCGCGGCCGGCGCGCTTTCCCGGGGGGACGCTGCGCTTCACCGAGACCTTCTTCGTCGACAAGTCGGGCCTGTTCCAGACCTTCTCGCTGACCGAAGGGCAGCGCTGAGCGCTGCCGCGCCAGCGCCCTCCCCGACCGCTGTCCGATCGCCGGCCGCGCGCATCGAAAGGCAGCCGCTGGCGGCGGCGCACGCGTGGCGCGCGCGGTGACGGCAGACGAAGACGGTCGCTCGCGCGGCCGTCTTGCGAAGAAAGACTGTTGTGCAGCGCCTCCGGGGGAACGAGGGAGGGAGGGAGGAGGAGGAGAACCGCCCGGAGATTGCAGCCGGCGTGGCCGACCGACCGCACAACAGAAGAAGAACCCCGGCTGCGCCCCTTCCGGGGCCCGCAACCGATAGCTATGACCGTGCTCCGCGGGCAAAGTTCCGCGGTGGCGGGCGATGACTTCGGGGACCCCGGCGGCGCCGACACGCGGCGTCGGGCTCGATAATCGCACGATGGCGATCCAGACCGACGACTTCGGCAGCACGCGCAGCAGCCGGGCGCCGGCACTCGGCGCCGCGGCGGCCTCGCCCAACGAGCAGGCGATCGAGCGCGCGCTGCGCCCGCGCTCGCTGGCCGACTACACCGGCCAGGCCAAGACGCGCGAACAGCTCGCGATCTTCATCGGCGCGGCGCGCCGGCGCGCCGAGGCGCTCGATCACCTGCTGCTGTTCGGCCCGCCCGGCCTGGGCAAGACGACGCTCGCGCACATCGTCGCCGCCGAGCTCGGCGTCGCCTTGCGCCAGACTTCGGGCCCGGTGCTCGAAAAGCCCAAGGACCTCGCAGCCATCCTCACCGGGCTCGAGAAGCACGACGTGCTCTTCATCGACGAGATCCATCGCCTGTCGCCGGTGGTCGAGGAGATCCTCTACCCGGCGCTGGAGGACTACCAGATCGACATCATGATCGGCGACGGCCCGGCGGCGCGCTCGATCAAGCTCGAGCTGCAGCCCTTCACGCTGGTGGGCGCCACCACGCGCGCCGGCATGCTGACCAACCCGCTGCGCGACCGCTTCGGCATCGTCGCGCGGCTCGAGTTCTACAGCGCCGAGGAACTGGCGCACATCGTCGCGCGCTCGGCCGCCCTGCTCGAAGTGCCCGTCGACGCCGCCGGCGCGCTCGAGATCGCGCGCCGCTCGCGCGGCACGCCGCGCATCGCCAACCGGCTGCTGCGCCGCGTGCGCGACTACGCCCAGGTCAAGGGCAGCGGCCATGTCGACGCCGCCACCGCCGACCGCGCGCTCGTGATGCTCGACGTCGACCCGCTCGGCTTCGACGTCATGGACCGCAAGCTGCTCGAGGCCGTGGTGCACCGCTTCGACGGCGGGCCGGTGGGCCTGGACAACCTGGCCGCCGCCATCGGCGAGGAGTCCGGAACCATCGAGGACGTGATCGAGCCCTACCTCATCCAGCAGGGCTACCTGCAGCGCACGCCGCGCGGGCGCGTCGCCACGCTGGCGGCCTGGCGCCACCTCGGGCTGGCGCCGCCGGCGCGCGCCGACGACCTGTTCGAGGGCCGCTGAGCGCGAGGCCCCCGCAGGGCCTCTGGAGCGGGTGCGCCGCTGCCGCTGCGCTTGATCCGCCGCGCAGGGGGGCAGCCGACGGCGCGCAGCCCGACCCGGGAGACGCTCAATCGGCCTCGGCGGCCTGCGCCGGCGGCGCGTTCTCGAGGTGTGCGCTGTCGTTCCAGCCGACGAGCACGAAGCCCTCGCCGTGCCAGAGCAGGCGATTGATCGCCGCGTTGCCCAGCTGCCAGCTGCGCGGCGCCTGCAGCGCCACGCCGGCGGCGGCGCGGTACAGGCAGTCGAGCACGCCGCCGTGGGCCACGAGCGCGATCGCCTGGCCCGGATGCCGCGCCGCCAGCGTCGACGCCGCGGCCACGCAGCGCGCGTGGAAGCGTTCGAGCGTCTCGCCTCCGCCCGGGCCGAATCCCGGCTCGCGCCGGCGCCAGCGCGCCGCCTCGTCGGGCCAGCGCCGGTCGATCTCGGCGAAGGTTGCGCCCTCGAAGCGACCGAAAGCGCGCTCGCGCAACCCGCGCTCGGTGGCCAACGGCACGCCGAGGCGTCCGGCCAACGCGCGTGCCGTGGCCAGCGCGCGCTCGAGGTCGCTGCTGTAGACGGCGTCGATGCCCTCGTCGGCCAGGGCCTCGGCCAGCCGTCCGGCCTGCCAGCGTCCGGTGTCGTTGAGCGGGACGTCGAGCTGGCCCTGGATGCGCAGCGCGCGGTTCCAGGCCGTCTCGCCGTGGCGCAGCGCGAAGACGCGCGTCGGCTCGGGCCGCCCGGTCACATGCCGCCCAGCAAGCGCGGATTGAGCGTGTAGGTGCCGGAAAAGGTCGCCTCGGCCAGGGTGCGCCCGGCCAGCGCCTGACGCACGGCGTGGCCGTCGAACCGGCCCTCCAGCGGCAGCCGCGGCAGCGAGATCGCGTACAGCGTGAACACGTAGTGATGCACCAGCGTGTCGTTGAACGGCGGGAACGGGCCGTCGTAGCCGAAGTAGTTGCCCGCCATCTGTGCGTCGCCGGCGAACCACTTCGTGTAGTCGTTCAGGCCCTGGCGCGCGCCGTTGGCGCATTCGGGCCCCGGCTTGCCGCGCGCCACGAAACCGCGGCTGAACTCGCCCTCGGCGATCACGGTCGGCCGCGGCGGCAGATCGATCAGCACCCAGTGGAAGAAGTCGCCGCGCTCGATGTCGGCGGCGAGCTCGCGTCCGGGCTGGTTGACGTCGCGGCCGTCCAGCGGCACGTCGAAGTCGTGGCAGATCAGCACCATCGACTTCGCGCCGTCGGGCAGCTCGCTCCAGGCCAGGTGCGGATTCAGGTTGTCGGAGAAGGTCGCGCCGCCTTGGCCGTCGGGCCGGCCGGCGGCATAGCGCGCAGGGATACGGTCCCCGTTGGTCCAGCTGTCGCTCCAGAGTTTCATCGGCACGCCTTTCTCGGTTCGCGTCAGGCCCGCGCCGCGCCCGCTACACGCCCCAGACGATGGGCGCGTCTGCAGCCTGCGCACGGCGCAGCATCTCGATCACCGGCCACAGGCGCTGACGCAGCAGCACCGGCGTCTCGTCGCGTGCCGCAGCCTCCTCCGGCGGCTCGCCGTCGCGCTCGGCCGCGGCGATCGCCGCCTCGAGCGCGGCGATCGCCGCCGGCATGGCGCCGGCTTCGATGATGCCGCTGGCGGCCGGCTCGCGCCCGAGCAGCCGCAGCAGCCGGTCGCCCTGCGGCGCGAGCATGACGAGGTCACCGCTGGCCTTGCTCTTGAACTTGTAGATCATGGCATCCGCTTGCCGCACCCGACGGGAGTGCGCATTGTCGCAAAGCGCGGCGGACTGCGGTCGCCGCGGCGTGCCCGGCTGCCTCAGCCGCTCACCAGGCGCATGCGCGCCGGCGTGCGCTTCCCGGGCGCGGCGCCAGCGAGTCTGTGCTCGAAGCTGAGCGGGTCGAGCGCCGGCGCGTAGAGCCAGCCCTGGAACTCGTCGCAGCCGGCGGCCTGCAGGAACGCGCGCTGAGCCTCGGTCTCCACGCCTTCGGCGATGGCGCGCATCCCCAGTGCCCGCGCCATCTGCAGGATCGCCTGCACGATGCCGCAGTCGCCGGCGTCGTCGGGCAGCCCGGTGACGAAGCAACGGTCGATCTTCAGCTTGTCGATCGGGAAGCGCTTGAGGTAGACGAGGCTCGAGTAGCCGGTGCCGAAGTCGTCGATGGACAGGCGCACGCCCAGGCGTGCCAGGGCCTGCAGCCGCGCCAGCGCCTCGTCGGCGTCGTGCAGCAGGATCGACTCGGTGAGCTCGAGCTCCAGCAGCCGCGGCTCGAGACCGGCCACCGCCAGCACGCCCGCCACGCGCTCGACGAAGTGCGGCTGCTGGAACTGCAGCGCCGACACGTTGATCGCGATCGGCACCGCGTGCCCGCGCTCGCGCCACAGCGCCGCCTGCCGCACCGCCTGCGCGAGCACCCAATCGCCGATCGGGACGATGAAGCCGCTGTCCTCGGCCACCGGGATGAAGCGCTGCGGCGCGACTTCGCCCAGCTCCGGGTCGCGCCAGCGCAGCAGCGCCTCGGCGCCGACGAGCAAGCCGTCGGCCAGGCGCACCTGCGGCTGGTACTGCAGCCGGAAGCGCCCGCTCACCAGCGCCTGGCGCATCGCGTGCTCGAGCGTCATGTCCGAGCGCCGGTCGGCCTCGGCGCGGCGCTGGTGCAGCCGCACGCCGGCGCGGCCGCTCGCCTTGACCGCGCGCATCGCGGCCTCGGCGTGGCGCGCCAGTTCGTCGGCGTGGCGGCCGTGCGCAGGCGCCAGCGCGATGCCGATGCTGCAGGTGAGCGTGAAGTGCGCGCCGTCGACGCTGCTGGGCTGCCCGACGACGTTGAGGATGCGGCGTGCCGTCGCCTCGGCCGCAGCGGCGTCGGCCGGCGCCAGCAGCAGCGCGAACTGGTCGCCGCTCACGCGCGCGAGCATGTCGGCTTCGCGCAGGCAGCCGCCGATGCGCTGCGCCGTGTCCTGCAGCACGCGGTCGCCGACGTCGTGGCCGAGGCTGTCGTTGACATGGCGGAAGCGGTCGAGATCGACGAGCAGCAACGCGAAGCCGGCACCGCTGCGCCGCTGCGTCTGCGCGATCGCCTCGGCCCGCTCGAAGAAGCCGCGACGGTTCGGCAGCGCGGTCAGAACGTCGAGCCGCTCGAGCGACTCGATGCGCTGCGCGGCAGCGATCTTCTCGGTCAGGTCGCGAAACGCCCAGACCCGGCCCTGCGCGCGGCCGCTGCACCACAGCGGGCGCGTCACGCGCTCGTAGACACGGCCGTCGACGAGCTCGAGGCGGTCGCTGGCCGGCACCAGCGGCGCGTCGCGCAGCGCCTCGACGCGCCGCGCATAGGCGGCCTCGTCGGGCAGCTGGCGGCGCATCCAGGCATCGATGGCGGCGTCGTCGCGCTGCTGCAGCAGCTCGAGCGGCAGGCCCCACATGCGGCCGAAGCGGCGATTGAAGGCGCGGATCGCACCGCGCAAGTCGGTGACCAGCAAGCCGTCGGCGGCCGACTCGAGCGTCGCCTGCAGCTCGGCCAGGCGCAGCTCGCGCTCGTCGTCGGCGCGTTGCTCGGCACTGCGGTCGCGCACGACGACCAGCGCGTGCGCGCTGCCGCCGGCGGCGCCGGAGACGAGGTGGATGCTGCGGCTGGCGTGCACGACGCGCGCCGCGGCGCCCTCGTCCGGCGGCCCGCATGCCTGTGCCGCGCCCGACGCGCCCGCGAGCACGAGCGCGGCCTCGCTGCACAGATCGCCGGGCTCGCCGCCGGCGGCCGCGGCCCAGTACGCCTCGTCCTCGGGCGACTGCAGCAGCGCGTCCGCCGCGCGGCCCACGAGCGCCTCGCGGGCACATCCGAACAGCCGCGCTGCGGCCGCGTTCGCGGCGTGCACGCGCAGCCCCGCCAGTTCGACCAGCCATGCCGCATCGGGCAGGGCGTCGAGCAGGGCCAGAGCGTCGGGCACGCCGGGCTCGATCACGGTACCGGGGCGTGGGTTAGACCACCGCCATCGCGTCGTCCTGCGCGGCGGGCGCCGCCTGCCCGAGCGGCTCGAAGTAGTAGTGCACGCGCGGGCGCGGATCGAGGTACTCGAGGGCCGGCGCCGGCAGCTTGCCCGCACCGAGACTGCGCCGGATGCCCACATCCGGCATCTCCTCGAGGTCGAGCAGCAGCGCGTCGCTGCGCGCCACCTTCGCATCGTGCACGAGCACGCGCGGCTTGAGCGGCCGCGTCGAGTTCACGCTCACCACCAGCGCGTAGCGGTCGTCGGTCAGCTGTACCAGCGAGCCGGCCGGATACACGCCCATCATGCGGATGAAGGCATTGAGCACGCCGGCGTCGTAGCGCCCGCGCCCCTGTGCGAACAGCATCGCCACCGCTTCGTGCGGCGTGAGCGGCGGCACGCGCGTGGGCGGATTGCACAGGTTGTCGTAGCGGTTCACGAGCGCGACGATGCGGCTGGCCAGGGCGATGCGCTCGCCCGCCAGGCGCTGCGGAAAGCCGCTCGCGTCGGCATGCTCGTGGTGCTGCGCGATCACCGCCAGCGCGCCGCCGGCCAGACCCATGCGCCGGCCCAGCGCGACGCCCTTGGCGACATGGTCGCGGTAGGCCGAGAGCTCGGCCGCGCTCGCTCCCACCTCCAGGTGCCGTACGCGCTCGGGCAGCTCGGACTTGCCGAGGTCGTGCATGAGCGCACCGACCCCCAACTCGAGCATCTCGTCGGCACCCAGCCCGAGCGCGCGGCCGAGCAGCAAGCCGATGACGCTCACGTTGAGCGCGTGGGCGGCGGCGCGCTCGCCGCCGCTGCCGGCGACGAGCCGGATGCCGATGTCGTCGCCGACCAGCATCTTGTCCAGCAGGGCACGTGCCAGCGCCTCGGACTGGGCGCGCGATTCGGCCGGCCGCGCAGCCGCGGCGTCGCAGGCCTGGCGCCAGGCCGACGCGGCCTCGCCGAACTGGCGCTCGCATTGCTGCTGTGCCTCGCGCTGCGCGTCCAGCAGCTCGCGGTGCCGGCGTGTCGCCGCCTGGGCCGGCGATTCCGTCGGCGCGGTCGCCGCCGGCGCGGCAGCGTCCGGATCGGCCGGCCGGTCGCTGCGTTCGGGGCTCCAGCGCACCTGGGCCAGGCCGAGGCGCCGGATCACGGCGATCTGCTCGGCGCTGGCGATCTTGAAGCTGGACAAGGGGAACGGATGCGACAGCCAGCCGCCGTCCAGGTGGATGAACATCCCTACCTGCAGCCCGTCCACCGCAATCATGCTGCTCATCGCCTGCGTGCTCCGCCTTGCCTGGTGCCGGACCGACTGGTGTTGCAGCCCAGCGACCGGTTTTCGGGCTCGGCCGGCAAGACTTGAGCGCGCGCCTTCGCCGACGCCGCGCAGCCGCCGGCGATGCGTGCGCGAGTTGGCGCGGCACGGCATCCGGCAAATCCCGCTTGTCGCGCCCGGCCGTCGGGGGCATCCTGCGGCGCCCACTGCAATCCCTTGCCGGAGATACACGATGCAAGCTCTTCCCCGCGCAGCCGCCCTCGCCCTGGCCGTTGCCGCAGCACTGTGCGGCGGCGCCGCCGCGCAGACGCCCCCGCTCAAGGTCGGTCTGATGCTGCCCTACACCGGCACCTACGCTGCGCTGGGCGACATGATCGAGAAGGGCTTCAAGCTGTACGTGCAGGAACAAGGCGGCAAGCTCGGCGGCCGCGAGATCCAGTACTTCAAGGTCGACGACGAGAGCGAGCCGAGCAAGGCGATCGACAACGCCAACAAGCTCGTCAAGCGCGACCAGGTCGACGTGCTCGTCGGCACCGTGCACTCGGGCGTGGCGCTGGCGATGGCGCGCGTGGCCAAGGAGAACAACACGCTGCTGATCGTGCCCAACGCGGGCGCGGGCGACATCACCGGCGCGCAGTGCGCGCCCAACATCTTCCGCTCGAGCTTCAGCAACTGGCAGCCCGGCTACGGCTCGGGCGTGGTCGCCGCCGGCAAGGGCTACAAGCGCGCGATCACCATCACCTGGAGCTACGCCGCCGGGGCCGAGGCCGTCAAGGGCTTCACGGAAGGCTTCGAGAAGGGCGGCGGCAAGGTCATCAAGGACCTCAGCCTGCCGTTCCCGAACGTCGAGTTCCAGGCCCTGCTCACCGAGATCGCGGCGCAGAAGCCCGACGTCGTGTTCGCGTTCTTCGCCGGCGGCGGTGCACCCAAGTTCCTCAAGGACTACGACGCCGCGGGCCTCAAGAAGAGCATTCCGTTCATCGCCTCGGGCTTCGTCACCGACGGCACGCTCGAGGCAGCCGGTCCGAGCGGCCAGGGCGTGCTGACGACGCTGCACTATGCCGACAACATCGACACGCCGCGCAACAACGCCTTCCGCAAGAGCTTCGCGCTCGCCTACAAGGCCAACGCCGACGTCTATGCGGTGCAGGGCTACGACGCGGCGCAGATGCTCGGCATCGGCCTGAGCGCCGTCAAGGGCGACTTCGCCAAGCGCGAGGCGCTGCAGGCGGCCATGGCCAAGGCCGTGATCGACAGCCCACGCGGCAAGTTCTCGCTGTCGCGCCAGCACAACCCGGTGCAGGACATCTTCCTGCGCGAAGCCAAGGGCATGAACAACGAGTTCCGCAGCGTCGCCGTCAAGGCCCTGGCCGACCCCGGCCGCGGCTGCAAGATGTAGCGCGGCCGCGGGTACGTCAGCGACGCGCCAGCGCCAGCCCCAGCAGGTACAGGCCGCTGGCGACCACCACCAGCGCACCGGCAACGACGTAGGCGTCGGGCACCTGGCCGAAGACGAGCCAGCCGGCCAGCGTCATGTAGAGGATCTGCTGATAGAGGAAAGGCCCGAGCAGCGCCGCCGATGCGTGGCGGTGCGCGCGTGCGACGCACAGATGCCCGACGCCGCCGGCCAGCCCGGTGAACGCGATCACGCCCCAGCTGGGCAGGTCGGCCGGCCAGCGCCAGTCCGCCAGCGCGAACGGCGCAAGCACCAGTGCGGCCACGCCGGCCGACAGCCACTGCATCGACTCGGGCGTTTCGCTGGCCGCCATGCGGCGCGTCAGCAGGTTGAAGCAGGCCGTGATCAGGGCGTTGGCCGCCGACAGCAAGATCGCCCAGTGAAAGGCATACGTGCCCGGACGAATGACCAGCAGCACGCCGACGAAACCGGCAGCCACGGCCAGCCAGCGTCGGACATCGAGCCGCTCGTGCAGCCACCAGGCCGACAGCAGCGCGATGACGATCGGCACCGAGAACGTCATCGCGCCGGTCTCGGCCAGCTGCAGGTACTGCAGGGCCCAGAAGTTGAGTCCGGTCATCGCGGCGAGCAGGGCGCCGCGCAGCCACTGCAGCCGCGCGCTGTGCACGCGTACGAGCGCGCTGCCGCGGGCCGGCGCCAGCAGCGCGCCCATCACCAGCACGTGCATGACGAAGCGCAGCCAAGCCACCTGCACCACCGGCAACGTGAGCACGAGCCACTTGGCCGCGGCGTCGAGCGCGGCGAAGGCGACGGTCGCGAGGCTGACCAGCGCGATGCCGATGCGCCGCCCGGCCGCCTCGTCGGGGTTCAGCATGGTTGGCCCGCAGCGTGCACCGGGCCATGGTAGCCGGCCTCGTGCACGCCCGTAGACTTCGCGACATCGCAGCAGGCGGGAGACCGACCGTGATCCTCGAAGTCGCCGACATCCGCATCGCACCGGGCCGGCAGGCCGCCTTCGACGCGGCGATCCGGCGCGGGCTCGAGACCGTGATCGCGCAGGCGCGCGGCATGAAGGGCTGGAAGGTCAACCGCTGCGTCGAGCGCCCCGAGCGCTACCTGCTGACGATCTTCTGGGACACGCTCGAGGACCACAGCGTGCACTTTCGCGGCGGGCCGCTGTTCGCCCAGTGGCGCGCCATCGTCGGCCCGTTCTTCGCCGAGCCGCCGCTCGTCGAGCACTTCGAGTTGATCGCCAAGTCGTGAGCGCCGCGGCCCGGCGCGCGCAGGCGCTGGCCGCCGCGCGCGCGCACTTCGACAGCGGGGCCTTCGTGCGCGACCTGGCACGCCGGGTGGCGATCCGCACCGAGAGCCAGGACCCGGCAGCCGGGCCCGCGCTGCAGAGCTATCTCGCCGACGAACTCGCGCCGACGCTGGCGGCGCTGGGCTTTCGCCACCGCATCCACGCCAATCCCGTGCCGCACGGCGGCCCGCTGCTGGTGGCCGAGCGCCACGAGGGCGACGCGCTGCCGACGATCCTGATCTACGGCCACGGCGACGTCGTGCGCGGCCAGGACGCGGCGTGGACGCGCGGCGCCGGCCCCTGGCGGCTCGTGCAGGACGGCGAGCGTCTCTACGGTCGCGGCAGCGCCGACAACAAGGGGCAGCACAGCATCAATCTGGCCGCGCTGGCGCAGGTGCTGGCGCTGCGCGGCGCCCTCGGCTTCAACTGCAAGTGGCTGGTCGAGACCGGCGAGGAGACCGGCTCGCCCGGCCTGGCCGCATTCTGCGTCGCCGAGCGCGACGCGCTGGCCGCCGATGCGCTCATCGCCAGCGACGGCCCGCGCCTTGCGCGCGCGCGGCCCACCGTCTTCCTCGGCGCGCGCGGTGTCGCCAATTTCGAGCTCTCGCTCACGCTGCGCGCCGGCGCCCACCACTCGGGCAACTGGGGCGGGCTGCTGCGCAACCCCGGCACCGTGCTCGCCAACGCCATCGCCTCGATGGTCGACGGGCGCGGGCGCATCCTCGTGCCGGCATTGCGCCCGCCGCCGATCCCGGCCAACGTGCGCGCGGCACTGGCCGGCATCGAGTTCGGCGGCGCCCCTGGCGACCCCGCGGTCGACCCGGACTGGGGCGAGGAAGGCCTCACGCCCGCCGAGCGCGTGATCGCCTGGAACACGCTCGAAGTGCTGGCGATGGTCACCGGCGACCCCGAGCACCCGGTGAACGCGATTCCCGCGCACGCGCGCGCGGCGATGCACATGCGCTTCGTCGTCGGCACCGAGGTCTGCCGCGACGCCGCCACGCTGCGTGCCGCACTGCGTGCGCATCTGGCGGCGCAAGGCCATGGCGACGTCGAAGTCGGCGCGCCGCTGATCATGGCGGCGACCCGGCTCGACCCGGACAACGCCTGGGTGCGCTTCGCGCTGGCGTCGGTCGCGCGCAGCACCGGCCGGCCGCCGGTGCTGCTGCCCAACCTGGGCGGTTCGCTGCCCAACGACGTGTTCGCCGACCTCCTCGGCCTGCCCACGGTGTGGGTGCCGCACAGCTACCCGGCGTGCAGCCAGCATGCGCCCGACGAGCACCGGCTCGCCCCGGTGGCGCGCGAGGCGCTCGAGATCATGACGGGGCTGTTCTGGGATCTGGGCGACGAGGCCGAGGTGCTGCCGCGGCGCACGGGCCTGCGGCGCAACACGCCCTGACAAGGCGGTGCGCGCGGGCCGCGGGGCGGGCGTGATACTCGCCGCCGGGCCGGCATCGCCGGCACCATCTTCGAAGGAGGCGCTGCCATGGCCACTGCCGCCAAGAAGGCCCTCGGCCTGCACATCGGACTCGACCGCGTCGACGCCAAGGCCTACGAGGGCTGGGACGGCCCGCTCGCGGCCTGCGAGAACGACGCACGCGACCTGGCCGCGGTCGCGCGCGCCCAGGGCATGAGGCCGAGCGTGCTGCTCACCAAGACGGCCACGCGGGGCGCCGTGCTGCGCGGCATGCGCGCCGCGGCGCGTGCGCTCGCGGCCGGCGACCTGTTCTTCCTCACCTACTCGGGCCACGGCGGCCAGGTGCGCGACGCCAGCGGCGACGAGCCCGACAAGAAGGACGAGACCTGGTGCCTGTTCGACGGCCAGCTGATCGACGACGAGCTGTACTGCGAGCTCGCGCAGTTCAAGCCCGGCGTGCGCATCCTCGTGCTCTCCGACAGCTGCCACAGCGGCACCGTGACGCGCGAGCGCTTCGACGCGCCGGCGCCGGGCTGGCGTGCCAAGCTGCTGCCGCCGGCGATCGCCGACCGCGTGTACCGCGCGCATGCCGCGTTCTACGATCAGCTCCAGCGCGACGTGACGCAGCGCAGCGGCGGCCGACCGGCGGATCCCGACGCCGCACCGGCACAGGTGGCGGTGAGCGCGCGCCTGAGCGCGATCGCGGCGGGCTTCCCCGCGGCCTGCATCCTCATCTCCGGCTGCCAGGACAACCAGACCGCGCTCGACGGCGAGCACAACGGTGCCTTCACCGAGCAGCTGCCGAGGGTATGGGACCACGGTGCCTTCAAGGGCAACCACGCGAGCTTTCACGCGCGCATCAAGGCGCGCATGCCGGCCCGCCAGACGCCGAATCTCGTCACCCTCGGCAGCGCGGGCGCCTTCGTCGCGCAGCGGCCGTTCACGGTCTGACGCCCAGCGCCGCGGCGCACCGGCGCTCGGGCAGGTCGGGCCCTGCCGCCTTGCTCGGGCCCGTGCGGGACCGGCCCCGGTTGCTCAGAAACTCGTCTTGGTCTTGACGAGGAACTGCAGCCGGCTCACATCGGCGGGCGCACGCACCGGGAATGCGAGGTCGACGTGCAGCACGTTGCTGAAGGCCGAGCGCGTGCTGACGATGCGCAGACCCAGGCCGACGTTGCCGAGCCAGCGCGCAGGCGTGGTGCCGGCGACCGCGCCACCCCAGGCGCGCCCGTAGTCCATGTACGCGGCACCCCCGATGCGAAACAGCTGCCAGACGTACAGATCGGTGTAGAAGCGCTCCTCGACGGTGACGAGCGCGCGCCGCGTGCCGCTCTGGTAGCGCAGCGGGTAGCCGCGCAGGCCGTTGTCGCCGCCCAGCGTTGCCAGATCCTCGAGCGCGGGCCGCGTCAACGTGTCGGACGCGGCCGAGGCGTAGAACAGCCAGCGCGGACTCTGCCTCAGGTAGAACTGGGCCTGCAGGCCCAGGCGCTGGCGCTGCACGCGGCCGTCGAGGTACTGACCCGAGAGGCTGGCCGCGGTCATCAGCAGCCGATCGTCGACGGGCTCGAAGCCGCGGCTCAGCGTCGCGGCATAAAGCGGGCCCGACGCGTCCGAGCCGAGCACCGGCGTCGCCGCCCCGAGTTCGAGCGTCGCGCGCAGGCCGAGCGCGAAGAACTCGGGCTGCCCGATGAGATTGCGGTTGAGCTGGCGCTCGAAGCGATCCTCGAGCAGTTCGAGCCGCACGAAGGGTGCCACGAGATGCTGCTCGGCGGGCAGCTGCGAAGGCGCGGCGCGGCCGGGCACGAAGGCATAGCGGTCCTCGCGCAGCCAGACGCCGAGCGAGGCGCGCCGCACCCAGCCCTCGACCAGGCCATGCGACAGGCCCCCGAAGACCTCCGCGCGGCGCTGGCGGTGGCGGAACTGCGCGATCGCGGCGCCGCCGCCGTAGACCGAGTCGATCTCGTCGCTGCGCGTGGCGCTCACCCCCGCAGCCCAGCGCGCGTCGAGGCGGTAGAACGGACGCACGAAGGAGATGCTGTCGCTGCCGCCGTCGCTGCTCGTGCGGTGCGCCAGCCGCAGCGACGCCCAGGTGCCGAAGGCGCGCGGGTTCTCCAGCGCAAACTCGCGGCTCGTGCGATCGACATCGCGCGAACGGCCCAGGCGCAGCGACACGCCGGTGCCGAGCAGGTTGTACTCGGCCAGGCGGATCCCGCTCGTGTTGACGCCGCCCTGCCGGCTGGCGCTGATACCGGGGTCGAGCGACCAGGTGTCGCGCGTGAGCACCTCGATGTCGACGACGCCGTCGTGCACCGCCAGCGCGCGGATCTGCACGTCGTAGAGGAAGTTGTTGGCACGCAGCAGGCGCTCGGTCTCCTCGATCGCCTGGGCGCTCACGCGCTGGCCCGGCTTGAACAGAAGCGCGCGCTCGATGACCGCGGGACGCGTCGGGATGTGCAGGCGGTTGGCCAGGCGAAACAGCCAGCGGTCCTCGAGCGGATTGCCGGCATCGAAGATCTGTTGCGCCGAGACGCGCACCTGGCCGATCGTGGCGCCGGCGGCCTCGAGTTCGGCGAAGCTCGGCAGCGCCCGGGACTGGCCCGGCCACTGGCCTGATGATGGGCCTGGTGGCGGACCTGATGAGGGGCCCGGTGAGGGTGCTGGCGGTGGTCCGGGCGGCCGGGCCGGCAGCTCGGCAGTCGACCCTCCGGGCGCCGCGCCCGCTGCCGATGCATCCGCCGCGCGCGCCGCAGATGCGCGCGCGCTGCCGTCCGTATCGGCGGCCATTGCCGACAGCGAGACGAGCGCGCCAGCGGCCGCCGCAGCGAGACGGTGTCGCAGGATCGGCCGCGGCATCGATCCGAGTGTAGGCGGCTCGCGTCCACACGCCCGACCAAGCGCCCATCGAGGCGCCCATCGAGGCGCCTGGGTCGCCGTCGCCGATTACACGCGCCGCGCGAACGGGCCCAGCAGCAGCCGCTCGAGTGCATCGAGCCGGCGCTCGACGTCGCGCGAGTCGAGCATGGAGCGGCGCGCCGCGCCGGCCTGCACGGCGGCAGCGTAGCCCAGGCGCAAGGCATCGAACGGCAGGCAGGCCAGCGCGCGCACGCTCGCGCGCGCTGCGTCCAGACCGAGCCGGCCATCGACGACCGCCGGCCGGAAACCAGGCGCTGAATGCAGGCGTGTGCTCACAAGCAACTCCGGATTCAGTGGCAACGCGCGCACTCTAGGGTAAACCCCAGGATGCAAATAGACGTGCCTGCCCAGACGCCAGCGCCTCAATCCATCCTGGAAGTCAGTGCTCGCATATCACCTGAACCGTGAACTGCCTGGCGCGTTCCGCGATCTGAATCCCGTCCAGACGAATGTCCAGTCCGACGGCCTGGTACGACACGCCACTCGAATCGAGGAAGGCGCGCAGCACCTCCGGCTTGATCGCGAAGTTGACGTTCTGCGGCAGATCGCCGGTCTCGCGCGCGACGCGCGCGGCGTCGAGTTTGCCCACCACCATGCCGACCACCGAGCCCGAGCGGTCGACCAGCGGACCGCCGCTGTTGCCGGGCTGGACGGGCGCCGAGATCTGCAGCACCGCCGGGTCGTTGCCCAGGCCCGCGAGCGAATTCACCTGCCCGCTGGTGACCACGAGGTCGTCGGCCAGCAGGCCCGAAAGCGGATACCCGGCGACCATGGCATCTTCGCCGAGCGCGGCCACGATCCGGATTGCGGCGGCATGGCCGACCGGGGCGGGCAGGCGCAGCAGCGCGAGGTCATGGCGTTCGCTGGCATTGGCCAGCGTCGCCGCGGCGGTATTGGCCCCGCGGCGCACCGAGATCGTCGCGCAGCCCTTGATCACATGGTGGTTGGTGAGGGCGAAGCGCGGCTCCACGAGGAAACCGCTGCCGTTGTCGAGCGCGACGCGACCGCCGCGCCTCGGCGCTGGGCCCTCGACGGCCGACGCCGGCGACGCGCCGGAGGGCGCACGGGCGGAACGCGGCAACCTGCGGCCTTCGGCGTCGCGCGGCCGCGCCAGATCGCAGACGAACACGAACTCCTCCTTCTCGCCGGCACCGAGCGAATCCAGCGCCACGAAGGCGTCGGCCGGCAACTCGCCCGGAAGCGGCCGCCGCAACGCGCGCTGGCAGTCCACTTCGGCCGCCTGCGCCTGCAGCGACACCTTGCCCACGGCCGCCGGCGCGACGCGCAGCCGGTAGCGGTAGCGCACCAAGGGCCAGCGGTCGGCGGCGATCGCCTCGAGGTCGATCTCGCGCGCACCGTCGGTCGTGGCAGGCAGCCAATGCCCGGCCGCCGCGATGCTGGCAGCCGTCGTTGCAGCGGCCAGCGCCGAACAGGCGATGACATCGCGCAGGATCTTCATGAGCCTCTTGCCGTGCTGGTCCGGCGCGGAGTATGCGGCAGCCGGTGCGCGCGGCCCGAGCTGGCCACGGACGCGATGGTGCCGACACCGAGGCGAGTGGCCTTCGGCATCGGCAGCGATGTCACCGCACCGCCATCGGCAACGCTGCGGCGCACCGGCTACGGCATCACGAATGCCAGTTGGCGACGTACGTTCGCGGCCAGCGACTTCAGCCGCGGCCCGATCTCGTCCTCGATCTGGTTTGGGCTGAGCCGGAAGATCGGCACGCGGCAGTTCATCGCGAAGCACTCGCCATTCTTGTCGCGCAGCAGCGGCACGCCGGTCGAGTGGGTCTCGGGAATCCATGTCCCGCGCAAGACGGAAAACCCGCGCTGCTTGCACTGGGCCACGCCGTCGAGGAACGAATCGGAGTACTGGGCCCACAGTTGGGGGCCGTTGCGCTTCATCTCGTCGAGCTTGGCGGCGAACTCGGCCTCGTCGAGCTGAGCGCACAGGGCATGGCCGATGGTCGCCGGCAGCAAAGGGCCGATCGTGCCCAGGTCGTGCGCCGTCCAGACGTTCTCGTTGACGCGCGAGGTCTCCAGGTAGACGAACTGGTCGCGGTCGATGACACCGATCGAGACGGTACCGCCGACATCCTGTGCCAAGGCCTGCATCGAAGGCCGCGCGATCTGCAGGATCTTCGCGTCGCTCAGCAGCGGGTTGACGAGCATCAGCGCGCCCCAGCCGAGTCGATAGCGCGACTTGTCCTGCTTCAGGTAGCCCAGACAGGTCAGCGTGTAGGTCAGCCGAACCACGGTGGGGCGGCTGATGCCGGTGTGAGCCGCGATCTCGGCATTGCTCATCCAGGTCCGCCCCGGCTGAAAGGCGCGCAGCACCTCCAGGCCCTTGGCCAGCGTGGTGGCGAATCCGGCGTCGCGGACGCCTTCGGCCACGCGCCGGAGGCTCGCGGCCGGGCGGTGCGCTCTCTGTCCGGTGCGGGTAGCCATTCATCAATTGTCAACATAGTGAACACGAATTCATCTAGGTGTTCATC
>WBZR01002272.1_pt1 | contig 20319 bp, 14 predicted proteins | sample 5204231 | NCBI WGS metagenome assembly WBZR01 (sample SAMN12412403, study PRJNA552823) | activated sludge metagenome | isolation source: activated sludge from anammox sidestream of wastewater treatment plant... | place: USA: Virginia | collected 2017-08 | reverse complement strand
ATGTATTAACAGGAACAATTACTTCATCGCCATGCTTAATTCCTAATGCGTGTAATGCAACATGTAATGCATCTGTTCCGCTGCTTAAGCCAACTGTATAATTAACATCTTGCATTTTAGAAAAATCACCTTCAAATTTTTTTGTTTTTTTACCGCAAATATATGCGGTATTATCTAAAACATCATTAATTTCCGCAAAAATTTCATCTTTTATTTCATGATATTGAGTTTTCAAATCAACAAATGATACATTCATTAAAACAAAATTTCCTTCTAATAATTAAAATTTATAGTAATATTTAAAAAATAGCAAAAAATTAAGATTTTTAATACCCAAAAGAGAATCTGAGTATAAAATAAATACATTACAAAACTGCAGTTTATGTGAATTGTTTCCGTTTATTTAGATAGATTGAAATAATTACGGAAAATAACAGAATTGAAATTATTACTAGTAATGAAATAAAAACAGGAATATGCCAAGTTGGATTAATAATAGGCAAAATCATTTTAATACCAACGTATGTAAGTATAATTCCTACACCTTTTTTAACAAATTCAAATTTATGAGCTACAGCTGAGAGCAGAAAATACATTGACCTAAGTCCAAGGACTGCAAGAATATTAGATGAAAAAACTATGAATGGATCGGTTGTAATGGCAAAAATTGCAGGTATGGAATCAATAGCAAAAATAAGATCAGTTGATTCAATTACAAGCAGGCATACAAATAAAGGAGTTGCATAATTTAGACCATCTTTTTTGATGAAAAAATGTTCTCCATGGTAATCAAGTGTTACTTTGTAAAATCTTTTAAATAATCTTAAAACCTTGTTGTTTTCAGGATGAATGTCCTTTTCTTTACCAAAAGTCATGTGGAAACCTGAATAAATAAGTATAGCTCCAAAGAAATAAAGTATAAATCCAAAATGTGATATTAATGCAGAACCAAGTAATATAAAAATACCGCGAAGTATAATAACACCAATGATTCCCCAGTTCAAAACTCTTAACTGCTGATGCTGAGGTATTTTGAAATATTTGAATAATACTAAAAATACAAAAAGGTTATCTACGCTTAAAGATTCTTCAATAATATAACCAGTAAGGAATTCAATAGCTTTTTGATGTCCTAAACAATAATAAACACCGGCATTAAATGCTAAGGCAACACTTATCCAAAATAAAACCCATTTAATAGCTTTTTTAGGAGACATAGTATAAATACAGAATTTTAAGTAAGAGAGTTACGGAATGTTTTCGTAAGGTGCAGTAAACTTAAAATCACCGGTTTGGTTATCCCATTTTAATAATGCTTCATCGCTTGTTCCTTTACCTGTTTCATTTGCCATTACAATATTTATTTCGAGCGGCTTTTTAGTTGTATCAAACCGTATAACATAACCGTTTTTGGCATCCACCTGTTCAATAAGGTTACCTTTAGGTGTTGAAAGTTTATCTTCCATTTTTAATATAACTTTCCATCCTTCATCATCTTTTTGTATAAAACTTCCTTTTCTGATCCAAAAGCTGTTTGCTGTTTGTTTCATCACAACAGCAGCAATAGCTGATTGTTTGCCATTACCCAATAAATCTCCTTTAGCAATTATTTTTACTTCATCACCATACAAGGTAAGGGCAAATTTTTTTTCTTCATCAATATTTGTTAAACTTGATTGATTTTGATTTGCATTTTTCCCGCATGAATTAATCAGCATTAAAACAGCAAAAAGCGACATAAAAAAGAGGTATTTTTTCATTTTAATATAGATATATCTTCAAATATACCCAAATATTGAATTAGGATAAAGGAAAAGTTTTTTCTTAATTTAAACAATTATGTTTTATGTATTATTCCTTTTTAAATTCACAGTTAATAATTAACTTTGTACATATTTAACATAAATTATGGGACTTTTTGATAAATTAAAGAAGGGTCTGGAAAAGACCCATCAGAATATATTCAATAAAATTGACCGTCTGGTTAATGCTAAATCTGAAATAGATGATGATTTTCTTGATAACTTGGAAGAAATTTTATTAAGCAGTGATGTTGGTATAAATACATCAGAAAAAATAATAATTAATCTTAAAAATCGAGTAAAAGAGGAAAAATACGAACGCACTGATCAGTTGAAAGCAATTTTAAGGGATGAGCTGAAAAAAGTATTTATAAGCGGAAATGAAGAAAACAATAAACCGTTTGCAGTAGATAAAAAGCCTTTTGTTATAATTGTTGTTGGCGTAAACGGTGCAGGCAAAACTACATCTATAGGGAAACTTGCATATAATTATAAAAATGCAGGTTATACTGTATTAATTGGCGCAGCAGATACATTCCGTGCAGCAGCTAATGAGCAGCTTGAAACATGGGCACAAAGATCAGGAACAGAAATAATACAATCAGTACAAGGCAGTGATCCCAGTTCCGTAGTTTACAATACAATACAGAGCGGTATCGCTAAAAATTATGATATTGTTATTATTGATACAGCAGGCAGACTGCATACAAAAGTTAATTTAATGGAAGAATTGAGCAAGATAAAGCGGGTAATTCAGAAACAACTGCCTGAAGCACCGCATGAAGTACTGCTTGTATTAGATGCAACAACCGGACAAAATGGTATGGTTCAGGCAAGGGAGTTCAGCCAATCAATCCCGCTGAGCGGACTTATTTTAACCAAGCTTGATGGTACTGCGAAAGGCGGTATTGTTTTAAAAATAAGCAGTGAATTGAAAATACCTGTAAAATATATAGGCGTTGGTGAACAGATTGATGATTTGCAGGTTTTTAATAAAGAAAGTTTTGTTAAAGCTTTGCTAGAAGATTAATAAAATATTAGCGAGCGAATGATTTTTTTATATATTTAGAGTTAATAAATCCTTCAAACTATAAAAGATGCCAAATCAAATAAAAATTCTGCCGCAGTTTATAGCTAACCGTATAGCGGCAGGTGAGGTTGTTGGCAGACCTGAGGCCGTTGTAAAGGAATTAGTTGAAAACTCAATAGATGCCGGTGCAAAAACTATTCAATTGCACATTAAGGATGCAGGCAAAGCTTTGATACAGGTTATTGATGACGGCTGCGGTATGAATGAAGATGATGCAATTCTCAGTTTTCAAAGGCATGCAACAAGTAAAATTGCAAAGCCGGAAGATCTTGAAAATATTTTAACACTTGGTTTCCGCGGAGAAGCACTTGCTTCAATTGCAGCAGTTGCACAGGTTGAACTTAAAACCCGAACAGCAGAGGATGAGCTTGGTACATTAATTAAAAATCACGGAAGCGAAGTAGTTGAACACTCAAAAGTAAAATGTGAAAAAGGAACTTCAATTGCAGTTAGAAATTTATTTTACAATACACCTGCCCGCAGAAACTTTTTAAAAACCAATCAAACTGAATTTAAACATATTTACGAAACATTTGTAAGACTAGCTGCTGCTAATTACGGAATATCTTTTTCATTTATTAATGAAGATGAAGAAATTTTTGATCTTAAAGAAAGTGACCTTATTGAAAGATTAAAAAGCATATATGGTAAAGAAGCAGCGGAAAATCTGCTTGAAGTTGAATATTCAAATCAGCTTATATCACTTAAGGGATATATTTCAAAACCAAGTTTTACAAAAAAGAACAAGCAGGACCAAAACCTGTTTTTGAATAATCGTTATGTTGTAAATAAAGCTCTTTCTTTTGCAGTACACTCCGCATATGAAGACCTTGTAGATAAAGGTGATTATCCAAATTTTTTCCTGTTCCTTTCGCTTGATCCTTCAAAATTTGATATAAATGTCCATCCTTCAAAACTAGAAGTAAAATTTGAAGAAGAGCGTGCACTTTTCAGTTTTATCAGAAAAGGGGTGCGCAGCACATTGGGAAAAAATGATCTGATAGTTAAAGTAAAAATTCCTGAAACAGCATTAGGTGAAATTAATGAAACCAATCAACAGATAAACACAAATATATTTAAATCGTCACAGTTTACAAACAAATCCCCAAACATCAGTTCACAAAGCGGAGGTTTCAGCTTTAAGAAATATGAAAGTTCAAACATCAGCAATGACGAATTAAATTCAGCAGATCGCCCTATTATTCATGAAATGTTTGGAAGCAAAGAAAAACCCGCCTATTTAAATATTGATACTGTGGCTGAATCTGACTCGCAAGATGCGCTTGAAAAAAAGATGTATAAACATCAGGATACAGATAGTCTTGTAAGTAAAAATGAAATTTGGCAGTTTCAAAAGAAATATATTATGTATCAACTTGAAAGTACTTTAATGATAATTGATCAGCATGCAGCACATGAAAGAATCCTTTATGAACAAGCACTTGACAGACTGAACAGCAATGCAAATTTAACCCAGCAGCTTCTTTTGCCAATTTATGTTGAATTAAATCCTGTTGATTTTGAAGTTACCAGATCGGTTGAAACAGAGCTTCGTTCGCTGGGATTTGATATTGAACTGCAGAGTAAAAGAAAAGTTAAAATAAAAGGTATTCCCTCTGATGTAAGAATTGGCGATGAGGGAAAGATATTGCAGGAGCTGATAAACCAATATAAAGATTATGATATTAAACTGAACCTTGAAAAGCGTGATAACCTTGCAAAATCGTACGCATGCAAGCATGCAATTAAGGCAGGTGATTTTTTAAATGAAAATGAAATGCTGAATTTAATTGATAAGCTATTTTCAGTCAAAATGCCTTATGTTTGTCCGCACGGGAGACCTACAATAGTAAAATTAAGCATGGATGAGCTTGACAAGATGTTTTACAGAACAGGTATATAATTAATTTATAAGAATTTCAGGTAATTTATTTATTGAATTAACCATAAATGCAATTCCCTTAAGTTCATTTTTACCAAGGTATTTTTTAACCCAATCAGGAGTATGTTTCTGCACTTTTTGTATTACTTTAAGATTGCTGAATTGCGGGTTATTGAGTCTAAGATACAAAGGAAGAGCAAGATCAAGTGAAAATACATCACCAATAACATAATCAGGTTTTTCTTTAAGCAAAATATTATAATAATTTTTTCTGCGAAGATTAACTTTGAAGTTGCCCTGAATTTCAAAAAATTCGGGAACGTCTTTGAATTCTGTGTCAATAATGAATTTTTTGGCATCGCCAACTGCAATTAGTCTTCCTTTAACTATATCCCTTTCATTAGACATTTTATGACCCGTTTTTCTGAAAAGGTGTTCAATCTTTTCTGTTTTTGAGTTTGATACTACAGTTATTTCAATGCCGTTTTTATTAAGTTTTGATATAATTTCTCCTGCAGTTTCAACAGGTTTTAATTTTCCTTCAAGTTTAAATTGAGATGTAGATTTTATAAAGCAATCATTTGAAAATTCTGCAAGAGTCATCTTTGCTTTTTTATTTACTGCCTCTTTAATTGCAGCAATATTTTGCTTAAAATGTGAAATTGACTGCTTGCTTGAAGTTCTGTCAATATAATCAAATATTGCATTATTATCGCCAAACGGGTCTTCCTGATAATAAACAGAAAGATAATTATTGTTAAACCACCCGAATTCATAAGGGGTATTATTCATTTCTTGCTTGCACTTATTTAACAAATTATCAACTTCATTAGGTGTAAAGCCGGTTAAGCCGGCAACTGCATTGATAATATAATTCCATACAAATTCAGCTTCAGCATCCTGGTTTGTCCACACACCGTCAAAATCAGAAATTAATTTTATAATAGCCATTATTTACTTTTTAAATTACTGTAAATGTATTATTTTATAGGATTAATACTCAAAAATACAATTATTTATGTATTAATTTAATGCAAGAATACAGTTCAAATAATTTAATAGGTGGTTTGCGTAATAATTCAATGGAGACAAAAAATTTCAACCAAAGTTCAAAAAAAATTTCAATTATTGTAATAGCAGCAGCATTAGGTTATTTTGTTGATATTTACGACCTGATTTTATTTAGTATAGTCAGAATAGCTTCATTAAAATCACTTGGTATTTCCGGTGATGCATTGCTTTCAGATGGAGTTATGCTGTTGAATATGCAAATGGCTGGTATGTTAATTGGCGGAATATTGTGGGGAATTCTTGCTGATAAAAAAGGAAGAATTACAGTTCTTTTTGGCTCAATAATATTATATTCACTTGCAAATATTCTGAATGGATTTGTTACAGATATACACCAATATTCTTTTCTTAGATTTTTTGCGGGAATTGGCTTGGCTGGTGAACTTGGTGCTGGTATTACACTTGTAAGTGAAGTTATGTCCAAGGAATCCCGAGGATATGGAACTACATTGGTAGCTTCTATTGGAATATTTGGTGCAGTTGTTGCATTTTTAGTTACGGATCTTTTTGACTGGAGAAATGCTTATTTTGTTGGAGGCGGGTTGGGACTTTTGTTATTGTTTTTAAGGATTGGTATTTATGAATCGGGTATGTTTAAAAATATCAAGAATGATAATATCAGCAGAGGGCAGTTTCATCATTTATTTACTAATCAGAAGAGATTTATAAAATATTTAAAATGTATTTTTATTGGTGCTCCGATTTGGTTTGTTGTTGGTGTTTTAATGACTTTCAGCGATGCATTTGCTAAACAACTTGGAATTGAAGGCGTTGCCCCTGCAAAATCTGTATTGTTTTGTTATATTGGCTTTATTATAGGTGATTTATTAAGCGGATATTTAAGTCAATACATGAAAACAAGAAAAAAAATTATTTTTTACTTTATAATTGCAACAAATATTCTAATTACTATATTCCTTTTCTTTAATTATTATGGCACATTTTATTTTTATACTATTTGTTTACTGCTTGGTACAAGTTGCGGTTATTGGGCTGTTTTTGTTACCAATGCCTCTGAACAATTTGGAACAAACTTAAGAGCAACTGTTACCACAACCGTACCAAATTTTATAAGGGGTTCGGTTGTTCCATTAACACTTTTATTTCATTATTTAAAGGATTCAGTTGGTATAATTTATTCAGCTGCAATTGTAGCCAGCATATCCTTATTATTAGCGTATATTTCTGTTGTAAGTTTGGAAGAAACTTACGGTAAAGATCTTGATTATATTGAAAATATTTAATTTATAAACAAATGTGAAATATATACTTATTGATTGTTTTCAACTAATTTAAATAGCATTTAAGTTTGTAAATTATTCATATATCTTTGCCCTTAATTAAAATTTTAATTTTTTTTAAATTAAATTTAATATTATAAATTATTTTTATGAAAAAAATTTTTATAACTGTAATTCTGTTATTTAACTTTATTGTTTATGCAGATTATACTACACCAAATACATCAGTAAGCTGGAATTTGAATGACTTAGTTACAAATTCAGGAGGTACCGTTACTTTTTCGAGCGGAATATATTTTATAAATTCAAACTTAACAATTGCGCAAAGTGATACTTTAAAAATTTTAAGCAATGCAACTATAAAAATTGCATTAGATGTAATTTTTCTTGTGAACGGCACATTTATAGTAAATCCTCAGGATTCAGTTAAGCTAACATCAATTGATACCACACAAAAATTCAAAGAATTACGGCTTGACGGGGCTGGTGTAAACTGTTCTTTTAATAAATTGATATTTGAATATAGTTATAATGGTTTCAGACTGCTGAATGTAAGTCCGGTATTTACAAACTGCACTTTCAGATATAACTGCAACGGAAATCCATCTACAACAGTACCAGCTCTTAATTTATTCACATGCAGTCCAATAATACAAAATTGTTTATTTTACAGAAATCACCGTGCAGCTATTGCAGGAGGTTCAAATATACCCAATGCACCTAAAATATTATACTCTCAATTTATAGAAAATGATCTGCTAAACGGAAATGTACCGCAGATAAATCTGGGTCAATCCGGTAGCGGTACCACCATTGTTAGGGGTTGCACTATTATTGGTTCGGCAATTCAATCAGGCGGAATAGCATCACTGCCAATTGGAACATTGAATATTATAATTGAAAACAATGTTATAAAAAAGAACAGATATGGAATTACACTTACAAATGCTAATACAAATGCAATTATAAGAAATAATATAATTGATAGTAATAATATTCAGGGTTTGCCTAATTTAGGCGGAAGCGGAATTAATATTAACGGAAATAGTACATTAATTGCACTTGTTTCCAAAAATTCAATCCGCGGAAATTTATGGGGAATTACAATTCAAGGTACAGCAAAGCCGGTTTTTGGTAATCTTGCTATAAATGATACAAATTACATTGGGTTAAACTATATATGGGGTAACGGCAACAGCGGTAGAATATATGATTTATACAATAATACTCCGGATTCAATTAAAGCAGAAAATAATTTTTGGGGTACCGGTTTGCTTGATTCAATTGAAGCACATATATTTCACAAACCTGATAGCACAACATTAGGTTTTGTTGATTATTTACCTATTTTTATTCCTGTTGGTATACAGGAAATTACAAATGAGTTTCCTGTTGAATTTAAATTATATGATGCTTATCCTAATCCGTTTAATCCGCAAACTAACATAAAATTTTCTATTACGCAAAAAGGATTTACTTCGCTTAAAATATATGATATTACGGGTAAAGAAGCAGCGGTGTTAATTAATGATGAATTGAACCAGGGGACATATAGCTTTAAATATAATGCTTCCGAACTAGCATCAGGAATATATTTTTACAAGCTTCAACAGGGAAGTTTTTCTGTTTCAAAAAAACTTGTACTGTTAAAATAATAAGTATCTTTAATTTTAAGTAATATATAGTGAAAATACGGAAATTAATTTTATCGTTTACGATCATTTCAGTAGTAATGGCAGCAATTTTTTTGATAATTAATTTTGAAGCTAATTATTCTGAAAAAGATGAAGTAGAAATGGAAGGTATTCCTGCTGATGAGTGGTTTGTTAAACAAAGGGCTTTCCCTTTTGATGAAATACCGGAAGGAAAAATAACTGAAGCTATAGAACAGTTAAAAAATATGTCTGTATATTCAACAGATAATTCATTCCCTTGGGTATTGGCAGGTCCTACTAACATTGAGGGAAGAATAACTGTAATAAAAATTCACTCTTCCAATCCGCAAATAGTTTATGTTGGCACCGCCAACGGAGGATTATGGAAATCAACTAACTTTTGCCAAAGCTGGCAATCAGTATTTGATAATCAGAATACTTCATCAATAGGATCTCTTGCAATTGACCCGGTTAATCCAAATATTATTTATTGCGGTACAGGCGAATCAAATGCACTTAGAAGCTACTATCCCGGAACAGGACTTTATAAATCCACTAATGCGGGTACAACGTGGGTTCTTTCCGGGCTGCCCGATAGCTATTCAATCGGAAACATATCGGTTAATCCTTTAAATAATCAGGTAATTTATACTGCAGTACTTGGTTCATTGAGGCGAAAAACAACAGCGAGGGGTTTATATAAATCAACAAATGCCGGTGTTAGCTGGAACCAATCATTATATATAGCTGATTCAGTTGGTGCAATTGATGTATTACTTGATCCATCTAATCCAAATAAGGTTTTTACAGCAATGTGGGAGCTAATGCGCCGTGAAGATTATATTAAATACGGCGGACCTAAGACCGCATTATATTTATCAACAAATGCAGGTACAAACTGGAATGTAGTTAACGGAGGTTTTCCGAGTAATGCAAATGACCTTGGCAGAATATCTATGGATATATGTGCTTCAAACTCTATGATAATATATGCACTTACTGCTTATGCAAACGGTAACTCAAGAGGTTTATATAAATCTGTTGACGGTGGAAATAACTGGAATTTAATTAACTCATCTGTTGCAGCATCATCAAATTATGCATGGTTTAACAGGATATGCAGTGTTAATCCATCAGATGCAAATAATGTTTACTGCGGCGGACTTAATATGTCCCGCAGCACAAACGGTGGTGTAAGTTTTTCTACAATAAGTGCATCTCATGTTGATCATCATGCTTTAGCAATTGCACCTTCAAACCCAAATTTTGTAGTTAACGGAAATGACGGAGGGATTGATTATTCAACAAATGGCGGAATTTCCTGGCAAGCAACTAACCAACTGCCAATAACACAATTTTATGCTGGAGATATTGACAACAATAACCCAAATACATTAATAGGCGGAGCACAGGATAACGGTACAAACAGGACATTTGGCGGAATTGGATCTTGGTCAACTATTAATGGCGGTGATGGATTTTATTGTTTGATTGATTATCAAAATCCGCAGCGCGTTTATGCTTCATCGCAAAACGGGGGATTAGTAAGATCAACAAACGGGGGCTCCAGTTTTGTTGGGGCTACTTCAGGGTTAGATTTAACCTATACTAACTGGAGCACACCTTATATTATGGACAAAAATAATCCGCTTGTGATGTATTGCGGAACATACAAAATACATAAAACCACAAATGGCATGCAAAACTGGTCAGCAATCAGCCCGGATCTTACAAATGGACATGTTCAAAATATGGGAACAATTACAACGGTTGATGTATCAAAAAGCAGCCCGAATGTTATTTACTGCGGAACTGATGATGCAAATGTGTGGGTAACAACAAATGGAGGCGGAAACTGGGTGAAAATTAATTCGGGGCTGCCATACAGATGGGTTACAAGAGTAACAGTCCATCCAACACAGGCAAATATTTGCTACGTTACTCTATCCGGATACAAAGTGGATTCAACAGGAGCACATGTTTACAAAACTACTAATTATGGTTCAACATGGAGCGATATTTCTACAAATCTACCCAATGCCCCTGTTAATGATATTTTGATTGACCCGCTTAATTTTAATACTTTATATATTGCAACTGATGTTGGTGTAATGATTAGCGAAAATGACGGAGCAAACTGGTCTTTATTCAGTTCGGGAATTCCTTCAAATGTTCCATGTCATGATCTTACACTTCAAAACAGTACCCGTAAACTTGTTGTTTGGACTCATGGAAGGAGTGCATTTTCAACAAACCTGCAGCCAGTTGGAATAATAGGGAATACCGAAACCGCGTCAGGTTACAGGTTAGAACAAAATTATCCAAATCCGTTTAATCCGCAAACCAATATAAAATTCCGGATACAAAATGATGGAAAAGTTAAATTAATTATATATGATGCGCTTGGAAAGGTTGTAAAAATACTTGTAAATGAAAATAAAATTGCCGGAAGCTATAATGTTTTTTTTAATGCTGCAAATCTATCAACAGGTGTTTATTTTTACAAGCTTGAGTCTGGTAATTTTAGTGAGGTAAAGAAAATGCTGTTTGTTAAATAAATGTTATGGTAAAACTTGCTCAGTTTATCCATAAAATGATAAAAATATAACATATTATTCTTATTTTCTTACATTTTTTAAGAAAATTTATGGTTTTTAGCTAACCATTTACCCTATTTATTTTATCAAATTTTTATTGTTTTAGGATTTTTATTTGATTATTTTACAGATTATTCCAAAAAATACATTTTAAACCGAAAATGAAAAGCTATAAAAAAACAATTTACACGTTTTTTACACTGATAGTATTGTGCGTTATTGGTTATTTTTCTTTTAACGCATTTAACTTTCAACCAGACCAAACTACAGAACAACAGCCCAAATATTCAAAAGTAAGAATATTTGCTGTTAACGAAAATGATTTTAGAAAAATAGAAGATGCAGGTCTTCATATAGACCATGCAATCACTAAACCAGGATTGTATTCAGAAACATGGCTTTCTGAGTATGAAATTTCTTTATTAAGTCAATCAGGAGTTCCTTACGAAACTTTAGTAGATGATTGGCAGACATATTATGATAATCTTCCGAAGATGAATACCGCGGAAATTGATGCTCAGATGCAGCAAACTTATGAAAAAGATAATATTACTCACTCTATTTACGGTACAATGGGCGGGTATATGAAATATGATGAAGTAGTTGCCAAGCTGGATTCAATGAGAATGTGGTACCCGCAATTTATTTCAGCTAAATGGTCAATTGGCACAACTTATGAAAACAGAACTCAATGGGTTGTAAGGATTACAAAAAACCCTGATGCCCCGACAGGCAGACCTGAAGTATTATATCATGCACTTATTCATGCACGTGAACCGGAAAGCATGGAAACACAATTTTATTATTTCTTCTGGCTGTTTGAAAATTATAATACAAACCCAATAGCAAAATATATACTTGATAACAGAGAAATATACTGGATGCCGGTATTTAATGTTGATGGTTATGTTCATAATCAAACAACAAATCCAAACGGGGGCGGTATGTGGCGAGCTAATAAACACTTAACAAGTCCACCCAGCTTAACTTGCGGTCCGGTTGATCCTAACAGAAATTTTGGTACTTATCAATTCTGGAATTCATCAAATAATGGTTCAAGCACAAATTCCTGCAGCGGTGGTCAAGGTACATACAGAGGTACTGCACCATTTTCAGAGCTTGAAACTCATAATGTTATGAATTTTGTAAACTCCAGAAATTTCAGGACTGCATTCAGCGCTCATACCTACGGTAATTATTTAATTAAACCATGGTGCTGGCAGGACCCAATTGGTACCCCTGATGATGCGATGTATAACGTATTTCTTGCGGATATGTCTGCAACAAACGGGTATACTACCGGATTTCCTTCACAAACTGTAGGTTATAAAGTTCGTGGCGGAACTGATGACTGGTATTACAATGATTCAGGGCACACAAAGATATTTTCATTTACTCCTGAAACCGGTAACAGCTTCTGGCCTCCTCAGAATGAAATTATACCTCTTGCACAGGGTATGTTGTTTTCTAATCAATATATTTCATTAATTGCAGGTCCTTATGTTAGTCCGACAAGTTTGGCGTTCAATCAGCAAAATTATACTCCAGGGCAGTCAGGTACATATAAAGTAAGATTCAGGAACAAAGGTGTTATGACGGCAAATAATGTTAAGGTAATTTTAACACCCGGAAATTCAAATGTTACAATTCCCACACAGCAATATACTTATGCTAGTTTACCAACATTTGCACAGGATAGTGCATCATTTAATTTTACTGTTTCCGGTACAGCACCAAATAACTGCGGAATTCCGGTAATACTTACAATTAAACTTGATACTACCACAATATATACTAAAACTGAATATATACTTGTTGGCACGGGAACTGTTACATTTAATGATAACGGGTCAACCTTTTCTAACTGGACAACAAATGGAAGCTGGAATACTACAACAGCACAGTATGTATCAGCACCTTCATCATTTACAGATAGTCCGGGCGGAAATTACGGTAACAATATTAATACAAATATGACCCTTTCAACCCCTGTAAATGTTTCAACAACACCTGTGGTATATTTATCATTCTGGCATAGATATGCAACAGAAGCAGGATATGACTTCTGTTATGTTGAAGTATCAAGCGATAACGGTTCTACTTGGAATCAAGTTGCTTCATTTAACGGAACAATGACTACATGGACACAGTTAACTTATGACATTACAAATTATGCCAATGCAACAACACAGTTAAAAATCCGTTTCAGGTTAACTTCGGATGCTGGCGTTACAGGTGATGGCTGGTACATTGATGACATAAAACTTACAAATTACTGCGGAAGTTTAGTAGGTATACCGGGTAACAATAATGGTATTCCCATCAGGTATGCACTGGAGCAGAATTATCCTAATCCGTTTAATCCGGTAACAAGCATAAAGTATCAGCTTCCAAAATCATCGCAAGTAAAAATTACAGTGTTTGATCTGCTAGGCAAAGAAATTGCAGTTCTGGTAAACGGTAATGTTGAAGCAGGATACCATACAGCAGAATTTGACGGCAGCAATTTTGCAAGCGGTTTATACTTGTATAAAATAGAAGCTGACGGATTTACTGACGTAAAAAAGATGATGTTAGTTAAATAATTTATTATTATTTTTCAGAATATTAAAGCCTGCTATTATAAAGCAGGCTTTAATATTAAATATGATTTTTAATAAAACTCTTTTTTTATAACAAGCTAATGACTAAAAAATTATTACTTTTTACAATCTTTATTTCAGCTTTGCTTATTACAGTATTGCTTTTTGAAAATGGTGAAACAAGCTCAATAAACAGCAATAGTTTTACACAAAACACAGAGCTTAAAAGAACCTGCGGCACAATGGATTATCTTGAAATGCAGTATAAAATGGATCCGGCTTATAAACTTAGGTTTGCTGAAATGGAAAAGATTGCTGAAAAATATATAAAAGAGCATTCAGAAAAAGATGGTGACAATACAGTTATAACTATCCCAGTAGTTGTGCATGTAGTTTGGAACACTGCAATTCAGAATATTTCAGATGATCAGATATTTTCTCAAATTGATGTTCTGAACAAAGATTTTAGAAGATTGAATACAGATACTATAAATACGCCGGCACCATGGAAATCTATTGGAGCTGATTGTCAAATAGAATTCAAAATGGCAAGAAGAGATCCTTTTGGGAATCCAACATTAGGAATAACCAGAACTCAAACTAGTATAACAGAGTTTGGTCAAAATACTGCATTAAAATTCACATCACAAGGCGGACATGACGCCTGGGATAGAGATAAGTATCTTAACTTGTGGGTTGCAAATCTTGGCAGCCAGTTATTAGGATATGCCACATTTCCCGGTGGAAATCCCGCTTTAGACGGGGTTGCAATAGGTTTCAATTATTTTGGAACTGTTGGAATTTTGCAGCCGCCATATAATAAAGGCAGAACGGCTACGCATGAAATTGGACACTGGCTATGGCTTTATCACATCTGGGGTGATGATAACGGTTCATGCTCAGGCACTGATTTAGTGGGCGATACACCAAATGAGGCATCTGAATTTTACGGATGTCCCAGCTATCCAACAACTGACGCCTGCAGCCCGAGTAATCCGGGAGTTATGTTTATGAATTATATGGATTACACTGATGATGCATGTATGAATCTGTTCACAATGGGGCAGCTTGGCAGGATAAATGCAGCATTAAACGGACCCAGACTTCCTATTCAAAGTTCAAACGGATATATTAATGTAAGCGGAATGCCGATATGTTCATTTAAAGCAGATAGTACCAATATTCAATATAATAATCCAGTTCATTTTACAGATGAATCCGCGGGCATTCCCACATCGTGGCAATGGACATTTACAGGTGGCAATCCATCAGTTTCAAATTCCCAAAATCCAACAGTAACATACAATACTCCGGGAATATATACTGTTAAGCTCAGAGTAAATAATAGTTTTGGCAGCGATTCATTAACAAAAACTTCTTACATAAGGGTGCGGGGTGATGCAATGTTACCATTTACCTTAATAAATCCGGTAACTTTTACACGTGTAGGAGTTAACAGTTCGGATACATCAAGGGTTTTATTTAACTGGATAAAATCTTCTGCAAGCAATTCAGTTAATTATAAGCTTAAGCTTCGTAAAATTGGCGGTTCTTCTGATTATATTTTCATTGCAAACAATAACGGAATTGATTCAACAGTTGGGATAAGAAACAGCAGGTTAGATTCAATTGCGATACAGATGGGCGTTACAGGAGACTCGGTGAGATGTACGTGGAGAGTGTGGGCATACAACGGTTTAGACTCATTGCAGTCGGTAAATGCAAATATAATAACATTAGTCAGATCACCAATAGGAATTCAGATAATTTCATCTGAAGTTCCGCAAAAATTTGCTTTATATAATAATTATCCAAATCCATTTAATCCGGTAACAAATATTAATTTTGATATACCAAATCTTGGTAATAACAAAAAGGTTCATCTTGCTGTTTATGATATACTTGGGAATTTAATAGAGATGATTGTGAATAAAGAAATGGAAGCAGGTAAATATTCCGTTGACTGGAATGCAGGCAGTTATGCTAGCGGTATTTATTTCTACAGACTTAATGCAGGTGAGTTTACCGATACAAGAAAAATGATACTTGTTAAATAAACTCATAAAATATTCATTAATATTTAAACCCCATATTTAATATGGGGTTTTTTAATATAATTTTTTTAAAAATTAATTTTCTGATATGTATTTTATTAATAAGTTGTAATACTTAAATTGGAAGCGGATGAAAATTTATATAGTAATATTATTTATAATTTATATTACGGGATGCAGCGGGATAACAGTTGAAAAAGATATAAAACCTGAGCCTAATGACTGGGTGATGGCCGGAGGAAGCCCCGCGCAGCATAATTTTTCAAAATATGTTTTAAACCCGCCGCTTAATATAATGTGGGAGTATAACATTGAAGGCGGAGTTGGACCGGCAGGTATAACTGCAAGTGATGCAGTAGTTTTTGTTAACGCTCTGCAAGGAGATTTGTTTACATTTGATGTTCTTTCAGGCGGAAAGATTGGAGCATTAAAATCTCTTGGAAAAGATTGTTCTACAGCGCCGTTGATTATGGGTAATAATATAATATTTACATTTGCCGGAGATAAAAAAACCTCAGCAGCTTCTTATAATATAACATCGGGAAAATTTAACTGGCAAAAACGATTTGGAGATATCCAAACTTCACCAATATTATTTGAAAATTATATTTATTTTAATACCATTGCCGGTAAATTTTATAAGATTGATCCTGCTACCGGCAGAAAACAATGGGTTTATAATTCAAAATCACAAGTTCACTCCACATGTGCAGTAAGCGGCAATATTGCTGTATTTGGTACAGATAAAGGTGCTATTATTGCAGTAAATATTTCTGATGGTAAAGAACTTTGGCGATTTGAATCCGGACAGCCTGTTATTTCTACTCCATTAATATTTCATGATAATGTTTATATCGGCTGTAATGATTCCATTTATTATTCGTTAAGTATTAAAGAAGGAAAAGCTAACTGGAAGTTAAACCTTCACTCAAAGATAATAAGCGGGTCTGCAATTGACGGTTCTGGGAATTTTATTACGGGTTGTGTAGATGGCAGTGTTTATTCAATTTCTCAAGACGGAACAATTAACTGGAAATTTGAAACAAAAGGTGTAATTACTTCAAGTCCTGTTGTTTCAGGAAATAATGTTTATGTATCTTCTTATGACAGTTATATTTACACACTGAATGTTTCAACTGGAAGGTTGGTTTGGAAAAGTCCAATGCTTGAAAATAAAGTTAAAACTCAGCCGGTTATATGGCGTGAATTTCTTTTTGCAGCTGCCGATGAGATTGTTTATTGTTTTACCAGTAAAACTGTGAATAATAATGACGGAAAATGAAGTGTTTATATTTAATATTGTATTTTATTTTAATTTCTGATTTGTATTCTCAGCAGGATTCATTGACATTAAAATATAACTTTATTGATTCATATCCGCAGAATGCAGAAATTAAACTAAATGGTGAATTTTTAGGCAGCACACCATTTTATTTTACATGGAAAGACACCATATTCCCAAAACAACTAAAGTTAAACCTTCCGGGTTTTAATGAAATAAATGAAGATGTTTTATCAAATGAAATAATAAATAAAACATATAAGCTTAACCCTAGTGGTAAATACATTGTTAATAATTTGGTAAATGAAAACAAGGGATCATATTTTAAAGTAAAAAGAAAGCCACTGCCAATAATATTATCATCATTAATTACAGCAGGAAGCGGATTTTTTGCATATTATTTTAAATCATTGGCAAATGAAAATGCAAAAGAATATGATATTAGCGGGGATAAAACTGCAATTGATAGAAAAAAGAAATATGATCTTATTGGCGGAATTTCTATTGCTGTAATGCAGGTTGGATTTGGTGCATTAATTTATTTTCTATTCATAGAATAATTTTTTTTGAAAGATTATTCCCGTATTTATAATATTAAAGTATTAGATTACCGGTGTTGTGAAGTAAAATTTAAAGCAAGTTTACTTTTTAATTATTTGTAAGCAAAATATTTTGAAATTACCGGAAAACTTTCATCATACCTGTATTGTATATTAAAATGACCAGCATTAAATTCCTTATGAATAGATTTTATTCCAATTTTGTTAAGTTTACCAGCAAAAATACGTGCCCCGGAATATAGCCGGAATTCATCTTTAATACCGCAATCAATATATATTAACTTTAACTTCTTTAGGTTTACTTTATACTTTGTTACCATTCTAACAGGGTCATGTTTAAGCCATTTATTCCAAATTTCAGGAATAATTTCTGCTGTGTAAATATCAAATGGCAGGTCAAAATTATATTCCCTGCGCTTTGGGTTTGGAGAGTAACACGATGACATACCAATTATATTAAGTATATTATGAAATTCATTACCTTTTGGCTGCTTAATATTTAATTCTGATTTAATGAAATTCTGAACAGCTTTATGACCACTGCCATATTTCTGTATATCAATGATGAAATTTGCAAAATCAGGCATATAGCAGTATTCAAATGCAGAATCACCTGAGTGAGTTGCCATTAAACCAAAAACACCGGGGTTACGCATAGCAAGCCACATTGCGCCATACCCGCCTGATGATTTGCCTGCAATACATCTTGAAGCAGATTGTGGCAGAGTCCGGAAATTATTATCAATAAACGGAACAATTTCTTTTACTATATAATCTTCATATTTACCTGTAGCAGTGGAGTTAACATACTGTGATCCTCCGTATTTTGTGAAACAATCAGGCATAACAACAATCATATCATTAATTTTGCCCGAGGCAATTAGTCTATCTATGCGCTGCTGAATATTTTCAGAAAAAGGTGAAAGATTCATATTAAGCGCTCCGTAACCTGTGAATCCAGAAATAAGGTAAACAACAGGAAAACGTTTACCGTTATTTTTTTTGTATGATTCAGGCAGATAAACCAATACACTGCGTCTAAAAGGATCGCCTAGCGGATTATTTTTTAAAACTTTGCTTGTATGTTCTAAAACCCTTATTTCGCTTTTCATACTATTATAAATTAATTTTCCAGTTTCTAATTACTTCAAATGTATTATAATCAGTTAAATCAAAATGCAGGGGAGTGATTGAAACATAATTATCATTAACTGCAGCTACATCAAACTCAATAGAGCTATCTCTATACAGCATGTGTCCGGTTAACCAGTAATAATCTCTGCCGTTTGGGTCAGCCCTAACTTCAAATGTATCTTCCCAATAAGACCTACCCTGTTTGGTAACCAATACACCTTTTATTTCATTTGCAGGAACATTTGGAATATTCATATTTAAAAGTGTTCCTTCATTCAGGTTTATTTTATCATCTTCCCACATCTGCTTAATGATATTTGAAGTAATCTTTGCAGGTTCAATAAAATCAGACTTGTTAAATGTTGTAAGTGATACAGCTATTGAAGGTATTTTAAGAATTGTTCCTTCAGTAGCAGCAGAAACAGTTCCTGAATAAATTATATTAATTGCAGTATTAGCACCGTGGTTAATCCCAGATACAACTAGATCAAACTTAATATCTTTAAAAAAATGCAGGACCCCAATTTTAACAGCATCAGCAGGAGTACCTTCAACAGCTATCCCAAAAAATTTTCCGTCAATATAATGCTCATAAGTACGAAGCGGATAAAAAATTGTAATAGAGTGACCCACTGCACTTTGCTGCCTGTAAGGCGCAGAAACATATACATTGGCATAAGTTTTTAGTTCTTCAACAAGTCTTTGCAGTCCCGGTGCTTCTATTCCATCATCATTGGAAACTAATATATTGGGTTTTCTTTTCGTCATATTACAAATGATTATTAATGCTTATTTATTTTAACTTTTAATAAAATAAATCAATTATTCAACAACATCCATGTTTCATCCAAAAACATCTTTAGGTTTTTTCCGCTTACAGCTGATATCTGAATTACCGGTATTTTTGCTTTACCTTTTCCTGATGTAAAGTGAATTTTTGAAAGTTCTTTTTGTTGTTTAGGTGTAATGCTATCAATTTTTGTAAAGCAAACCATTCTTGGTTTATCAAGAAGTGATTTATTGTAACTATTCAATTCATTAATCAATATTTCATAATCTTCTTTCTTGTTTTTTTTGTAAGGTATCAAAGATGCATCAAGAAGGAAAACCAATACTTTAGTTCGTTCAATATGTTTTAAAAACCTGATACCTAACCCTTTACCTGAATGTGCTCCTTCAATTAAACCGGGAATATCAGCAACAACAAAACTTTGATAATCTTTATAACGAACAATGCCTAAATTTGGCTGTAAAGTTGTAAATGGATAATCCGCAATTTTTGGTTTTGCGGCAGAGATTTTAGAAATTAAAGTTGATTTACCTGCATTTGGTAAACCAACAAGTCCTACATCTGCAATAAGTTTTAGTT
>WBZR01002013.1_pt2 | contig 20320 bp, 7 predicted proteins | sample 5204231 | NCBI WGS metagenome assembly WBZR01 (sample SAMN12412403, study PRJNA552823) | activated sludge metagenome | isolation source: activated sludge from anammox sidestream of wastewater treatment plant... | place: USA: Virginia | collected 2017-08 | reverse complement strand
GACTGATTCGTATATATCCCGTGAGACGAACCATATGATATGTCGCTGAATCTGACCGGTATATCAGCCTGCGCTATATCGACATTCCCCTGGTTGCCGTCACCCCCATAGCGAACCACCGCGTATTCCAGGCGTGTCAGAAAATCAATGACCGAGTCGGAAAAGGATATACGCCCCCAGTCCCCGGGCTGACCCGTGCTGAACCCGTCGCCATTGGTATCGCCGCCGATGCTGTCGTCACGGTAGGAGGTGAAGACGATCTTCTCTGAGGCAGTGCCAGCCGCATACATCGCGCCGTTTACAGTTATAGAGGTATTATTCGCCAGTTTCCAGACAACACCGGGCGCCACTGTCAGCTTAACACCAGTGGCCACCGTAGCCGGCCCACCGACCTGGTAGTAGAGATTGACCGGGGCTGCAGACAGTACCAGACTCCGGGTTAATGTATTCCCAAGGAACTCTATCTGGTCCTTCGTGTTCGGAGAAAGGATGTTCCCTGCTGCCGCTCCCGGCAGGGAAGAGAATGGTATCCTCACAGGGATGTTATTCCCCGTAATCGTGTTGTTCGTAATCTCAGGGGCAACAGCAGCAACGGTATAATAAATCCCCCAGTTCGTATTGCCCGTAATCGTATTCCCGTCTATCACAGGCGCAGCGCCACCACCTGAATTAACGTAGATGCCGTTGCTATTACCCGTAATCGTGTTGCTGCGGTACACAGGACTCCCTGTCCAGTAATGATATATACCGGCGCCAGCGTTTCCGCTGATCGTATTACCCTCTATCAGCGGCGAGGCCTGTTCCGTATAGATCCCGTGAGATGAACCATTAGATATATCGCTCGACTTTACCGGCACACTGGTTTGAAGATAGACGTTCCCCTGATTGCCCGACCCGCCGTAGCGAACCACCGCATGCTCGAGCCGGGATGATGAAGATGTGCCCGCAAAATTGAGCCTGTTCCAGTAACCAGGGGTTCCACTCGTTGCCGCGCCATCCCCGTTGGAGTCCCCGCCGTATGCATCATCCGTCCAGGCGGTAAAGACTACGGGGCTGCCGGACGTCCCCACTGCCGTCAGCGTCCCGTTGACCGTCATGCCGCGGCCTGAATTGAACTTAACGACCACGCCCGGGTTTATCGTCAGCGTCACGCCGGCATTTACCGTCACATCCCCTGTGACACGGAAAACACCAGCCGCCCATGTCGTGTTAGCCGCAATCGCCCCGGTGACCGTGGTGACTGCCGTGGCATTAGGGGTAATCACACCGGTTGATGCCCCGGCGCTGATGTTAGCCGGATTGGCAGAATCCTTTACTCGGATACGGAACTTGTAGCCAGTGCCGTTGGCAAGCCCCTCTACCAGACGGAACGATGCCTCCTTGCCAAGGCTCAGGGCTCCTCCATCCGTATAACCAGGGCCTGCAATACCCCAGCTGCTGCCGTCATTAACAGATATGTCGAGCATCTGGTCCACTAAGTCCAGCGCCGTGTTTACACTCTTGGTCCATGTCAGATACACAAACCCATTGCCGGGTGTGCCGCTCAATCCCGTCACATCCTCAGGCGGCGTTCCGTCTGGACCACTATTGTCAATTGAAATCACAGGGCCATACACGGCAGAGGCCGTCTCGTTCCCAGCAAGGTCTGCTGCAACAATCCTGTAATAATACTGGACGGCGTCAACCGTCGCTGCATCCGTAAGACTCCCTGTACCGGCGCTCACTGTACCGGCCGGGAAAAAACTACCCGAAACACCCTCGCGTCGCTCCACCCTGTAACTGCTTATATCATCAGCGCCGCCGCCGTCATCAGCAGAGAGCAGCCATGAAATGCTGATGCTCCCGCCGCTGTCCGCCGGCGTGTCATAGGCCGACAACCCTGTCACTGCAACAGGGGCCGTCTGGTTTACTGTCACGGAAACACCTGAAACAGGCGACTCTGTGTTACCTGCGCGATCAGTACCACGTGAATAGAGCGTGTACGCCCCATCAGCAGGAAGACTCCAGCGATAACTCCATCCGCCATCACTGCGAAGCTGAGTCACCGGCTGCCAGGTGATCCCTGAACCACCGCCTACTCCAACCTCCACACCCAGGATGCCGCTGCCGGCGCCATCTGTTGCCGTACCACTTACCTCTGCAAGACCTCCTGTCAGATGCACCCCTGCAACAGGAGATGTAACTACCGATACAGGGGCCGCCACATCCGCAGTATCCGCACGCTCCACCACCCACACCTCAGAGACCACAGCCCGGTAGCCGTTCTCACGGATAAAGTTCAACCGGAGGGTCCCGCTGTCATGGGATGTCGCAGGCAGACGGTAGAAATACCGGACCGGATCAGCAGATGGTATAGCCAGACTGCCATGGATATTAAGTCCGTCACCGTCCGTAAGCCTCTGGATATTGCCGCCAATCCCTGAGGTATTGTCCTTATTCAGATAGGTAGTAAAAAGCTCATATCGTGAGGCCGCCGCAACAGTCGGATAGTCCAGTATCACCTGCTCTAAGTCGTAGAGCATACGTGTCCCGGAACTCGTACCCCACTCTGAGGTGTCCGTCCCCTGAATCACTGCAGGCCCGGGGATCGTCCCCTCACTTAGATTAGGGCCCGCATTAAAGTAGCTGAATGCTGTGCCGTCTGTAAGGAAGCCGGTAGTAGTCACATTGTTGGGGCCTACCTGGTCTCCCAAACCAGGCCGGATACCACCTGGCCCGTCCACAGCACCCCACCAGTTACCCGCAGCCGCTATCGTGTTGCTCGATGAACTCCGGAGACCATAGCCCACATTGCCGAATATCTCGCTCCCGCTGACAGACAGATTCACAAAGTTTAAAGCCTCAATGCCGTCATCATAATTCGCAAAGATCCGGCCACCGGTAACCGTGTGGCTCCCCGTCCACTCAAACCGCAGCCCATCCCCGCTGTTTCCAAACACCTCATTGTTCAACAGTGTCAGACTGGCCTGATAGGCACGTATGCCGTTCGTACTGGAATTTGATATCACGCTGTTCGAAATCGTAAAGCTCGTCTGATCAGAATAGATATTACCGCTGTTTGCGCCCCCTCCGTAACGGATCACTGCATGATCTATTATGCACGAGGCGGCTGTCGCAGAGGGACTGAAGGATATCCCCCCCCAGTCGCCGTTCGATGGAACACTGCCATAGCCGTCAAGGTTTAAATCTCCTCCATACGTGTCATCCCGGTACGACGTAAACACCACAGGCCGCAATGCCGTCCCCACTGCAGACAGCGCACCATTTATGGTAAGCCCCCCTCCACCGTCAAACTTCAACACCACCCCGGGATCCACCGTCAGCGTCCTGCCTGCACTCATCGTTATAATACCGTATATCTGATACGTGTTGACCTCGTGAGCCTCACCGGCATACAGCACCTCCAGCCGGAGATCCGTACTCCTCGCATTCCCCCGGATCCAGACCCCGTTGATACTGTTCGGAGCCAGAGTGTTACCGTCCGTGCTGTTCGGCACTGAGCTCGCAGGTATTATCACACCCCTCAGATTGCCCGTAATCGTGTTCCCGGTGAGCACAGGCGCACCTACTGCTCCGGTATAATAAATCCCCCAGTCCGCATTATTCGTAATAGTGTTCCCGCCTATCACAGGCGCAGCACCACCACCCGCATTCACATAGATGCCATGGTTATTACCAGTAATCGTGTTGTTGCGGTCCACAGGACTACCTGTCCAGTAATGATATATACCCGCACCAGCATTACCAATAATCGTGTTACCCTCTATCAGCGGCGAGGACTGATTCGTATATATCCCGTGAGACGAACCATATGATATGTCGCTGAATCTGACCGGTATATCAGCCTGCGCTATATCGACATTCCCCTGGTTGCCGGCGCCACCATAGCGGATAATGGCATGCTCAATCCTGGTTGACGAATCAACCACAGAGTCACCAAATCCTATTCTTCCCCAATCCCCGGGCTGGCCAACGCTGACCCCATCCCCATTGGTGTCGCCGCCTATGCTGTCATCACGGTAGGAGGTAAAGACGATCTTCTCTGATTCATTACCCACAGCATAGAGGACACCGTTTATATTCAAACTGGTGTTGGGGTTAAACTTGACAATCGTACCCGGCTCAATCGTGAGGGTAATTCCGGCATTAACATTCACATTGCCGATTACACGGTGGGTATCTGAATTTAACCATGTCTCGTGTGCACTGATAGTACCAGAATGGGTAACGATTGCAGCCTCTGCGTTACCTGCACGAAATACAAGAAGAAGCAGACAGCCCAGCACAGCAATGAGGCGTACGAGATTCAGGGAGTGAAAACCAATAGTTAAAGGGAGGATTTGAGTATGGCAATGATGCACCGGAGGATCAACTTCAGATTTCATATATATGTCCTTAGACCCCTTATCTTCTTACCACGCATTAAGACAAAGAATTATTTAAATGCAAGTTTCAGGCCTGTTATATAAGAACCCCGAACGACTTTTACAACCCTCTGATATCGCAAGATTTTATTTTACTTTACCTGTTGGCATTTCATTCGACAGGCACAAATGATAATCAACTGTCAAATATTCTGTCACTTTTTAAGGTAAGAATCTGTTGTAGAACAGCGATAACTTTAGCCTAACTAACAGTAATCATATAATATTTCAACACATTATGATTAAAGTAGATGTGTCAAAATTGCCGTCGCCTGGTTGCAATCCCTTCTCCTTCTTAAGTCAGAGTCCCCTAATCGGCAATAGGGACGGACAACTTTAAATCTATACACTGCTTGCAGCCAGTTGCTATGGCCTGAAACCTGGCAGGTCTTGCTCCATATAAATAAAGTACCCCTCGCCTGAGGTGATCGCGAAGTCTTGTCCGGCCGGCTGCCCGTTGAAATAGGCTGCCGTCTCAAACTCCCCTGCAACCGGATTAAACCGCTGAATACTTTTCACCGCTGCCTCGCCGCCAAGTGCTTCAAGGAGCCGGAAGGCGGTCATCCCTGCTGCGCATGGAGTACCGGCCAGGTTAACACCTGGAACCAGGTTCCATGCAGGACAGACCCTGGAGTTAAAGTAGATGGTCTTCTTTACAATTGAATAGATGATATGGGCGTCTCCGTTCCGGTGACTGAAATTTATGCCGGTCAGGTAGCCTTCAGTTTGATAGGATGCCGCTTCAATGAGTCCGTTGCCGGTATTCAGGTGCATAATCTGATGTATCTCCCGGGGATTGCCGAGTCGAGGGATAAGGCTGAATGCCGTATCCATGAATCGCAGCTCTGCCGGTATGCTTATCAGGTTAAACCCTGGATTGAGAACTATGGCCGTCAATTCGGGAATCGAATTTGCATTGCGCATATCACTTTCAGCAATGAGCTCCTCCTCATTGCTATGTCCATCCTGGTCCTCATCACCGGACAGGGAGACGCTCAGGTAGAAGGCGGACGTCCCCACACTATCAGCCGTCTGCACTCCAGCGGCATCCACAACGACATCGGCCAATCCGTCGCCATTTGAGTCGCTGCCTATGTATACCATACTGCCGTAATGTCCCTCTGCTGACTCGCCATCAATCCTGACAGGGAGAGATCCGTCGTCAGAATAGAGGAAGGCGCTGCCTGCATCCATGAGACCTCCGGCATCAGCTAACGGCGCGCCTATCAGGAGATCAGGCAGCCCATCTCCATTCATATCACCGCCTCCGGAGACAGATGCCCCGAACCTTGCGCCGGCCTCTTGCCCGTCAAAACGCCGGATCAACACCCCACTTGACGAGAAGAGGAAGGCGCTTCCGGCATCCAAAAGACCCCCCGGATCAGCCAATGGCGCACCTATCAGGAGGTCTGGCCTCCCATCCCCATCAACATCACCGGCAGCGGAAAGCGCCAGGCCAAAACCATCCCCTCCAAAATCACTGACAAACTCTCTGAGGACATCCCCGTTTGATGAGAAGAGGCGGACACTCCCCTGGAAGGTCGCAGGATCAGTTCCCGGTGCACTCGCAAGGAAGTCAGGAAGCCCATCGCCGTCAACATCAGGCATTTCAACTATGGCGCTGCCAATGGCCTCTCTATTGACAGTTCCGTCATAACTCCTGACCAGCGCCCCATCAGGGGCATATAGATATACTATCCCTTCATCACTGTTTCCAAATACATTCCTGCCTGGAGCCCCAACAAGGAACATCCCTCCCTCTTCCCAACGGCTAACAGCCATCCCGAAATTATCCCCTGCAGCCAGACCATCTATGCGCTTAATGACCTCTCCGTTGAAACCTGAGACGATTATAACGCTCCCGGCATCGGTAATCCCATTCGGATCAGACAGCGGCGCACCGATTAGGATATCTGGGATCCCATCCTGGTCAAGATCGGGCATTATGGCCCCGGCCATGCCAAAACCGTCATCGTCACGAAATCCTAAAATGGATGCCTTCACATCGCTTATTGATATACCGTCAGGATAACGGAGAGAAAATCCCGGGCCAATGCACCTTGCATTCGGAGGGCAGCAGAGATCCCGCATCTGAAGTTCCGGAGGACACGTCGTCCCTTCAAACCTCGGGTCAAGGAAGAGACATGCGCCTATGTCACTCCCCAGCCTGCCATTCACAATGCACTCCATCAATCCGCCTGTCTGAATATTTCTCCCGTAAACTTCATGAAAATATTTGGGTATCAGGACACACACATCCCTCGAATCAAAGGGACATGCGTCACAAGAATCTCCGTTTCCATCGCCGTCTGCATCAGTCTGGGCCGGATTGTATACAGCTGGACAGTTGTCATCCGGAGGCAGGACACAATCATTGTCAGCGTCAGCGGCCTCCGGGCATCCATCACAGGCATCTCCCCATCCGTCCAGGTCATAATCAGGCTGGGAAAAGAGATACGTGATGCCGTTTATATCTGTCCATTCTGTTCCGGGATTGGGTGTCAGCCTGCAATTATCCTGACCGTCATCAACCCCGTCGCCGTCGGTATCTCTGTTGAGAGGGTCGGTGCCCAGCCTCGCCTCTTCATCATTGGGCAAGCCATCCCCATCACGGTCATTGTCGCAGGTATTTCCAATCCCATCGCCGTCGGTATCTGACTGAGTTGCATTAGATACATACGGGCAATTATCAATATCCCCGCACACAAGGTCCCCGTCCATATCATTTAAAGGGTCCTGGGGACAATTATCACAGGCATCACCCATGCTATCTCCGTCCGCATTCGCCTGATTCCGGTTGACAATTCCAGGACAATTATCAACCAGGCATGCGTCACCATCCGAATCTGCAGGCATAAGCGGATGGCCTGCCAGCGCAGCAGCGGTAGCCACAGCGCCAAAGGCATTAATGAAGCCCGGGGTAACAGTCGCGTCAGTACTGGGATTGAGGGCACCGGGCACTCCTCCGACAGTGATATTCCCACGCAGTATGTCCCTTATGATGTCGGGCCCTGACCGGCCTGACTGGGGATCACGGGGATTCAGCAAATCCGCATTTGCCATCTGCATCATCGCAACTACGCCGCTTACGAATGGCGCCGCGGCACTCGTGCCGCCGAAGAAAGGCCCTATTTGATCATTGGATACCGGGAGCCCCTGATCATTTGTCACGCCCCCGGGTACCGGTGAAGTCAGGATACGGATGCCAGGAGCCCATACCCCGACACCACCCCCGAAGTTGGAAGAAGATGTGGTTGTAAATACCGCACGGTTTCTGTTTGTGCCGATTGCCCCGACGCAAAGGCTTCCTGCGGCCTCGCATGGTATTACATGAGAGTTATTGAGGTTTGTCCCCGCATTTCCGGCAGCAGCGACAGCCATGACCCCAAGGTCTTTGGCACGCCTCAGCGCCCCTGATATGCCATCTCCTCCGCCGAAGGCCATGCACCAGAAATCACAAGCCCCTCCAATGCTCATGTTTATGACATTCGCCCCTGCTGCCACAGCGAGATCAACTCCACGCCACGCATCAGAAATGAGTCCATTAAATTGATAGAGGAGGAGTTGGGAGATGACCTGGCTGCCTGTCCCAACGGCGCCAAATTGATTGTTGATAGCTGCGGCCGCAGTGCTCACGACCTGAGTGCCATGGAAGAAGCAGGGCGTTCCACCGCATTGCACTGCATTGACCCTGTTTAATGCAGTAGTCCTGCTGTTATCAATATTATTGAGATCAATGACCTGCACATTAAAATCGGCTGATGCGGCCGTGCCAGCGCCTATGAAGAATCCACCGTCTATGACGGCAAGCCCGGTACCGGGGGCATTCAGATGCAGGAAGTCCAGATACTGCCAGGCGCGGGTCACTCCGATATCATTATCCGTTACCGGATGAAACCACGGCATATCATTAATGGCGTTAGTATTGGCATCGTCAAATGCATCAAGAAATCCACATGCCTCGCCACCTGCATCGCATATCCCGTCACCATCAGGACAGATGGGGTTACAAGTGCCTCCCCCTGTAATCTCAAACTGGTGTTCCTGAGTCTGATTCATAACACAATCATGGCTATCCGGAAGGAGGAGGAAATCAGGACTGACGGTTCGTCCTGAAACAGATTCCCGGGCAACCAGCGCCATTAACCTGATTGCATCTTCTGACGAGAATCGAAAGAGCCCGTTTGCCCCTATCCATTTCATGTCACTGACAAACCCTGTAGTGTCAACGGTTGTCAGATCCACCCTTATCAGCTTATAACCCAGCGGGGGGATATCCCGTATCCGGTCAGGTGGCACTGTCTCCGGCGGAATCTGTGGAATGTCATCTGTGGCAATCAGGACACCATTATACTTGTTCAGGAACGATGCCAGTTCATCGTCATTGACCGGATGGATGACCACCTGATTGACGGCAAACTGTTCCATGACCCCATTGGGATTCATGACAGCACCCAGAGGTATAAAGCCTCCTTCGCTATCCTGAACACCGTCCATGACCGGCCTGGTCTCTGGATCAATAATATAATCAAATGCTGCAATATCGAAAATAGCCGTGCAGGCCGTTTCATCATAGATTGTTACGACACCATCCTCACAGTCAGGATGGCCGTCCCACCTTACAAAGGCTGAACCGGCGCCGGGGGCAGCTGCGAGGGTAACGACTGTGCCAAGTTCATAGTCTTCTGTACAGTCTGTGCCGCAATCAACCCCCGGAGGGTCAGTGGTCACAGTTCCGCTCCCTGTGCCTCCCTTGTCAATGAATAGCGTATGGACTTCAGGAATATTGAAGACGGCCGTGCAGCCCATCTCTGAAACGACCGTTACAAAGCCATCCAGACAATCAGGATCTCCTTCCCATCCCCAGAAGACCGAACCGCTGTCAGGGGTCGCAGCCAGCAGCACCTTCTCACCAATGTTGTACGCCTCCACACAGTCTGTCCCGCAGTCTATCCCGGCTGGATCAGAAACAACGGTCCCGCTTCCGGTTCCGGCCCTGTTAACGAACAATGTTTGAATCCCGATATCGAATAAAGCAGTGCAGCTCATTTCATCAACCAGAGTCACAACGCCATCAGCACAATCCGGATGTCCTCCCCATCCCGTAAAAAAAGAGCCAGGAGACGGGGCCGCTATCAGCGTAACGACTGAGCCAAGGGGATAGTCGTATGAGCAGACAGTGTCACAGTTCATTCCGGCAGGGTCCGTGGTCACTGTTCCACTGCCTGTTCCAATCTTTTCAATGAACAGGGTGTGAGACTCAATGCTGAAAACTGCCGTACAGGTCGTCTCATCAAGCATTGTCACGACACCATCCGCACAATCCGGATGGCCTCCCCATCCCCGGAAGACAGAACCGGCGTAAGGGGTAGCTGTGAGCACGACCGCTGTCCCCACTGCAAAGTCCGCAGTACAATCAAGACCGCAACTTATTCCGTCAGGAAGGGATGTCACGATGCCAGCCCCCTGTCCGCCTTTGGTAATGAAAAGGGTACGGGTCTGAAGATCAGCGTTGACAGTCACATTGGCCGTGGCCGTACCAACCTTTCCACTTGCATCCTGAAAGCGGAAGGTCACAACGGTCATACCTGCCGGGAAAAGCGTTTTTGTATCAATATCCATTTTATCCATTTGCGGCGGTACTGGAGAAACGAATGGATCGGTATCGTCTATAGCCGTGGCGCCTGCAAGGAACGCAGCAAGAACTGAAGAGTCGCTGACCCTTGCACCGCCGGCCTCTGTTGCCTGGATAATTATATCTGCCGGAGGGTTCACCACCGGCGCATTCGCATCCTCAATAAGGCCGAGTTCCACGCCCAAAGGGATTGTCACTGGTGTGGACACTTCCTGGTCAAGGTTCAGCTCGATGTGGACAGGATAATCCTCGAGCTTGCCGCGGGTCCCGTTTGCATCATAGCGGAACATGGATACAGTGGCCTCTATGCTGAGGCTCTGAAGTCCTGCATCCCTTGCCGATGCAACGGCCTGTGAGGCATCAATCACATAATTTGCCTTCACATCATCAGGCAGTGATATCCACTGGGCAGGCGTCAATGCCCCGCCCACGTAGGCGCCATCAATCCCGATCTCATACTCACCAGTTGCATAATCAGGTCCAACGTGTCTTCCATCCAGTGCATAAACGTGAAGATCCACTGGATAGAAATGATCAGGTCCGCCGGAAACAGTTGGCGGCCCGCCAGGCTGGACATTGATCCTGCTCTCCATGCTGACTACAGCCTTGGACCTTTCAGTCCCGCTGACCGTGAGGACTCCCCCGTCATTCAGCGTAAAGGTCACGTTGGCGATTGCATCGTGAAAGGAATCACCCGGCCTCAATGTAAAGTTTCCCCTCGCAGCATTAATAGCCGGAAAGAGGTTTACGTTATTGACCTTTTCAAGACAGCTCCCAAACTCATAGCCAAACAGTGTATCTAAGAACGATTGGGGAAACCCGTGTATAGACCCGCAAAACGGATGGTGTACTGGTATCCCGAGGAACCTCCTTACCTCACGCTTCTGGTAAATTATGATGCCGGTCTCGCCATTGCCTGGGGTATTTATGAAACATGGATTGGTTGGGGATATTATACATTGAGCCTGTTCGGGAGTTAACGACACCTCATCCGGCGGCATCCTCAATTCAAATATATACCAGTCAATGGGACCGGCAGCATAACCTATCAGATTTCTGTGTGTAGCGTACCTGTGGGCCTGTGAACCAAATGAGATATCCTTTAAAGGGGTCAGCGTATAGTCTCCGTAGCATGTGGGACAAATATCCCTGTAATTCAACCATCCGGCGATCTGTTTGTTGTATGTAATCACCGGAGGAGGTGGAATGTTCGCAGCGCCGGACATAAGTCCCCAGTCTGCTCCCGGAAAAGAGGCTGCCTTGATATCTCCCCTGTCAAACATATGGGCGGATGGTCCGGAAACACCGTAATAATCCCAGAAGGTAAAGAGGGCATGGCCAAGCTCATGGGCCCAAATCTCATTGCTGTAATTTCTCTGACCTATGATGATGGAGCCCTGCTCATACATCTCTGGGAGGGTAACAAGATCTATCAACTGACCAGGGTCCGGGACCGGCATAACCAGCGACAACGGACCCATTGCAATGAATGCGGCCGCTGTCAATTGATAATCCGCAACCTTAATGGCATCTACTACATTCCTTATCAGGATATTATCTGCCAGTTGTTTTGTAATAAATGCCCTGCCCCGCATATTCGATGGCTCAGCCACCAGTATCGCGTCGAAGAATTTTAGCTGCTGCCCGATCAGAAACCACGGCTGCTTCAGGCTCGCCTCCTGAAATGCATCTATCCATATCTGGTGAAGGGGGACAAGGGAGGCCGCCGGATCGCCGCCAAAAACAGGATTATATTCTGCCAGTGTCTTCGGAAGGGTAATCAGTCCCTCAGGCCCATCCGGGTCATTGATAATAAATGGATTTACAATAACTGCACAGTTGGACTGCTGAAAGAAGTAGTCCCGGATATATTGAGTCCTCGCCGCAATCTCTGCCATCGTTAATGTATCCGCTGCAGGCGTGTCCGTAAACCTCGCCGGGATAAAGGCTACATTCACTATCCTCGGAAAAGGGGATACCGGAAAAAGCGGACAGTGTGCCTCCATCCATTGCCTTAGATCTCCGGTCAGAAAGTCCATAGACACAGAGGTCTCTACCAATGCCGAGTTATTGGCAAGATCCGGATCATTACTGTTGGCATCCACATAGACATAGTTGCTGATCTGTCCTGATTCTGCTGGTGAGATATTGATGCGCAATGTAATCGCCGACCCGGCCGGGATATTGGCAACATTGCATGTTATGCGGTTTGAGCCTGCTGAAATGACTGCTCCAACTGGAGGGTTGTTGCAATTAGCCTGGGCTGGCTTCGTGAAAGAAAGAAGTGTCACGCCTTCAGGGAGGTCGTCGGTTATCCGCACTGACTGGGCCGCATCAGGACCGTTATTTGTAACCACGATCGTATATTCCAGAAGAGACCTCGGCAATATGGCATCCGTAGTTGACGGGGTCTTGGTGACAGAGATATCTGCTGTCCCCTGTCCCACTGTAGTAGTGGTTGAAGCGGAATTATTATTCCAGTTTGGATCGCCATCACTTCCCGACAGGTCTCCAATTACTGAAACCATGTTGGTGAATGAGCCTGGCGATTGAGGCCGGACAACAATCCTTACAGTGGCGCTGTTCCCGGCATTGATCGTCCCGAGGTTGCAAAAACCGATCTGGCTTATTGCCGGACATGTGCCCTGGCTCGGCCATACGGATATAAGCTGGAGTGAACTACCAAATGCAAGGAATTCGTTAAGTAACACATTATCGGCAGGACCTGGTCCATTGTTTCTAACAGTAACAATGTAAGTAATGTCACCTCCTGCGGGGACCGGATCAGGGCTGCCGGTGATGGAGACCTCCAGGTCCCAGGCGCTCCTTCCAATCCGTGTGGAAGACGCGGCAGTATCGTTTACTGGATTCATGTCATTGACATACCCACCTGTTACGGTCGCATTCGCTGTAAGGGGGCTGTGATATGCGGCCTGCCATGTGGGAACAAGGACAACATTTACAGTAGCGCTGCTGCCACTGGCGAGGTACCCGAGATCACAGGTCACCTCAGCCCTGGGCCAGAGGGAGTTGCATGTCCCCTGACTTGCGGATGGGAGAGACGCATAATAGACATAGGCAGAATGGGTCAGCAGCAGGCTGGCGCTGCTCGTGCCATCCGGTCCATTGTTAGTCACAACTATGGAGTAGGATAGAGGGGCTTCAACTGACACAGGATCAGGTGTATCAGAAATGGTTACTGAAAGATCAGAATTACTGTACACTGTTGTCACGGTCACAGCCGTGTTGTCACCAGGGATGGGATCAATCACGTTGCCTGTTACGGAAGCCGTGTTAGTGATGATGCCATTCAGGTTGGCCCTGACCACGATTTCAATCCTTGCAGACGCATTCCCGGGAATCGTTCCAAGACTGCATGTAACGGAAGGGCCGCTGCTGCAGCTCCCCTGTGTTGAAGAGGCGCTCACAAAGGATGTCCCTGCAGGAAGCGAATCTGTCAGGGTAACGCTGGTAGCCGAACCCTGACTGTTATTGACCACATCGATGGTGTAAGTTATATTCGAACCCACTGTTACAGGGTCAGGAGAATCGGAGAGGGATAAAAAGAGTCCGCTCCTGGAAACCTTCACGAGAAATGCATCTGTCGGACCGCTGAGGGTTGTCTGCGAGGCATTGTTTATTGGAAAATCTGATGAGAAGGTATACCCTGTCAGATAGAAGGCACGGATGGAATCATCTACTGTCACTCCTGATGCATGCTCATAATCCGTGCCTCCAAGATATGTCGAGGAGATGGCAGAGAAACCCGCTGCCGAAGGATTCAGCATTGCAACAAAGGCATCCGCGCAAAGGGTGGAACTGCAGGCAGGCTGTGCCGGGTTGACCGTAGAAAAGTCGCTCGAACTTGTATCGCCCGTCAGATATACGTTCCCGGCAGTATCGAGGGCTATACCGGATCCATACTCGTCGCTGCTGCCGCCAAGATAAGTCGAGTAGATCAGGGATGCCTGTTGAATGCCTGAAGGATTCAATTTGGCAAAAAATGCATCGCTGCCTCCGCTCAATGTGTTCTGGAGGGGACTCAGTGTAGGAAAATCCGGTGATGCGGTATGACCGGTTATATAAAGATTACCTGACGGATCAAGCGCAATGCCTTCTCCTTCATCACTTCCACTGCCGCCAAGATAGGTCGAGTAGAGAAGTCCTGAGCCTGAAGGGTTGAACCTGGTGATAAAACCATCGGCATTCCCTCCGCCAGAGACACCCTGAAAAGCGTTCGCCTGTGTAACAGGAAAGTCTGACGACTCTGTCCTACCTGTCACAGACGCGTTGCCTGACGAATCCATGACAACGTCTCTTCCCTCATCATCCCCGTTTCCGGCGAGAAGGGTGGAATAAATGACGGCGTTCAGGCCGCTGACCGCAGTGTCCAGCTTTAAGACATAGGCGTCATCCCTGTTTTCAAACCGTTTTTCAGACTGGAAGGCCCCCGCTGTCGCTGGAAAATCTGTTGAACCTGTAGCACCGGTTACATATACCTTCCCTGTACTATCTACTGTTATACCCTTGCCGCTGTCTCTCCCCTTACCACCAAGATATGTTGAATAAACAATATTCCCGTTGTTATCAAGTTTTGTAACAAAGGCGTTTCCTGGATCGAGCGCTGTTGCCAGAAATAATGTCATGGATGCATCAGGATCTGCGATAATATCAATGACCGCAGTCTTCACAAGCCCCGCGCTCATGTCGATCCAGTTATCACCTCCATCCTGACTCACATAGACGCTGTATACAATATCAACAATATGGTTGACTTCACCTGTCACTTCAATAATTAAACTTGTAGCTCCGGCAAAAAGGATTTGTGGTTTTTGCGGATGGACAAGGAGGGAGGTCACACCAAAATAGGTTGGTAGACCTGTGTTGATCGCCTTCCAGCTCGTCCCCCCATTGATGCTTTTATAAATACCATTGACAGAAGCATATAAGATTGACGGGTTCAGCGGATCAATCGCCATGGCTTCTATATATGTATCCGGCAGCCCGGCATTTACCGTACTCCAGCTCCCTCCTCCATTTGTACTCTTAAAAATGCCTCCGCTGGAAGTTGCCGCGTACAGGGTAGAGGGACTCAAAGGGTCAATAACCAGGTCACGAATCCCTGTGCTCGTCAGTCCGGAGTTGACGTCACTCCATGTTGCCCCGCTGTCAACACTCTTAAAAATACCGCCGGTAAGAGTCCCGGCATACAGGATTGCTGAACTTGACGGGTCAATAACCAGCGCCCTGACATAGGTATCAGTCAACCCATAATTTATTGCTGACCAATTGTTTCCACCATTAATACTCTTTAGAATACCGTTTGATGTCCCTGCATAGATAGTAGATGTGCCTGCAGGATCAATAACCAGGGCAGATACCCGTTGCGAATCTGCATGCAATGGATCCCAACTGCTGCCGCCATTGAAACTCCTGAAAACACCGGCGCCATCAGTGCCGGCATACATGATCAAAGGATTCTCAGGATTGACTGCAAGGACATTCGGGCTGATACTCGGAAGCCCCTGATTGAGCGTCTGCCAGGCTGAATCATATTTTAGAATACCCCCGCCGGCTTCCTTTTTGAGAGCCCCTGCCGTCGTTGGGAAATCAATCGAATTGGTATCACCGGCGACATAAACATTTCCTGAGGCATCAACAGCCACACTATTACCGGTATCATTACCATTCCCGGATATGTAAGTAAAATAGATTTGATTACCTGTTGACCCGTCGTATTTTGCCACAAATGCATCACCAGAACCATACTCCGTTGTCCTTCCAGTGATATAGACATTGCCATTAGAGTCAACGGCAACGTCATTACCTTCGTCATTACTACTGCCGCCGGCATAGGTTGAAAAATCAAACACCGCGGCAATTTCAACCACACCCCTAAACAACCTCCCGTTCGTATTGTCATTCCACACATAATTGTTCAATTCAACATAATGCTCGTTTCCACCGTTGTTGCTGGGCTCACAATCTACAGGAGACCGGCACCACCAGTTGAAATACGTTGCCGTCTCACCGCTGGCCCAGACAAACACCCCTTCCTGGGCAGCATCGCTCAGACCGATCCAGAGCGGACCTCCGTAGGGAGCAAAGGTTTGCCAGACCCAGCTATTCTCAGCGTCATCATTGATAGTGACGAGATGTCCCCCCATGGCAGCCGCTTCTGCCTCGGCATTGGTCCAGGTATTGGGGCTGAGGAGGTAATATTGATGACTGGTGGCTGGATTTACTATCGGCCCGGCAATGACCGAGGCCATGGAGGAATTAACATAACCAAGGAGTACAAACACTAAGATGGGCAGGTACACCCTTAACGGAGCTCTCATAGGTACAATCCCTCCACCGGGAAGAAAGTAATGACTAAATATACCACCGGAGAAACGGCATTACAAGATAACCACCTTCAAAGAAAATCCCTTCAAACGTGTAATCCTACAGCTCACTGTATGTGTGACAATTTACCACCCGCCACTGACGGTTACCCATTCAAACATCACATGGAACGGAAGTTTTGACTTTGTCCAACTTCTATGATATTTTCAGGCATCATGTTTTACCATAACTGAAGGAGTTTTCATGAAACTGCATGTCCTGATAGAGCAAGATGAGGCAGGTTCTTATGTTGCTGCCCAGCCCTTCCAGGAGGCCTGTCTCAAGGGAAAACCAGGGAAGACGCCATTTCCAACATCACAGAAGCCATCAAAGGATGGCTTGAGGTCATGGAATCCAAACAGCCCCTGGACCCTGCACGCATGACTGAGGTTTCTGTGTAATGGGAGAAGGCCTGAGATTCTGTTCAGACTATGAAAAAGGAGAACAAGCATGCTTACTGTTAAAACAGGCAAAAAAGATTCTATAGTCGTTCCCAAAACCATTCTTGAAATGCTTGGGCTTGCAGAAGGAGAAAAAATAGAAATCAAAATTACTGAAGATTCAATTGTCATTATCAAGGAGGCAGAAGATTTTTTTGCCCTTGAAGGCACATTGAAAGATGTCGATATTGAAACGCCTCTTAAGGAACTCGATAAAGAATGGAAAAAGTGGAAACCCCTAAAGTAGTTGTAGATACTGACATCATTATCGACTACCTTAAGAAACGCCAACCGGGTGCAGAGCTTCTCAAAAAGGCTTATCGCAGATGCAACATTCAAATAACCTCTATAACCCTTTATGAACTTCTCTATGGGGTTCAAAGAAGTGGAAAGTCGGATCTCATAAACAGACTCCTCAGATATGTTACAGTACTCCCTTTTGACGAAGCCGCTGCGAGAGAGGCCGCAACGATCCACTACTCCCTGAAAAGCAAGGGGGAAGACATCGGGGTTAAAGATTCTTTCATAGCTGCTATATGCAAAGCTCATGACCTGCCACTCCTTACAGGGAACATCAAACATTTCAAACGCATTCCCGGATTTAAACTCCTTTCACATGATGACGTTTGAGTAAATAATCCTACGGCCTGAACCCAGGTTTATCCTGCTTCATAAACACAAAATATCCTTCCCCAGGGATGATTGGAAAATCCGCACCCACGATCTGACCGTTTTCATAGGCCGCAGTCTCAAACTGACCTGTCGTTTTGTTGTACCGCTGGATGCTGCTCACTGCTGCTTCACCTCCAAGGTTTTCAAGCAACTGGAAGGCAGTTGTCCCTTCAGCAATGCATGGGAATCCAATATGATTCAGGCCAATGCGTAAATCGTATGTTGGACATTCGAGAAGTAGTGAATATGTTATGCTCTTTGAAGCTTTCGCATAGACGATCAAACCCTGATCCCGCCTTAAGGAGATTGTATCCCCGTCAGGCTGGCCATAATTATCATAGAATGCTTGCAGGACCTGACCGGTCGTGGGATCATGTCGAAGCACACGATCCACTTCCTCCGGCCCCCCTATCATGAAAATATCCGGAGTCATCACTGATAAGAATGATAATTCAATGGGAAGGTTGATCGAATTAAACCCAGGCTCAAGGTTGACAGTCACGTTCACGGATCGAGGAAATGAGGAGCCATCAACCGGATTAGTCCCTGCCATTTGCTCCAGTTCGTTACTGAGGCCATCCACATCATCATCCTCTTCTGCGTCAGGGATTCCATCACCATCTGTATCCGGCTTTGAAGGATTGGTCTGGGATCTGGCCTGCTCAAACGAATCAGTTAAGCCATCATTATCCCCATCCAAATCGCAGTCATCCCCAAAGCCATCATGATCATAATCTTCTTGACCCGAATTGGCATAGTAAGGACAGTTGTCAAAGCAGTCTGAGATCCCATCACCATCGGCTTCATAACCTTCGTCAATCTGACCATTGTCATCATTATCAAGACCATCACATACTTCTGTGGGCAAAGGAATGTCGGGGATGAGCGCCGCTTGTTCAGCAGTAAGTTCCTGATCGACAACCGCTACATGTATTCCATCTTCAAATTGACCTGAATCTCTAAAATTGAGAAAAAGATTATCCCATTCCTTTACTCCTCTCAGCGGCTTCGGAAATTTACTATAAATCAAACTATCAGAGGCGTCCCTATTCCCAAATGAAAGATCATTAACGTTTTCCTTTACCCCAACTATAGTTAATTTATTACAGTCCCAATCTATTGGAAAACTCTTAAGACTAATCATATCTTTTCCTTTGCAACTATATTTTATCCAGCGTAAAGGAGAAATGCCTGTCGAGGGCCAGCGAAAATCCCCAGGTAGGGCCAAGATAATTCCCCAAGCAGGTCCAAAATAATTCCCCAGTTGGGGCCAGAATAATTCCCCACTTTTTCCAACCCATGTCATAAGATTTTATCGCTCCAGCCTCCGTGTAAGTTCCGCTTCCAACAAGTATCGTGTCACCGGCTGCCGCCGCAGTCACCGCAGTCTGAATGGACGTGTATGTTGCAGTGCACTCTGCGCCCCCTATACCCGACTCCTCGACACATCGTGTTACCGCTTGGGAGGAAGAAATTCCGGCAACTCCAATGCAGATAAGGTCCAACACCACGATGAATCCAACATGTCTCCACAATAGCATTTTAATAATGTTCATGGCACCCTCCTATTTAATAAACAGTTGATATCCTCTGCTTCATATGAATAAAGTGCCCCTCTCCAGGGACGATCGGGAAATTAACACCCACCGGCTATACGCTGCCGTGTCCAAACGCCCCGTCGCCGGATTGTAGCGCTGGATGCTGCTAACCGCTCCTTCAATTCCCGTCAGGACTTGCATTGTCCTTCCCTTTCAGGGGATTGATGTATCTTAGGACAGGTAAAGCCCAGCACTATACTGCTGGCAATTTACGTGTTTAAATAATAAAGAATACCAGGTGTAATATCAGAGGTGTAATGCGCAGGATTCTTTGATGACAAGCATGACGCAAAATTCAGACCTTATTATCCCGATTATCCATAGGGAATACTAACCATATGATTTTATTTAATAATTCAATCTGTGTACCTGGTTCATCTATATACAAAATGATATTCTATTAATGAGGTGTTAAATTTTCTGTCACTTATCAGGCTGTTCTGGTGCGGAAATCAGGCGGGCATTATAGGTATATTTAGTTTTAATCCTTATTTATCAATAGGTTTTATAATATATGGCAGTGTCCAGATTTCTGACACTTACCACAATGAAGAGAATAAACGTGGCATTGATAAAAAGAAATGCCCAATTTTAGGCAAAACTCCAGCGGATAAGCACCCTATAGAATGGGTAAGTGACCTGCATGCTGAGTTTGAATCCATCCATCCCTTCATTGACGGCAATGGCCTGCTCAGTCTTCAAACCACACCCCGGCGTCGGACAGGAAGAATTGTTCGAAGGGAATACCACCAGTGCCTACGATTAGCGTTTTTGCTTCAGGGTATCTGCGGTGAAAGTACTCCATTCCAGACAGTCTCCCTGCCCTTCCGCTTTTTATCTCGATTGCCCAGGTCCCTGTTCCGCGTGTGACAACAAAATCAACCTCTCTGTCACCTTCGCGCCAGTAGGTAATACCGTATTCAGTGGCAGAGAGCCCGTTGAGGAGGTGTGCGCCTGCCGCGTTTTCGTATCTGCCCCTTTGAATATGCCTCAACGCCGCTGACGAGAAATGCAGACTCAAGGAGCTTCAGTGAAATTGGCCGTAGTCAATAAATACTCAATGACTGAGTAAATATACTCAATGCATGCTTGCCAATTTGTGACTATTCTGCAGTTCATAATAGAGAATTCGTCACAACGACCGTTGCTGGATATACTATTTAT
>WBZR01002271.1_pt1 | contig 20340 bp, 19 predicted proteins | sample 5204231 | NCBI WGS metagenome assembly WBZR01 (sample SAMN12412403, study PRJNA552823) | activated sludge metagenome | isolation source: activated sludge from anammox sidestream of wastewater treatment plant... | place: USA: Virginia | collected 2017-08 | reverse complement strand
GAGAGAGGTCCTCCATGTCGCGCTCCATAAGCCCCACGCAAAGAGAAGTCTTTTTCGAGCCCGATGAGATCATCGTCTCGAAAACCGATCCCAAAGGCCGGCTCATCTACGTCAACGACATCTTCATGCGCATATCCGGTTACAGCGAGCGAGAGCTGCTGGGACAACAGCACAGCATCATCCGCCATCCGGATATGCCGCGCGCCGTCTTCAAGGTGTTGTGGGACACGTTGCTCTCGGGGCAGGAGATTTTTGCCTACGTCAAGAACATCGCCAAGAGCGGCGACCACTACTGGGTGCTCGCACACGTCACGCCGTCTTTCGACGCCGACGGCACGGTGATCGGCTGTCATTCCAACCGCCGGGTTCCAAGCCGCAAGGCCATCAAGGCGGTCGAGCCCATTTATGCAGACCTGCTCGCCACCGAGGCAAAGCATCGGAACGCCAAGGAAGGGCTGGCAGCCAGCTTCCGTCAGTTTGTCGAAACCGTCAAAAGCAAGAACATGAGCTATGCTGAATTCATCCTCTCTCTCTAGGGCCTTCATCGCCATTGCGATCGTCCCTCCCGCGCTCCTCATTTCGCTCATCTTCACGCTGCTCGAGAGGCCAATGCTCGCGAGCCTTGCGGTGTGTGGCGCGCTCGCGGCGTCGCTGTCCGGCGTCGTCTACATCCACAAGACCCGGAAGGTCGTGCGCCAGGCCGAGCACGTCTGCCGCGCTGTCTCGAAGGGCGACTTCGAGTCCCGCGTCATCGATATCCGCGAACGCGGCGACCTCGGCGTGCTCTTGTGGTCGATCAATACCATGATCGATCGCACCGATGCCTACGTCCGGGAATCGGCGGCGGCCATGGAAGCCGTACGCGCCAACAAATATTATCGCCGCATCCGGGAGGAGGGACTCCTCGGCGCCCTCCTGACCTCGGCACGCATCATCAATGGCGCCATGGCCACCATCGACACACGCATCAAAGCGTTCGAAAGCGCGACGGAATCCTTCGAAGGGTCGGTCCGCGAGATCGTCGAAAGCGTCTCGACAGCCTCCAGCCGCATGGGAGAAACGGCAACGACGCTCAGCGCCGGGGCCGGTGAAACGTCGGTGAAGGCCGCAGGCGTCGCGGCGGTGACCGATCAGGCGACGACGAGCATCCAGTCGATCGCCGCCGCCTGCTGCGAGCTCACGAGCTCCGCCCAGGAGGTCGGCAATCAAGTCACGCGCTCCGCCGAGCTCACCGAGCGTGCCGTCGCCCGCGCGGCGGATGCCGAACGCACCATGAATGCGATGAGCACGGCCGGGCAGAACATCGCCGCGGTCGCCGGCCTCATCCGGGATATTGCGTCACAGACCAATCTCCTCGCCCTCAATGCCACCATCGAAGCGGCGCGGGCTGGAGAAGCCGGAAAGGGCTTCGCCGTCGTCGCAGCAGAGGTCAAATCGCTCGCGTTGCAGACGGCACGCGCCACCGGCCAGATCGATACGCACATCACCGAGGTGCAAGTCGCGACGAAAGACGCGGTCGATAGCATTGCCGAGATCAACCGCATGATCTCGGATGCTCACGAGATGACGCACAGTGTCACCGGCACCGTCGCCGCGCAGGCCATGGCCACCAACGAAATCGCGAGCAACATCGATCAAGCCCTCACCGGGTTCCACGACATTGCCGGAAATATCCATGGCGTGACCAAAAATGCCGGCCAAACCGAAACCTTGGCCAAGGGCACGCGAGAGGCCTCGATCACGCTCTCATCGGAATCTCAACGCCTGGCCACAGCGGTGCGCGATTTCATCCTCGCCTTGCGGCGTGGTCCGCTCGACCGGCAGCAAGAGGACCGTCCCTCGCCTAACGAGACGCCCCCGGCCTCCTCCAGAAAGCCGGCTCTGAAGCTCGTTGCCTGAATGACGTGAGGGTGAGGAGCGCCAGGAGGCCGGAGGGGCCTTGTTTCCCTCCGGAACAGTCTTGTCCTGGTGCGCCTTCGGCACAGGCTCTGCTCGTCCGCCTCCGGCGCAGGTCCTGTGCTGGCGCGCCTCCGGCACACGGTTCTTTGTGCGCCTCCGGCGCACGGCTCCTCGTCCGCCTCCGGCGCACGGCTCCTCGTGCGCTTCCGGCGCACGGCTCCTCGTCCGCCTCCGGCGCACGGCTCCTCGTCCGCCTCCGGCGCACGGTTCCTCGTCCGCGTCCGGCGCACGGTTCTTTGTGCGCCTCCGGCGCAACGCTCGGTGAGTGACAGGATCCGGAGGGTGACGGCTTAAAGCCAAGTTCTCGAATGAATGGTCGGAGCGGGGAGATTTGAACTCCCGACCCCCAGTCCCCCAGACTGGTGCGCTAACCAGGCTGCGCTACGCTCCGACTTCGGCCCCCCTTATGTCCGGCATTGGGGTTGCGGTCAACGCCTTGTTCCTTTGCGCGAGACCGGACGCGCGCGGGCGTCGCGTGGCCCGGATGGGCGCCCTCCGCGAGGCGGCCATCCGTTGGCCGGGCACGTGCGAAGAACAGGCGTGCCGCCATCCGGCGGACCCGCCCCGTCGTGCTCAAGTGGGTCGGCGAGAGGGCCTGGCGAAGCGAGCCCCGGCGGGCGCTGCCGTTATCAGGCTCCGACGGCGCGCGCCCGGCGCGGGGCGCGGACGGGCTCAGGCTTGGCCAGCGTCTCGAGCAGGATCGCGCGGCACTGCTCCAGCTCCTTGATCGCCGCCTCAACCGCGGCCAACTGCTCGACGGCGCCGGTGCGGCCCCGCGTGCTGCGGCGCGTCGGGACGGGGAGCGGGCTGCGTCCCGTTCCGATGGAGGGGACGTTCGCCGGCAAGGCGCGCGCATCCGGCGCGAGGCTCCGGGCGGCGGGCGCGCGCGTTTCGCGCGTTGGGCGGCCGTGCTGCTTCACATGATCGATGCCCTGCTCGCGCAGGATCTTCTGCACGCCCTTGATGGTGTAGCCTTCCGCGTGGAGCAGATGGCGGATGCCACGCAGGAGCTCCATATCCTCCGGCCGGTAGTAGCGACGGCCGCCACCCCGCTTCATGGGCCGAACCTGCGGGAAGCGCGCTTCCCAGAATCTCAAAACATGCTTCTGCACATCGAGCTCATCAGCGACCTCGCTGATGGTTCGAAAAGCCTCCGCTGCCTTGCTCATCGTTACCCCTCGATGCCTTGGCCACGGGTGATCCGTTCCGATGGCCACGTGCTTCGCTGAAGCTCGACGCAACCCGCAAAACGATATTGCAGGTTGAGAGTGCCCCCCCTCCGGCCGCATCCTGAAATTGCGAGAAGATGCGCGAACGCCAACGCTACAGCTTGCTTCAACAAGCATACCGTCATCGCTTGGCGCCGTCTCGATCAATCGGATCAAAAGGCCACAGCTTTTTTGCGATGCGTGGAGATTACACAGCGTTCGCGGTTGGTGCCGCGTTGCGGTTGTGCAGGACTCTTAGGTTTTTGAGGAGGCGGTGCTTGCGGAAGCGCACAGCTCAGACATCGTGCGAGCTACCGCGTCGCTGCGGCGACGACGCTTTACTCGGCGGCCTTGGTGCGCCGGGAGCGGCCGGAGTTGATGCGATCTTTCATGATGTTGCTCGGACGGAAGACCAGCACGCGACGCGGCGTGATCGGCACCTCTTTGCCGGTCTTGGGATTGCGCCCGATGCGCTCGCCTTTCTGACGGATGCCGAAGGACCCGAACGAAGAGAGCTTCACCTGCTCTCCCCGCGCGAGACTGTCCGAGATCTCATTGAGGACGAGCTCGACGAGCTCTTGAGATTCGTTGCGCGGCAAGCCGACCTTCCGAACCACGGCTTCGGCCAGATCGGCACGTGTCAGTGTTTTCCCGCTCATAGCGCTCTCCGCGTCCCCGTAGCTCGGTTTTGGCCGCGATGCTATCGAGCGGCGAGCGGGCGGTCAATGACCCATCGCAACAAGCAACTGAAATCGCACATATAATTAGCAATCGCTTCGGCGGGGCATTTTCAGACGTTCAGCAATCTGACTTGTGCGACGCATCATCGCAACCTCGCGTCTGCGAGATCACCAGCGCACGAGAGCCGCTCCCCAGGTGAATCCTCCCCCCATGGCCTCCATGAGGATCAGCCCGCCCTCGCGCACGCGGTGCTCCTCGAAGGCCTGGTTCAAGGCCAGCGGGATCGATGCTGCCGAGGTATTTCCGTGCTTTTCGAGCGTCTTGACGATCTTATGCGGATCGATGCCGAGCTTTTTGGCGATGCCGTCGAGGATGCGGACGTTGGCCTGATGGGGGATGAACAGGTCGATCTCGTCCGCCGCGAAGCCCGTGGCCACCAGCGTCTCCTCGATGACGCCCGAGATCTTCTGCACCGCGTGGCGGAAGACCTCGCGCCCGTTCATGCGCAGGTGCCCCACGGTCTTCGTCGAGCCAGGCCCGCCGTCCACATACAGCAGATCCTCGAAGCGGCCGTCGGAGCGGATCAGCGTCGAGAGGATGCCGCGATCGTCGCGCGTGCCGTGCTGGGGCTGGGCCTCGAGCACGACCGCGCCGGCGCCGTCACCGAACAGCACGCACGTGGCGCGGTCGGTCCAGTCGAGAATGCGCGAGAAGGTCTCAGCACCGACGACGAGGGCGCGCTTCGACTGGCCGGTCTTGATGAAATTGTCGGCGACCGACAGCGCGTAGACGAAGCCCGAGCAGACCGCGTGAATGTCGAATGCGGCGCCTTTCATGATGCCGAGGCCCGACTGGATCCTCACGGCTGTCGACGGAAAGGTCCGATCCGGCGTCGCGGTCGCGCAGATGACGAGATCGATATCCATGGGATCGATGCCGGCCCGCACCAGCGCCTGATGGGAGGCGGCAATGCCGAGGGTCGATGTCAGCTCGTCGTCGGAGGCGATGTGGCGTTGGCGGATGCCGCTTCTCTCGACAATCCATTCATCGGAGGTCTCGACGATCCGCGTCAGATCGGCATTGGTCATGACGCGCCTCGGGAGATGGGCGCCCACGCCGCGGATGACCGATCGAATGACTGCCAAGGTATCCTCTATCGTTCTGTCCCGGGGCTCAGGCCCGGTGTTCGTTCGCCGGGGCCTCTCCGCCGAGCCGCCCATGGAACGTCTCGAGATCGGCGGCGAGGCGGGACAAGAGCCCGCTCTCAGCCATTTCGTAGCCGAGATCGACGGCGCTCGCAAAGCCCAGGGCGTCGGTGCCGCCGTGGCTCTTCACGGCAATGCCGTTGAGGCCCAGGAACGTGCCCCCATTGACGCGGCGCGGATCCATCTTTTCCTTGAGAACCCGGAAACCGCCGCGGGCCAGCAGCGCGCCCAGCCGCGACAGCCACGTGCGCATCATGGCGTCCTTCAGGTACTGGCCGATCTGCCTGGCCGTGCCCTCCGCGGTCTTGAGGGCGATGTTGCCGGCAAAGCCCTCGACCACGACGACGTCGACCCTGCCCTGGCCGATCTCGTCACCCTCGATGAAGCCGCGGTAGTCGAGCGGCAGGTCCGCCGCCTCCTTCAGATGCGCGTGCGCCGCCTTCACCTCCTCGGCGCCCTTGATCTCCTCGACGCCGACGTTCAGCAAGCCCACCGAGGGGCGCTCGACGTGGAACAGCGCGCGCCCCATCGCAGCGCCCATCAACGCAAATTCGGTGAGCTGGCGTGCGGTGGCACCGATGTTGGCGCCGACATCCAGCACGATGCACTCGGCGGTGACCGTCGGCCAGAGAGCGGCAATGGCCGGGCGCTCGATTCCCGTCATGGGACGCAGGATCAGCTTTGCCATCGCCATCAGCGCGCCGGTGTTGCCGGCCGAGATCGCGGCGTGCGCCTCGCCGTTGCGCACCGCTTCGAGGGCCAGCCACATGCTCGATCCCTTGCCCCTGCGGAGCGCCTGGCTCGGCTTCTCGTGCATGGCCACGACCTGGGTCGTGTGCACGATGCGGGCGCGGGCGGCGAGCGCGGGATGGGCGGCGAGTGCTGCGGCGATGCGCGCCTCGTCGCCCACGAAAACGAAGCTCAATGCAGGGTGGCGCTCAAGCGAAATCGCAGCCCCGGGAACCACCACCTCGGGGCCGTGATCGCCCCCCATGGCGTCGAGCGCCAGTGTCCGTGGCTGAGCCATCTCGCGATCAACCTGTCACAATGTTTAAAGAGCCCCCGCCCGCCGGACGCAAGGACAGCCGGAAAATACTCGTTTGCACCTGCGAGACAACAAATTTCCGCGGGCGGACCGGCCCACGGGACCAGCGTCCACACACACCATCCCGTCGAAGACCCCGCGGCCGGTGCCGGCGCCAATCGCGGTCACGGCCGCGGCTTGAGCTTCCCCAGCGCGGCAAACGGACGTCTGCCGTCCGGATCCGCCTCGATCCTCGGATCGACCCAATCGAACGCGACACCGTCCTTGCGCGGATAGGGCGGGAGGGCTGCCGACAGGACGCCGAAGAGCATCGCGCCCGCGTCGATGCGGCCGTCCTCGATCGGCTCGATGTCGGGCACGCTCGACACCTCCCGGTCACCAGAGACCGGCGCCTCGCTGGCGAGCTCCTCGCCGGGGGACAGCTCGATGGCGAACGCCTCGGACAGGCGCACGGGAACGGGGTCCAGGGTCACGACGCACGCCTGCGTCACCTCCGCGTCAAGCGTTCCGGCGAACCTCAGCCGACCGCCGCCGAGCGGCTTGATCTCATAAGCGACCTCGACGCGTTCCACGGAGGGGATGTCGAGCGTGCGCGCGAGCTCGGTCCGCTCTTCCGCGGTGGCCGTGCGCGTCGCCTTCAACCCGCGCTCGGGAATGTCGGTGACGAGATGGGTCCAATCGCTGAGAGCGGTCATGCGGCACCTCCGGGTGGCGACTGTTCGGGGGGCTCGGCCAGCGCATCCCCCAGGCTCTCGGCCGGGGCGGCGCGAAGAGCGGCGAGGGACGCGAGCGTCATGCGGGCCAGGGCCTCGGCGCCCTCCGGATGATGATCGAGGCCGGGAACCGTCCCGCCGATCTCACGCGCCAGGGCGGAGACCGGCTCGGACGCCGCGGCCCCGCGGCGATAGGCCAGGCACCGCTCGCCGAGCGCCTGGGCGGCGCGCTTCACCTTCTTCGGCACCGAGAGGTCGCCGACGCCCATCTCCCTCAGACTGTCGTCGATGTCGGTGACGAACGTCTCGGCGAGCAGGCGCGCCAAGCGACGCTCGCCGTCGTCTCCGCTCTGAAGCCGCTCAAGCAGCGGAAACATCAAGAGGATAATCATGCTCGTGCGTCCCTCTGGCGTATCGAGGACACCCTGGCGCTCGAAAAACGCCGGCCGGCGGGCCTGGGCCACGATCGCGCCATAAAAGTCGATTGCTGTGCGCCGATCTTCGGCTCTGCGTCTCATCCAGGAGAGCACGGGGTTTTCAACCTCTTCCTATAGGGGACCAAACCGACCCCGCCGTTGCTTTGCGGCCTCCTTTTAGCTAAGGGCGGAACTTGAGCACAGGGGTTTCATGAGTCTCCTAGACGTGTTGCGATCCGATGGACTCGGATCGGACGCTCTAGGTTTTTGATCGGTCGCAGGTTCTTGCGACGAACCGGCAGCCACTGCGTCGGAAAATGCTCTAGGGGGTCAGTCCATAATGCGCCGTCATGACGCGCCGGGCCGGAGCGCGAAGCGCGGGAGAGCCAGCGACCTGGTGCTTGGGGCGCTGATGCCGGTGCTGCTCGCGGCCGCCGTGCTGCTCTCGGCCTGCAGCGAGCAGATCACCAAGCATGGCCATCTGTTCCACGAATCCGATATCGCCCAGGTGCAGCCGGGCATGAGCCAGGAGCAGGTGAGGCTCATCCTCGGCACGCCGACGACAACGACCACCTACGGCAACGGCTCGGTTTACTATTACATCTCCAGCACGGAAAAGCGCGTCGCCTTCATGTCGGGGAGCGAGGTGGACCGGCAGGTGCTCGCCGTCTACTTCACGCCGACGGCGATCGTCGAGCGCGTCGCCAACTACGGCATGAAGGACGGCAAGGTGTTCGATTTCGTGTCGCGCACGACGCCGGCCCCCGGAGGCAGCGAGGACGGCCTGCTCAAACAGCTCTTCCGCAACCTCGGCACCAAACAAATCTTCGGCGAGTAACAACGGCATAAAAAATCCCCAGGGCGCGCGCCCTGGGGCTTTCCGTTTGCGATGCCGCGACCCTTTACTTCTTCAGGATCTCGGACGTGGGCCGCGGCGTCCCGGCCGTCTCCGCCGGCAGCACCGGATACTCGATGCGCGGCACCTCGCCCGTCAGCGCATGCAGGAACTCGACGATGGCGTCGACCTCCGCGGGCGCCAGCTCCGTGCCGAGCTGAGACGTGCTCATGATGGCCACGGCCTGCCTGAGATCCCACACCTTGCCGGAGTGGAAGTAGGGCGCGGTCACCGCGACGTTGCGCAGCGGCGCGGCGCGGAAGACATACTGATCGTCGGCCGTGGCGGTGACGGTAAAGCGGCCCTTGTCGCCTTCGGGCAGGATTTCCGCGCCCGGCTTCTCCTGCACGCCGAACGGATAGTAGCCCATGCCGCCGACGTTGATGCCGCTGTGGCAGCCGGCGCAGCCCTTATCCATGAACAGACCGAGACCGGTCTTCTGCAGGTCTGTCAGCGCCAGGTCGTCGCCGTTCAGGAACTTGTCGAAGGGCGCGGGCGTGAGCAGCGTCGCCTCGAAGGCCTCGATGGCCTTGGCCATGTTGTCGAAGCTCACCGGCTCCTTCTCGTCCGGGAACGCTGCCTTGAACCAAGCGACGTACTGCGGCATGCTTTCGAGCGTCGTCACGACCTGCTGGGGCGTGTTGGCCATCTCGACACCGGCCTGAATCGGCCCCTTCGCCTGGGCTTTGAGATCCTCGGCGCGGCCATCCCAGAACTGAGCCTCGTTGAACACCGAGTTCAAGGCCGTCGGCGCGTTGCGCGGTCCCTTCTGCCAGCCATGTCCGATGGACGTCTCGAGGTTGTCGTCGCCGCCGGTCGCGAGATTGTGGCACGAGTTGCAGCTAAAGACGCCGCTCGCGGACAAGCGCGGGTCGAAGAACAGCGCCTTGCCGAGCTCGATTTTTTCCGGCGTGATGCGGTTGTCCTTCACGGCCGGGACCGTCGAGGGCAACGGCTTGAACACCGCGTTCGCCCGCTCCCTCAGGTCCTCGGCCAGCACAGGCGATATCGCCGACAAGACCGCGCCCGCCAAGGCCGCGGCCGCTACTCCCAATCTCTGCATGGCTCCCACCTCTTCCATTGTGCGCCGAAGCTCCTTTAGAAGAGCTCAAATCTGATGGAGGTGATTGATAGCGATCAATAAAACCTAAAAATGAAGGCCCCGGCAGGGTCTGCCGGGGCCTCGCCTTGCGGTGGCTTTTTTGGGGCCGATCAGCCGTGGGAGAGCACGGCCAAGAGCAGCAGCGCCACGATGTTGGTGATCTTGATCGCGGGGTTCACGGCCGGGCCGGCGGTGTCCTTGTAGGGATCGCCAACCGTGTCGCCGGTGACGGAGGCCTTGTGCGCCTCCGAGCCCTTCTGATGCTTCACACCGTCCTTGTCGACGAAGCCGTCCTCGAACGCCTTCTTGGCGTTGTCCCAGGCGCCGCCGCCCGAGGTCATCGAGATGGCGACGAAGAGACCGGTGACGATGACGCCGAGCAGCATGGCGCCGACGGCCGAGAAGGCCGCGCCACGCCCGCCGATCGCCTGCACGACGAAGAACAGCACGATGGGCGACAGCACCGGCAGCAACGAGGGGATCACCATCTCCTTGATCGCGGCGCGCGTCAGAAGGTCGACGGCGCGCGCGTAGTCCGGCCGCTCGGTGCCCTTCATGATGCCGGGCTTGGCCTTGAACTGGCGGCGCACCTCCTCGACGATCGAGCTTGCGGCGCGACCGACGGCGGTCATGGCGATGCCGCTGAACAGGTAGGGGATGAGGCCACCGAGCAGCAGGCCGACGACGACATAGGGGTTGTCGAGGCCGAAGTTCGTCTCGATGCCCTTGAAGTACTGGTAGGACGTCGAGCCGGCCTCGTTCGCCTTCTGGATGAAATACTGGAGGTCGTAGTTGTAGGCGGCGAACAGCACCAGCGCGCCGAGACCGGCGGAGCCGATGGCATAGCCCTTGGTGACGGCCTTGGTCGTATTGCCGACGGCGTCCAGCGCATCGGTGGAGCGGCGCACCTCCTTCGGCAGGCCCGACATCTCGGCGATGCCGCCGGCGTTGTCGGTCACGGGACCGAAGGCGTCGAGCGCGACGACGACGCCGGCCAGGCCGAGCATGGTCGTGGTGGCGATCGCCGTGCCGAAGAGGCCGGCGAGGTTGTAGGTCACCAGGATGCCGGCGACGATGACGATCGTCGGCAGCGCGGTCGCCTCGAGCGAGACGGCGAGACCCTGGATGACGTTGGTGCCGTGGCCGGTCACCGAGGCCTGGCTGATGGAGCGCACGGGGCGATAGCCGATGCCCGTGTAGTACTCCGTGATCCAGACGATGAGGCCCGTCACCGCAAGGCCCACGAGACCGCAGAAGAACAGGCTCTGGCCGGTGATCGGAACGCCCGCGGCGGTGCCGACCTCGCCCCAGGTGCCGAGCACGTAGTGCGTCGCGACCCAGAGGCCGCCGACGGAGAGAACGGCCGAGGCGATGAAGCCCTTGTAGAGCGCGCCCATGATCGAGTTGTTGGCGCCGAGCTTGACGAAGAAGGTGCCCACGATCGAGGTCACGATGCAGGCCGCGCAGATCGCCAGCGGGTAGACCATCAGCGCGGCGAGGTTGGCCTGATCGTGGAAGAAGATGCCGGCGAGCACCATGGTCGCAACGACGGTCACGGCGTAGGTCTCGAAGAGGTCGGCGGCCATGCCGGCGCAGTCGCCGACGTTGTCGCCGACGTTGTCGGCGATGGTCGCAGGGTTGCGCGGATCATCCTCGGGGATGCCGGCTTCCACCTTGCCGACGAGATCGCCGCCGACGTCCGCACCCTTCGTGAAGATGCCGCCGCCGAGACGGGCGAAGATCGAGATCAGAGAGGCGCCGAAGCCCAGCGCGACGAGCGCGTCGATCACCGTGCGGTCGGCCGTGCCGTAGCCCATGATCTCGGTCAGGATGTAGAAGTAGATGGCAACGCCGAGAAGAGCGAGGCCCGCCACCAGCATGCCCGTCACCGCACCGGCCTTGAAGGCGATGTCGAGACCCTTGCCGAGCGAGACGGTCGCGGCCTGCGCGGTGCGCACGTTGGCACGGACCGAGACGTTCATGCCGATGTAGCCGGCGAGGCCCGAGAGTACGGCGCCGATGAGGAAGCCCGCGGCGACGGGCGCGCCGAGCAGCACCCAGGCGAGCACGAAGATGACGGCGCCGACGATGCCGATCGTCGTGTACTGGCGGTTGAGGTAGGCGCTCGCGCCCTCGCGGATGGCGCCGGCGATCTCCTGCATCTTGGCGTTGCCGGCGTCGGACTTCATCACCGTCTGAATGGTGAAGACGGCATAGAGGATGGACAACGCCCCGCAGGCGATGATCCCCCAAAGAATCTCTGTCATTGAAGCTTTTTCCCCTGATATGGCGTGCGCGTTGGCTGCGACCTCGCACGGTTGCGCACAAACGGCAACCGAAACCCGCAGCAACCCCGGTCGTGACGACACACGGCGCGGACCATGCCAAAAGACCGCAGGCGGTGCAATACGACGCACGGGGGTAAAAAAGGCGAATGCGGAGCGGGTGCGGAGTGCGCCGTGAGCTCAAATTCTTACTGATACGCCAATAGGATAATAAAAAAGCCTATCGACGCGCGCGCCGCAGGGCGCCCGCGCCATTGTCCTCCCGGACGGCGCCGTGTGCCGGCCTGACGGCGGCCTACTTACAGGGCCGCGCCTCGATCTGGCAGGAGACGTTGCCAGAGGAACCGGTGCACGAGACAGCCTTGCTGGCCGCGCGCGAGAAGCGCGCCCAATCACTGCCGTACTCGAAATCCGTAAAGCTCGCCCAGGACCCGATCGCATCCTTTTGCGCGGCCGCCTTGGTGGCGCCCGAGCCGTTTCCATAATGATAGTGGTCCGTGAAGCAGGTGCGGCCGCCTTCCTTGCGCAGGTCGTGCATATAGGCGAAGCCCGTGTCATCCGCCATCGCGGGCACCGACATCGCGCACACGGCAGCAACCGCCGCCAGCGCCGTGACAATTTCCCTTGCCGACATGTTTGCCTCATCTCCCGTTCGATCGTGCGGCGCGCAGTTTGCCCGATTCACCGGAGGGGCTCGAGAGACGTGCGCCGGCATTCCGGCGAATCGAGCGCCGCCGAGGCAAACACGTCACAGGGAGCCTGGCGCCGTCCCGGCTTTGCCGGGGTCGCGGAACGGCGCCAGGTTTTTGATGAGACGCTTCCAGCGGAAATCGGGCAACGGGGCTTCGCGGCACTGCCGGGAGCCCCGCCCGATTACTTCGCGGCGACGACGCTGATCTCGACCAGCATGCGCGGATCGACCAGCTTGGCTTCGACGCACGCGCGCACGGGCGTGTCCCTGCCGCCGGTCCATGCCTTGTAGGCTTCGTTCATCTGCTCGCGGTGGCGGATGTCGGCCAGCCAGATGGTGGCCTGGACCACTTTGGACTTCGACGTGCCGGCGAGCGCCAGGAGGCGGTCGATCTCGCCCAGCACCTCCTCCGTCTGGCCCTTGACGTCGCGTGAAAGATCGGAGGGCACAATCCCCGCCGTGAAGACGAAGCCGTTGGCCTCGGCGGCCTTGGAATAGATCTCGGTGGTTTCGTGACGCGTGATGCTCATGGGGGAAGGCTCCGTAGGATCTTGTGGCGCCTCCGCTTAGCAAAGGATCCCGCAGGGCGCCAGCCTCGCCTCGTCTGTCATGGGAAGCGCGCTCCAGGTGCGCCTTTGGCGAAACCTGACGGGATGCTTCGGGCGGATCGGGTCCGAAGCTAGAACTCCGAAGCTAGAACCACGGCTCCTGGTGGACACGCCGGCCGTCGACGACGAGGGCCTTGATCGCCACCTCGCCCGAGGCGCCGACTGCGAGCACAGCCGAGATCTTCCCGTCGCGCACCTTCTGCTCGAGCGCGCGGCCCGTTCCCTCCGGCACGAAATAGCTCTCGATGCCGTAGCGGATCTGCGCCTTCGGCGGCTGTCCCTGGGTCTCGTAGATATAATCGACGATGCCGGCCAAGACGACATCCGAGGGGTCCGGCGGAGGCCGCCGATCGGCGGCAGCGCTCACCACCTCCCATTGCTCGGGCGCCCGCTCCCTCAGGGTGACGTAGACCCTGTCACCGCGGCGCGTCCCCTCGCGGACCGGCACCTGGCTGCGCCCGAAGGCGTAGCCGAGAATGACGTAGTCGCCGCGGAAGAGATCGCGCGGGTCGACCGGGATCACCTCGGCGACGATCTCGCGGCCGTCGCGCAGAAGGCTCACGCGGCCATAGACCATGCCGGCGAGCACGACCGTCTGCACAAGTGCGACGATCGCGATGGCGAGCCAGGATTTCGGGGAGAGCCTGTCGATCATGACGTACCTCCGGTCACGAGGCCAGGGCGCCGGCCTCGCCGCGCCGATGCAGGCGGTAGGCGATAGCGGCGAGGCCCGAGACGATCAGGCCGGCGACGAGGAAGAACAGGCTCGTGTTGAGCAGCGTGCCCATGGTCTTGCCGTAGACGGCCAGGATCTCGAGGGAAAAGCCGATGTAGCCAATCCACAGCGCGCCGCGGTTGGCGGACAGCAAGCCCCAGTAGATCGCCGCGACGAGCAGGGCGAGCGCCAGCACGGCGAGCAGGATGAAGACGTCGAGCGTCGGATCCTCGACGAACTGCAGCGCCAAGAGGCCCGCGAGCGCCGTGATCAGGCCGTAGTTGAACAGGCCCGGCCACAGCGCGGAGAGGTCGGGCTTCAGCCGCTCGCCCGCCATGGCAGCCGCCATCGCGCCGAGGCCGGCCGCCACGACCAGCCCATGCGCATGGCCGCCGCTGAGATCATAGCCGAGGCTGACGACGAAACCGGTGAGCGCGAGGCCGGAGAGGTGCAGGCCGGGACGCCAGCGCTGCCAGTAGAAGGCCGCCGAGATCAGCGCCCACGGGACGAGGAACGGCCAGAACACCTGATCCAGGCGCAGCGCCTCGGTGACGCCCCAGTAGACGGCGAGCCCCATTGCGGCGGCGAGCGCGGGGTTGGATCTCAGTCCGATGCCGGCGAGCAGCGCGCCGCCCGCCCACAGCAGCACGGCGTCGGCCGGGTTGCCGTCCATGTGGTACATCTGCGAGATCAGCATGATCGAGCCGCCGAAGACGGCGACGCCGAGCAGGATCGCGGCGTGGGCGAATCCGGCCATGCCGCGCCGCGCGAACACGCCGGCAAAGCCGTAGGCGGCCCAGAGGGCGGCGATCAGCAGGCCGATGCGCAGGATGCGCGGCATGTCCTGCCAGTTGGCAGCGACGAAGCTCATCACCGCGAAGCCGATCAGCACGGCCGAGAGAATGGCCAGCGCGTTGGCGAGCCCCAGCGTGTGCGCGCCGGTCTCGAGATCACGCCTGATGGCGCCTTCGCCCTCCGGCGTGATCCAGCCCGCATCGCGCCAGCGAACGAGGTCGCGGTCGAGACGTTTGCGGTAGCTCCACATTGGAAATCCTGGGCAGGTCGTAGGTGGGAGACGTCGTGGCGGGCATGAGAGGCCGCCGCCAGGACCGATCCTGAAAGACGGCCCGGCCGAAGCGCGTCTGCGAGCGGGCAGGAGCGGATTACTCTCTATTACGATGTCACGAGCATGGCGATCTCGGCCTCGGAAACACATCCACCCGAGGAGCGGCCCACCGAGGAGCCGCGATGCGCCGTCTCCCGCTTGCGTCGCGCTCGGGTTCTCGCTTGCCTCTCTGGCGTGATAACCCGCCGTGATGACCCGCGCCGCGCCAGGCGCGGGTCGAGATGCGAAGACGCTTCAGCCTACCCTCGGAGAAACTCTCAGGGGGTGGATGCAGGCGGCGGCTCGGGGGTCGGCGCCGGCGTGGCCGGCTCGGTGGGCGGCGCCGGCGCAGGGGCCGGTTGCGTCGTTGGTGCCGGCGGAGTGGTCGCCTCCGGCGGGGTGGTCGTTGGAGCGGGCGACAGCGCCGTATAGGCAATCACCGCGAGGGCGATGGCAGCCGCAATCGCGATGACGGCTTTCGTGTCCATGGTTCGTTCCTCCGTGCTCCTGAAAAACACGAGCCGGTGTCATATCACGCTTTGTTCGCCCGAACTAGAAATTGGGATATTTTGCCTAAATTCTCAAAGGGCTCGACGGCGGACGCGAGGCGCGCAACAATACCGGCGCGGAAACCTCTGCACCCCGTGCGCTGCCAGCAGCAGCCCCTACGAAACGGTGCCCCATGGATTTCGACGCAACCTTCCTGGCTCGTATTCAATTCGCGTTTACGGTGTCGCTCCACATCATCTTCCCGAGCTTCACCATCGGGCTTGCGGCCTTCATCGCGACACTCCTCGTCCGCTGGCGCATGACGGGCGCCGAGCACCTGCACCGGCTCGCGCGCTTCTGGACCAAGATCTTCGCCGTCAGCTTCGCCATGGGCGTCGTCTCGGGCATCGTGCTCTCCTATGAGTTCGGCACCAACTGGAGCGGCTTCTCGCGCGTCGTCGGCAACGTGGTCGGGCCGCTGCTCGGCTACGAGGTGCTCACCGCGTTCTTCCTCGAGGCGTCGTTCCTCGGCATCATGCTGTTCGGCTGGAGCCGCGTTTCGCCCAACGTGCACGTGCTCTCGGCGGTGCTGGTCGCCATCGGCACGTCGATCTCCGCATTCTGGATCCTCGCCGCGAACAGCTGGATGCAGACGCCGACGGGGCACGAAATCCGCGACGGCATCGCCTATCCCGCGAGCTGGCTCGAGGTCATTTTCAATCCGAGCTTCCCCTACCGCTTCGCGCATATGTTCACCGCCGCATTCCTCACCACGTCCCTGGTGGTGGCGGCGGTGGGCGCGCGCTATCTGCTCAAAGGCCGGTTCGTCGAGGAAGCGAAAACGATGCTGCGCATGGGCATCGGCATGGTGGCTATTCTGGCGCCGCTGCAGCTTTTCATCGGCGACATGCACGGCCTCAACACTGCCGAGCACCAGCCCGCAAAGGTGGCGGCCATGGAGGCGCACTGGGACGGCAGCAAGCCGGCGGACCTCGTGCTGTTCGCCTGGCCCGACGAGACGGCGGAGACAAACCGCCTCGAGGTCTCGATCCCGAATGCGGGGAGCCTCATCATCCGGCACGACAGCCAGGGGCTCTTCCCCGGATTGAAGGAGTTCGCGCCGCAGGACAGGCCGCCCGTCAAGCCGGTGTTCTTCGCGTTCCGCATCATGGTCGGGCTCGGCCTCCTGATGATCACGGCGGGGCTCGTGGGTGCGGTCCTGTGGTGGCGGGGGGTGCTGTTTAAGACGCGCTGGTTCCTGGCGCCGCTCTCGGTCTCGTGGCCCGCAGGCTTCTTCGCCATTCTCGCCGGCTGGTGGGTGACGGAGACCGGCCGGCAGCCCTGGCTCGCGACGGGCATCCTGCGCACGGCGGACGCCGCCTCGCCGGTCTCGGCGAACGCGGTGCTGACGACGCTCATTCTCTTCATCGTCGTCTACCTGGCCGTCTTCTCGATGGGCATCTACTACATCAACCGGCTGATCGAGAAAGGACCGACGGGCGCCTCTGTGACGCCGTCGGAAGGCCTGCCGTCGCGGCCGCTGTCGGCCGCCGAGGCCGCCGCGCACGATGCCATCGAAGGGACGAGGTAAGCCGTGGACATGGACGCCCTCTCCTACTGGCTGCCGCTGATCTGGGTCGCCGTTCTCGGCGTCGCGGTCGCGCTTTACGTGGTGCTCGACGGGTTCGATCTCGGCATCGGGATCCTGTTTCCGGCAAGCCCGGACGAATCGCATCGCGACCAGATGATGAACTCGGTGGCGCCGTTCTGGGACGGCAACGAGACCTGGCTCGTGCTTGGCGGCGGCGGTCTCTTCGTGGCGTTTCCGCTCGCCTACTCCATCCTGATGCCGGCGGCCTATCTCCCCGTCATCATCATGCTGCTGGCGCTCGTGTTCCGCGGCGTGGCCTTCGAGTTCCGTTGGGTGGCGAAGCCGCGTCACCGGCTCTGGGACCTCGCGTTCATCGGGGGATCTTTCGTCGCCGCGTTCATGCAGGGCGTCATCCTCGGCACCCTGCTCTCCGGTATCGAGGTGAGCAACTACGCGTATGCGGGCGGCACGTTCGACTGGCTCACGCCGTTCTCGCTGCTCACCGGCGTTGCCGTCGTCGCGGGCTACGCGCTCCTCGGCGCCACGTGGCTCGTCATGAAAACGGACGGCGCGGTGCAGGCCAGGGCGCGCCGCCAGGCGAGGCTGCTGCTGCCTTTCGTGCTCGCGGCGCTCGCGGTCGTCAGCGTATGGACCCCGCTCGCCATCCCGCGCATCTTCGACCGCTGGTTCACGCTGCCGAACCTCATCCTGCTCGCGCCGGTGCCACTGCTAACGGCCTTTGCGGCGTGGCGCTGCTGGTCGGGACTCGAGAAGGGACAGGAGGCGGCGCCCTTCGTCTCGACCGTCGCGCTCTTCCTCCTCGGCTTCCTCGGACTGGCGGTCTCGAACCTGCCCTATATCATTCCGCCCACGCTCGACATCTGGCAGGCGGCGGCGCATCCCTCCTCCCAGCTCTTCATGCTGGTCGGCGTGGCGATCATGCTGCCGATCATCCTCGGCTATACGGTGTTCGTGTACCGCACGTTCCGCGGCAAGGTGCGCCATGGCGAGGGCTATCATTGAAGCCGTCCCTCAGCCGACAGCGGCTAAGGCCGGCCGTCGCGGGTTGACGAAGGGGCGCCCGCCCTGCGATAGGCTCGGGACATGACCGGCCTCACACCTGTTCACGTCATCGGCGGGGGCCTCGCCGGATCGGAAGCCGCCTGGCAGATCGCGGATGCGGGCGTCCCCGTGGTGCTGCACGAGATGCGGCCGCACCGCATGACGGATGCACACAAGACCGAGGGGCTCGCCGAGCTCGTCTGCTCCAACTCGTTCCGCTCGGATGAGTGGGAAACGAACGCGGTCGGGCTTCTGCATGCCGAGATGCGACGCCTCGGCTCGCTGATCCTGGCCGCGGCGGACCGGCACAAGCTGCCCGCCGGCGGCGCGCTGGCCGTCGACCGCGACCGCTTCTCGGCCGAGGTCACGGAGCGGCTCGGGGCGCATCCGCTCGTCACCCTCGAACGCGGCGAGGTGGCGGGGCTGCCGCCCGCCGACTGGGACAACGTCATCGTGGCCACGGGGCCGCTCACGTCGCCGGCGCTCGGGGAGGCGGTGCAGGCGCTCACCGGCGAAGGCGAGCTCGCCTTCTTCGATGCCATCGCACCCGTCGTGCACCTCGACAGCATCGATCGCGCGATCGCGTGGAAGCAGTCACGCTACGACAAGGCCGGGCCCGGCGGCACGGGCGCGGACTATCTCAACTGCCCGATGTCGAAGGAGGAGTACGACGCCTTCGTCGACGCGCTCATCGCGGGCGAGAAGACCAGCTTCAAGGAGTGGGAAGCGTCCACGCCGTACTTCGACGGCTGCCTGCCGGTCGAGGTGATGGCCGAGCGGGGGCGCGACACGCTGCGCTTCGGGCCGATGAAGCCCGTGGGCCTCACGGACCCGCGCACGGGGCGGCGGCCCTACGCCGTCGTGCAGCTCCGGCAGGACAACGCGCACGGCACGCTCTGGAACATGGTCGGCTTCCAAACCAAGCTCAAGCATGCCGAGCAGGCGCGCGTGTTCCGCATGATCCCGGGGCTTGGGGAAGCCGAGTTCGCGCGCCTCGGCGGGTTGCACCGCAACACGTTCCTCAATTCGCCCAAGCTGCTCGATGGCGCGCTGCGCCTCAAGGCCCGGCCGGGCCTGCGTTTTGCGGGGCAGATCACGGGCGTCGAGGGTTACGTGGAAAGCGCGGCCATCGGACTGCTGGCGGGCCGCTTCGCCGCCGCGGAGCGAAAGGGTCACGCGCTCGATCCGCCACCGCCGACCACGGCGCTCGGCGCGCTGCTTTCCCATATCACGGGTGGACATCTCGCGGATACGGGCTCTCCCTCGTTCCAGCCGATGAACATCAACTACGGCCTGCTGCCGCCGCTCGCGGACGCTCCGACGACCGCACCCGACGGGCGGCGTCTCAAAGGCAAGGAGCGCGGCGCGGAGAAGAAGCGCGTCATGTCACAGCGGGCGCTCCGCGATCTCGATGCGTGGCTCAAAGCGCGGGAGCCGGCAAAGACGTAGCGCCTCGGATGGGCGCCCCGGTGCCCCTCACCCGGACGCGATTTTTCAATCGCGTCCGGCCTCTCCCCACGGGGGAGGGGCGACGTGGATCACCCTTCGCGAGCCCCTCACCTCTTCCAGAGGAGAGGCGACGCAAAGGGCAACCCGAGCGGCGGGGGAGGGGTTACAGAGCGGAGGTTTGGACGTTGGGTGATGCCGAGCAGATGATCGTCAAGGCCGTACCCGGCATCGATGCGATCGCGCCGGCCGATTGGGACGCCTTAGCGAACCCCGACGCGGCGCGATACGATCCCTTTCTCTCGCACGCCTTTCTGAAGGCCCTCGAGAGCGCCGGGACGGTCGGGCCCGGCACGGGATGGGTGCCCCATCACCTCGTGCTCGAGCGAGGAGGAGGCGTGATCGCCGGCGTGATGCCGCTCTACGCCAAGTCGCACAGCCAGGGCGAGTACGTGTTCGATCATGCCTGGGCTGAGGCCCTGCATCGCGCCGGGGGCCGGTATTACCCGAAGCTGCAGGGTGCGGTGCCGTTCACGCCGGTGCCGGGACGGCGCTTCCTCGCGCGTCCGGGGCCGGTGCAGGCGGAGACGGAGGCGCTGCTCGCTGAGGCGGCGATCGCGGTCGCGGACCGCATCGGCGCCTCGTCGGTGCACGTCACCTTCCTCACCGAAGGCGAATGGACGCGGCTCGGCACCCGAGGCTTCCTGCAGCGTACCGGGCAGCAGTTCCACTGGCGGAACGAGGGTTATGCGACGTTCGACGATTTCCTCGGCACGCTCTCCTCGCGCAAGCGCAAGGCGATCCGCAAGGAGCGGGCGGAGGCGCAGGCCGCGGTCGAGATCTTCTCGGTGACGGGGCGAGAGATCACGGAAGCGCACTGGGATGCCTTCTTCGCGTTCTACATGGACACCGGGGCGCGCAAATGGGGGCGGCCGTATCTCAACCGGCGCTTCTTCTCGCTGCTCGGGGAGGCGATGGCGGAGCGCTGCCTCCTCGTTCTCGCGCGGCGGGCGGGCCGGCTGGTCGCAGGCGCGCTCAACCTCATCGGTGGGGATTGCCTCTACGGGCGCTATTGGGGCGCGCTCGAGCTCCATCCGTTCCTGCACTTCGAGCTCTGCTACTAC
>WBZR01002268.1_pt1 | contig 20361 bp, 17 predicted proteins | sample 5204231 | NCBI WGS metagenome assembly WBZR01 (sample SAMN12412403, study PRJNA552823) | activated sludge metagenome | isolation source: activated sludge from anammox sidestream of wastewater treatment plant... | place: USA: Virginia | collected 2017-08 | reverse complement strand
CAATTATATTTCCTAAAATTATTCCTGCAATTGAAATAAGCATACCCTGAATGAAAAATATCATAATAATATCTGAATTTTTAGCACCAAGGGATTTAAGTATTCCGATAGTTTCTGTTTTTTCAAGGACAAGCATAAGCAAAAATCCAACAATATTTATTGCAGCAACAATAATTATCAATCCAAGTACCACCGGAATAGGTTCTTTTTGAAGTTCAACCCAGGTAAATAAACCTTTATATATCTGAAATACATTTCTTGCATTGTTATTAGGATAATCTATCCGGGCTTTTATTTCATTTGTTACTTTTCTAATCTTATCGGTATTGGTTAAAAATATTTCTATACCGGTAACATAAGGACCCATACTAAAAAGTTTTTGAGCATCTTTAAGATTAGTATATAAAAGCACGTCATCGTATTCCTTTAAACCTGATTCATAAATTCCGCTAACTAAAAATCCTTTTACAGTTGGAGAGTTAACAGCTGAAGGAATTCCAACAGTTGCAATAATAAATATCTTGCTCCCAACAGAAATATTTAATTTTGATGCAAGTTTGTTGCCTATAATAATATCAGATATGCTTGAATCAACTGCCCCAAGAAACTGTGAACCTTTTACAATCTTACGCTGAGAAACAAATAAGCTATCTTCATTTCTAATACCTTTAATTATAACACCTTCGGTGTGATCTTTATATTTAATAACGGCTTCCTTTTGAACAAACGGGTGAGCTTTGCTGATATAAAGATTATTTTCGGGATCTTTTAACTGACTTATAACCCTATTATAATCGGGTATTCCCTCTTTTTTAAAGGATGTAAGCTGAATATGCGAAGAAAGTGAAATAGTTTTTTCAGTAATTTCTTTTTCAAAGCCGCTTAATACAGAAACAGCAATAATTAACGCAGCAACTCCAATGGCAATTCCCGCAACAGAAATAGTTGTAATAAAGGAAATAAAATTTGACTCCTTTTTGGATCGTAAAAACCTTTTAGCCAGAAAATAATTTACCAATTACAGTTAACTTCCTTATTTAATACTGCATTAAATAACTTTTAATAAACTCATCAATATTGCCATCCATAACTCCTTGTGTATTGCTGGTCTCATAGTCAGTTCGGTGATCTTTAACCATATTATAGGGATGAAATACGTAAGATCTGATTTGACTGCCCCACTCTATTTTTTTCTTTGAACTTTCAACTTTATCAATTTTTGCTTGTTCTTTTTCTTTTTCAAGCTGATACAGTTTACTTTTGAGCATTTTCATTGCATTTGCCCTGTTTTGATGCTGAGAGCGTTCATTTTGGCATTGAACCACAATGCCAGATGGAATGTGAGTTATTCTGATAGCGGTTTCAACCTTATTTACATTCTGACCGCCTGCACCGCCGCTGCGGTATGTATCAACCCTAATTTCAGCAGGATTAATTTCAATTTCAATATTATCATCAATTACAGGGTAAACAAATACCGCGGCAAATGAAGTGTGACGCTTTTTATTGGCATCAAAAGGTGATATTCTAACAAGTCTATGAACACCGTTTTCGGCTTTTAAATAACCGTAAGCAAATTCACCGTGAACTTCAATAGTCGCACTCTTAATTCCGGCACCATCACCTTCCAGGAGATCAACAATTTCTGTTTTAAAACCGTTTTTTTCAGCATAGCGAAGATACATTCTCATTAACATCTGAGCCCAATCCTGTGCTTCAGTGCCTCCTGCCCCGGAATTGATAGTTAAAATTGCATCACGTTTATCATCTTCATCGCGGAGCATGTTCCTGAATTCAGCATTTTCCACAGATGTTTTAAGGACTTCTATATCCTTTTCAATTGAATTTTCAAGTGTTGTATCTGATTCTTCTTCTGCAAGGGTTATGATTGACTCTATATCAGATGCTTTTGTATCAAGTTCTTTCCAGAGATCAATCCATAAGTTATTTTTGCTGATTTCCTGAAGGATTTTTTGTGCTTCCGTATTATCATCCCAAAAATCAGTTTGTTGAGTTTTATCCTGCAAGGATGAAACTAACTGCTTCTTTTCATCAATTTCAAAGATACCTCCTAAGGTCATCTATCCTGACCTTCAATTTCTTTAATTCTGACTTACTGTAATCGAACATTTTGTAATTATCTGTTTAATATTATTATTAAAGACGCTATTTTTTAGTTTAAAAAGCTTGTAATAAGTATTTTATATTTATAATAGTTAACGACTGTAAAATATATTAAAAATACTGTAGTTTTGTTAAGATATACTTAATGGTAATCCACTTCCATCATAAGCAAGGCAGAAGCTAAAGTTTTGCCTTGTGCGTCATTTTTCAGGGAAACAGTACCTCCACCCCCTAACGTATTATGAAGGATAAAATTCAATGCGTTAATGTTTGGGAGTTCATACCTCTCAACTTCGCCAAAACATATACCCTTAAAATACTTTTTTACTCTATCGGCAGTAATGTTTTCTCTGATAAACTCGTAATCTTCCTTTTTAAAGGCAATCAGCCCAACATTTGCCGCGTCGCCCTTATCACCTGATCTGCCGTGGCAAATTTCTTTTAATGTAATTTTTGGCATATTAATATTTGCATCTGAAATTATAGGTATTTATTTAAAATATTTACAAATTTAACAATAAATAAAGATTAACAAAATGAAGATAAAATTCTACGCTTTCGGGTGAGCTTTTTGATAGATTTTTTTTAATCTATCAGCAGAAACATGAGTATAAACCTGTGTAGTACTTAAGCTGGAATGACCTAAAAGGTCCTTAACAGCCCTGATATCCGCACCATGATTAAGTAAATGTGTTGCAAATGAGTGGCGTAAGATATGAGGAGATTTTTTTTTAATCTCAGATATTTTTGATATATATTTATTTGTAATTCGGTTTAAAAGTGCAGGGTAAAGTCTTTTACCGTTCTTTGCATTAAATATTACTCCGTTATCATAAACAACACCTTTTTCATCAAAATATTTGTCTCTTTTTTCTATATAAGAAGATATTGCACCTGCTGAAACTATACCAATAGGTATTATCCTTTCCTTCCTGCCTTTTCCTTTTACTCGAATTGTCAAATTATCAAAATCAATTTTATCTATGGTCAATTCAATTAGTTCATTTAAGCGGATTCCTGAACTGTACAACAATTCAATTACTGCCCTATCTCTTTCACCCCATATATCATGGTTAAATATATTTGAATTCAGCAATCCTGTAAGCGAAGATTCTTCAAGCACATAAGGAAGATTTTTGTTAAGCTTAGGAAAAATCAGGTTTCTAGAAGGATTTTCTGCATAGAGATTTTTGCGGTTTAGAAATTTATAAAAAGATTTGAGAGTGGAAATTTTTCTGGAAATTGTTCTTTTAGAATATTTAAGCTCTTTATTCAGCACAAAACCCGCAATAAAACTCTTTAATGCAGCTTCATCAATATATTTAAGTTCAATTTTAGGTGATTTTTCTTCTACTGTTTTTGCTAAAAAACTGTAAAGGTCATTCAGATCTTTAATGTAATTCATTAAGGTATGCTTTGAATAATTCTTTTCATTTATTAGGTAAGATGAAAATTTATCAATTGCATGAATAAGATTCATAATATTTATACCGCATCAGATAAACTTGAGAAGTTAAAATTAGCTGTTTTTATTGGCGGTACAACCAGAGGGTAATCACCGGTTTCACTTCCAACAGCTTTTTCAGTCTTTCCAAGCTCTATAATATTTTTAAATACATCCATCGGGCTTTCATTAAACCTGAAATTTTTAACAGGTCTTGTTATTTTCCCGTTCTTTATTTCAAATACTCCGTCACGGGTTAAACCAGTAAAAAGCATTGTTCTTGGATCAACTGACCTTATATACCAAAACCTTGTAACAAGTATAGCATGATCGGTTCCCTGTATCATTTCATCAAGTGATTTTGAACCTCCCTGCATTATTACATTTGCCGGATATGGAATTGAAGGCTGTGAAGTTTTTTCAGCCCAAAACCTGTTTCTGTGAAGATTTCTTAAAACTCCGTTTTCAAACCAAATGGTTTTATTCAATGGCTCACCGCTGTAAGAAAAAGTGGATGTTGGTGCAAGCTTATCGGCAGGATCGCTGTAAATATTTAACATACTGCTGGCAATGCTTTCATCAATTAATGTACCACCGCCCTTTTTTGAAAAATAACTTCTGCCTTCATCTGCCCATCGGGAGCTCATAGAATTAATACATAAGCTTAGCATATCAGCAGCAGCAGCCGGTTCAAGGATTACAGTATATCTGCCGGGTTTTATTTCTGCAGGATCAATGGATAATTTTGAACGGTTAATTGCCCAGTCCGCCAGTGCTTTGTATTCTATATCACCTGAATTAATATAACACTTCTCAAATCTGCCAGAGCCCGTACCGTCAGCTGTTCTTATAGTTGCTGAAAGACTTGCAAGCGAAGCTTTATTATATGCAAACAAACTGTTTGAGTTCATTAAGGCATTAAATGATACACTATCTTCAGAAAAACCTGCTGCAGTAACACTTCCTGAAACTGCATTTTCAAGAATATAAGAAATCCTCTCTGATCTTTGCTCACCGGTAAGGTTTTCCGTTTCACCGGAAAAATTATATGCTTCAGAATAATTTTGTTGAGCAAGCAGCGGCATATATTCCTTGTTCTCTGGTGAAAGTTTTGCAATATCCTCTGACTTTTTTATAGTTTCTTTTATAGATATATCATCAAACTTGTTAGTTGAGGCTGATCCTGATTTTTTACCGAAATAACTTGTAATATTCAATGTTAATCCGTCTGAAAAACCGTTGGTGGAAATAGAATTTCTTGCAAATCTGATATTGTAAGTATTATTGCCGTCTAATGATGCAGAAACTGCATCAGCTTTTGAATTTGTTAGAACTTTATCAAGCAGGTTCTTTGCTTCATTTTCACTAAGAATCAATTTCCCGCCTCCTTTGATGTATTCAATATTTTTACCTTTCTAAATCGTGCAGGTGAAGCACCATGACTTACCGGTGAAACCTGTCCGGGTTCACCTTTACCGCAGAAAAATGAACCTCCCAGGTGATATTCGCTTTTGTCGCAAACTGCATCACACGAATTCCAAAGGTCAACTGTGTTTCCCTGATAGGCAACATCTTTTAACATCTGAGAGATCTTTCCGTTTTTAATTTCCCAAAACTCCTGCCCTGTGAACTGAAAGTTATATCTCTGCATATCAATAGACCAGCTTCCTGTACCTTTAATAAAAATACCATCTTCAGTATCGGCAATCAGATCGTTTAGAGAAAGTTTATTTTTACCCGGCTGTAAAGAAACGTTGGGCATTCTTTGAATTGGAAAGTGGTCCCAGCTATCTGCATAAGCACAGCCATTGGATGCAGTTTCCCCTATAAATTTTGCCATTTCGCGTGTTGTTTGATATCCAACAAATCTGCCTTCTTTAATTATATCCCATTCCTCTGTTTTTACTCCATCATCATCATATCCTCTGGTTGCCAGACCGTCTTTTTGAGTTCTATCTCCTTTAATGTTTACAACATTACTGCCGTATTGCAGTTTCCCAAGTTTATCAGGCGTCATAAAACTGGTTCCGGCGTAATTTGCTTCAAAACCAAGTGCCCGGTCAAGTTCAGTTGGATGCCCGCATGATTCATGTATAGTAAGCCAAAGGTGATTTGCATCAAGTATTATATCACGTTTTGCCGGTTCAACCGATTTTGCTTTAAATTTCATTTTTGTATGCTCAACAGCTTCTTCAAGATCTTTTTGCCAGTTATAGTCATCAATATATTCGTAACCTTTGCCAATAGGCACTGTAAATGAATCTCTTGATTCAAACCCTCCGGTTGATTTATCAACAACTGTTACATCAAATGCAGTCCAAAGTCTGTGCAAATCCTGTTTTATATACGAACCTTCTGAAGATGCAAAATATTTCCATTCATTTACAGCCCATATAAAAGAATTGCAGTAATCAGCACCATAAAATTTTGCCTTTTCATTCAATGCAAATAAAAAATTAACCTTATCAGAAATAGGTACTTCAAAAGCATTTTTTTTGATTGGAGTTGACCATGTATCATTGTAAGCAGGCACCGGAACAAGCTCTACTTTGTTTCTTTGTATTTTATTGTTTGCTTTTGCTGTTTCGCAGGCAATTTTTGTTATCTTGAGGGCTTCTTCTTCACTGAATGTAGAGCTTGCAGCAAAGCCCCAAGTACCTTCAATAATTACTCTGACAGCAAAACCATAATTTTCACCTTCTCTGATATTCTGTATTACCTGTTCACGTGTTGAAACATTCTGTGAGCGGAAATTACTCAGACGGAAATCGCAATATGATGCCCCTGCTGATTTTGCAGCACGCAAAACACTATCGGCAACTTTTTTTATAAAATCATCATCGTAAAATTTATGCTTAGTCTCAATAACAGAATTTTCTGCTCTCAATACACTGCCCCCTATATTATTTGAAAAAACTGCTCCCGGCACAGCCAAAGAACAGCATTTTATAAAATTTCTTCTTTTCATTGGTTTAACTTTGCGGTTAATGTAAAAATATACATTTAATAAATTAATTTCAATTGAATCAATATTTCATACTGTGTATTAATTTTCGAATGAATTTACTCTTCATATTACCTTTTATAATATAGCCTAAATTTGTAAGTTTGAAAATAACGGAGTGTTATTCTTAAGTAAAAGGAATTTAACTTTATCAGTAATGGTAATTTTTAAGAATTTTTTGAACAAAAGTAAAAAGGAATTATATTGGATAATTGTATTACAACAGTACAATAAAACTTATAGATAAAAATATTTATGACATTTTTAGAATTAGCCGAAAGAGTTTTAAGTGAAGAAAAACGTCCACTGACTGCCAATGAAATTTGGATACTGGCGACAGAGAAAAGTTATGACAAACAACTTAACAGTATAGGCAAAACTACTTGGGCAACACTTGGTGCACAGATTTATGTTAATGCAAAAGATAATCCCAGATCTCCATTTGCATAGACATTTAGCAGACCAAAAAAGTTTTACCTAAAATCGCAAGCTAGCCAACTCGATCTTGCTGAAACATCAATTTCAATAGAACCATCAATAGCTAAGAAAAAGCGTTTTGATTTTTTAGAAAAAGATTTACACCCCACTTTAACATATTATGCTTACTACCATTTAAATTGCTATACCAAGACAATTAACCATTCACAATCTACCAAAAAGGAATTTGGAGAGTGGGTTCACCCTGACATAGTTGGTTGCTACTTTCCACTTGACGATTGGAAACAAGAAGTTTATGAATTAAGTTCATCTATTGGTAATATTTCAATTCGGTTGTTATCATTTGAATTAAAACGTGAACTAAGCTTTGGAAATTTAAGAGAAAGTTTCTTCCAGACAGTTTCTAACTCTTCTTGGGCTAATGAAAGCTACCTAGTTGCCGCTGAAATTTCCGAAGAAGAAGAATTTAGAAGTGAACTTTCTCGCCTTTCAACATCTTTTGGAATTGGTGTAATCAAACTAAATTTTGATGACCCTCATTCTTCTGATATTATTTTTCCTGCAAAGTATCGAGAAGCTCTTGATTGGGAAACAATAAATAAACTTACTATGAATTCAGACTTTAAGGAATTTATTTCTACAGTTAAAATTGATATTACTAGCAAGAAAATTCACAAAAAGGAATACGATCAAGTTCCAGATATTGAGGCATTAAAACGCAAGTCAGATGATTGAAACAGCAGGACTTCTTAACTGAAAAGAATGGAATTACTGCTTATAACACAGGTTTTACATATAGCTGGAAGATGTGTAATATCAAAAAAATTTGCACTACTTTGAAATTTAATTGCTAAATTCATCTAACGGTGTTCAAAATCTCCGCCATTTGTAAAAGTTTCCAACCACCACCACTCTCTCCCGCCTACACGCTCTCGGTTGTTTCTTTTGATTCAATTTCTACTTTGTGCTTGCACTCGGGACACTCGAGGTAGGGACCTTTTTTCTTTGAGTATTTTTCAAGCATGTAAGTACTGCCGCAAAGCTCGCATTTGGTTTCACGCGGTCTGCTGTTTGATATGAAATCACAATCGGGGTATCTTGTGCATCCAAAGAATATTTTTTTGGATTTAATAGCTTTACGCTCCAATATTTCACCCTCACCGCACTTGGGGCATTTTATGCCCAATGTTATCGGCTGAATATTTTTGCATTCAGGGTACCTTGAGCAGCCCAGGAATTTACCATACTTGCTTGACTTAACCACCATAGGCGCTCCGCAAATATTGCATACCTTGCCATCTGCAAGTTCCTGATGTTCTTCCTGCTCGCCGGGTAATGGCTGAGCATTTTTGCACTTTGGATATTTGCTGCATGAAAGGAATCGCCCGTTTCTCCCCCATTTAATCAGCATTAGAGCCCCGCATTTATCGCAAACTATATCGGTATGTTCAATCAGTGATTCTTTTATTTCCTTCGTCTTTTTGTTAAGGAACTCAAGATCCAAATTAAACGGAAGGTAAAAATCATCCAGTACTTTTTTGTATGTCAGGTCGCCTTCAGCAATTTTATCAAGCTCTTCTTCCATTTGGGCAGTAAATTTTACGTTTATTACATCATTAAAATGAGCAGCAAGCAATTTGTTTACTGTTTCACCAAGTTCTGTGGCGTAAAGTTTTCTTTCTTTTAGGTCGCTGTATGTTCTGTTTATAATAGTAGAAACAATCAGCGCATAAGTGGAAGGTCTTCCGATACCAAGATTATCAAGCTGTTTGATAAGACTTGATTCAGTGTATCTTGGAGGCGGGTTTGTAAAATGCTGCTTTTTGAATAGCTCTTTCAAATCAACTATATCACCAATTTCAATTCCATCGGGAATTGAAAATTTATCTTCATCATCAGTTTCTTCATCTTCAAACATATCTTCATACAATGCCAGGAAACCCTTGAATTTTATAGTTGAATCGGTTGTACGAAATTGGTATATATTTGATTTTTTACCGTTACTTGATTCTGTGAAAGAATCAATAAGCAGAGTTATCTGATCACTAACAGAGTTTTGCATCTGGCAGGCAACAAATCTTTTCCAAATAAGCTCATAGAGCTTATATAAATCAGGAGTCAGGTCTTTCTTTAGACTCTCAGGTGTACGCCAAACAGAAGTAGGACGAATAGCTTCGTGGGCATCCTGTGTATTTTCTTTCTTTTTGGAATATACTTTTGGTGCTGAGGGCAGATACTCCTTGCCGTATTTATCTTTAATATATCCTCTGGCTTCACTTACTGCATCCTGGCTAAGGCGGGTTGAATCAGTTCTCATATAAGTAATAAGTCCTGTTAAACCTTCTTCACCAATATCAATACCTTCATAGAGTTTTTGAGCAAGCATCATGGTTTTTTTGGGTGCAAAACGAAGTCTAACAGAGGCATCCTGCTGAAGTGAAGATGTTGTAAATGGAGGGTAGGGATTTCGTTTTACTTCTTTCTTGGTAATATCACTTACTTTAAACTGCTTGGAATTTAGATCATTTATAATTTCTGCAGCATGGTTTTCATTTTCAATTTTTGGGTTATCACCATTGAACTTAAATAATTTTTCATTCTGTGAAACTAACTTTGATTCAAATACTTTGTTTCTTGCTTTATCGTTAAAGTTTGCAAGAATGCTCCAGTATTCACTTGGCACAAAACTTCTTATCTCTTCTTCCCTATCACAAATTAATCTAAGGGCTATAGACTGCACCCTGCCGGCAGATAAACCGTAATAAATAACCTTCCATAAAAATGGACTTACTTTGTAACCAACAATTCTATCAAGTGCACGGCGTGCCTGCTGTGAGCTTACAAGTTTATCATCAATTTGAAGCGGATTATTTATGCCTTCTTCAACACCTTTTTTGGTAATTTCATTAAATAAAACTCTGTAAATATCATTATTTTTTTCTTTAACTTCCTCAGCAATATCAAATGCAATTGCTTCGCCTTCACGGTCAGGGTCAGTTGCAATAAATATTTTATCAGCAGATTCAGAAAGTTCTTTAAGCTCATTAATTACTTTTTCCTTTCCCGGAATAGTTTCATAAGTAAGCTCATAGCCGTTTTCAAAATCTACACTTATTTTGCTTTTTGGAAGATTTTTAATATGTCCAACTGAGGCAATAACCTTATATCCTTTGCCGAGATATTTATTTATTGTCTTAGCTTTTGATGGTGACTCAACTATTACTAACGATTTTGCCATTAAAATATATACCTGTTCTTAATTTCTTTTTAAATTATTTGCAGCTTTATTGAATTGTATCATTTATATTTATCATGATCCTGCTGTTTTTATCATTCATTTCATCAAGATCAAGTAAATAAGATGCAATTATTGATTTCATTTCTTCTTTTGAAACTATATTATAGCTTGAAACCATAATTTTATCTATTATAAGGTCAATATCCAGATTATTAATCAATCCTAGTTCTTTTAACTGAATTAAATATCCATAAGCATCAGCAAAAATTATATTCTGCTCTGCATCATGTAAAAACCTGTATGATTTAGTATCAGTTTTTGGTTCCAGAAATACTTTTTCACCGGCATAAATTTTTGAATATACCCAGCTAAAGGCAGTATTAATTTCATTTTGAGTATAACCTAACTTTGCAAGGTTTTCCATATCTACATCAGCAAGTTGTTTTTTAATTTTTAACTCGCTTAATAAATAAACAATAATCTCAATTATTTTTTCGTATAACATTATTCGCTTTCCTCATTTATACTTAAATTCAAATATATTGATATAAAAATTATTTAGAATTAATCACCAATATAAAAATTTTCTTTTTCTCTTATAAGTTCCTTTTGCTTTTTTGTAGCATCCAAAAATCCCGCTAAATGAAGGCACCCATGTATTATAACACGTAAAAGTTCCATTTTGTAGCCGGTATTGTATAACTTGCTGTTATTTCTAACAGTATCAAGTGAAATAAACATTTCACCTTCAATTTCTGATTTAATGTTGCTGTAAGGGAAAGTTAAAATATCGGTATAAAAATTATGATTCAAATAAGCATTATTCAGCTTTTTTATTCTATGGTTGTTAACAAAATTAATTATTATTTCATTAAAGCTGCATTTTTCACCAATAAATACTTTAGATACGGATTCTTTAATAAATTTTATTGAAAGTGGAAGCTTAATTGACGGGTGGAGATTATTTATCAAAATTTGGGGATTTGCTTTAATTTTTACTTTATCTTTAGTTTTTTTCAATAATAACAATATCTTAAATATCAAATCTAAAGTTAAATATCAGCGTTTTTACAAAACTTCTTATTTTAAAACATTTAAAGATATGCAGAAATTTGTAATTTGTCAAGTGTCAAAAGGATTGAAACCCTTCTCCCTTATTAAATTCTATATATTGTGTACAATAAAACAGGTAATTTTTAGCGTTTTGTTTAATTTTTTCAATTTCTTCCGGTTTAAGGTCACGGATAATTTTAGCAGGTACTCCTGCAACAAGAGTTCCTTCAGGTACAACAAAACTTTCTTTAACCACAGAACCCGCAGCAACAAGAGAAAAAGAATTAATGAGAGAATTATCCAATAACTTTGCACCGATACCAATCAATACAAAATCATTAATTTTACAGCCATGAATTACTGCACTGTGTCCGATGGAAATATCATTTCCAATAAATGCTGGATATTTTTTATAAGTAACATGAACCATAGTAAGATCCTGAATATTTGTTCGCTCACCAATTCTGATGTAGTTTACATCACCTCTTACTACTGTATTAAACCAAATACTTGAATCTTTACCAATTTCAACATCACCAATAACATGTGCACCTTCAGCTATTAAAACTGATTTGTGTATCTTTGGATATTTATTCCGGTATGGAAGTATCATAGCAATTAAAAATTAATAATTAGGAATGAGTAATTAATAATATGCAGTTAACAATTAATAAAAAAAACTGATACTTTTTTTTTGTAAAATAAACAGTTAATGGATAACATCTTATTTTGGTGGCTGCCAATTACCGTGTTTCCAGCTTTTTAGTTCAAGGGTTATATTTCCAATTTCAACATTCAGTTTTGCTTTAAGAGGTATTCTGGCTTCATCAAATGAAAACCATCCGGAAAAATCGCCCGTTAATCCGAAAACAGCTGTGAAATCAGAAAAACCCGTAAGATACACGGCAGGAATTTCATGGTCTGAATCATCAATTTCAACTGAGGTTGGTTTGTTTGAAAATTCTATTTTCATCAATGATGTATCACCCTGCATTAATACAGGTACAAACTCTGTTTGATTTTTGTTTGAATTCAATCTGGCAAAATAAAAGATTGAAAGTCCATCCTGAAAAATCGTTGTGGAGTGTATTATTTTATCAATTTCGATTTTGCTGTTGTTGCCAATCCTTATAATATGTACAAATGCAGAATCATATTTAAAATCATAAACTTCACTGCTTTTTTTAGCATTTTTATACTGAATTGAGGTAAATTTAATCGGTTTTATGTTACCATCAGAAAAATCAATTTCACTTATAAAATCATAGTCAACATCAATAAAAGGAAGTGAACTATTTGATTTTAGCTTAGCCCGGCAAATATACCTATCCTTTATTTCTGAATTTTTTTCTGTGGTAAACTTTACCCACCCAATATTAATAAATGAATAGTTCACTTCATAATAAAGCTCTTCTCCATTATAAAGTACTTCTGATTGCGAAAAAGTCCTGCTGCTAAAAAATAGCAGCAAGACTGTAGTAATAAACAAATATTTATAATTTGAGAGCATATAATGACTCTCTATAATACATTTTTATTTTACTCTTATATGTGCAAGTTTTTCTGCTTCGGGAAATAAAGTTACAGCCATTTCAAACTGTTTATCTGTTTTCAGCCAAACAGACATGCTTCCATTGTTACCCCAAATATCCCTAGCCAGAATTGATTTAATACTTGTTGTAATAAAATCAAGATCTCTGTTATACTGTTCATCATTAAACTGAATATTTTTAGAAGCTGCAAGATTCTTGAAATCTTCAAGCATGCTTGGGGTAACCTCAAAGTTATCGCGAAACTTAATATAATCAGAATAATTAGATTTTAGCTGCTCACGGTTTCCATCAAAATAAGAATTTGCAAATTCCAGAAAAAGATTTATTTTCCGCAGCTGAACTGAATAGTCAGTCAGAGTATCAAGTTTAATTACATAATCCGGTGTTATTCCGCCACCGCCATAAACAGTTCTGCCGCCCATTGTTTTGTACTCAGGTCTTGAGGTATCTTTAGTATCGTTGGTATGATATAGATTATCACCTTCTTCGGGGTTTAAAAGCATTTTTTTATATTCACCGCCTTCATAAGGTTTTTGAATTAATCTCCCGGAAGGAGTATAATATCTTGAAGTAGTAACGCGCATAGCAGATCCATCAGAAAGATCATATTGTCTTTGTACCAAACCTTTACCAAAGGTATTTTCACCGACAATAAGTCCCCTATCCCAATCCTGAATAGCTCCGCTTACGATTTCACTTGCTGAGGCAGAACCATCATTAACCAAAACAATCAGGGGCAAATCAGCATAATCGCCTCCTTCGGAAATATATTCATCATTATATGCAGGAATTCTGCTTTTGGTATAAACAATTTTTTTACCCCGCTCAATAAACATACTTGCCATTTTGAATGCCTGATCAAGATATCCGCCCGGGTTGTTTCTAAGGTCAAGAATAAGTTTTTTCATTCCCTGTTGTTTCATTTCAGCTAGAGCTTTAGAAAATTCGTCATAAGTTGTAGCTGAAAATCTTGTTACTCTTGCATATCCAATTTCATTATTGATCATAAATGACGCATCAACACTATATAACGGTATTTTATCGCGGGTGATTTCAAAATCAATTAAACCTGAACTGCCCCCTCTTGAAATAGAAACAGTTACTTTAGTACCTTTAGCTCCGCGAAGAATTTTTGGAACTTCATCCCTTGTCATTCCAACAGCATTGTTACCGTTAATTTTTACAATTTTATCCCCGGCAAGGATTCCTAATGCTTCACTTGGTCCACCGGAAATTGGTGTAACTACTGTTATGGTATCATTAATTATATCAAATTCAATTCCAATTCCTTCAAAACTTCCTTGAAAATCTTCGTTAATTCTCTTAAGCTGTTCTTGCGTAATGTATGTTGAATGCGGATCAAGCTGGTCAAGCATGCCCTTTATAGCTGCTTCGGTCAGTTTATCAGTATTAACTTCATCAACATAGTTTTTCTGAACCAATGTAAGAGCTTCATTGAATTTTTTAACATTATCAAATACATCATCACCAGATGCTGCGGTGTTGACCTTCATGCCAACTAACACACCAATTGAAATTAACATCAAAAAGATGGGTATTAGATATTTTCGTTTTTGCATATATTTTTTATGTTCTAATTTATTTATTTTTCTTATACTTATATACGCTAATATACCTAAATAAGTTTCTTAATTAAATTGTATAATACAGAATAACTTAATTTAAATCTAACTTTATTTATTAATAACTTACTTAAATGTATTATTTTACTTTGATGTAAATGGTTGTTAAATTTAAATTATATAACAAGTCAAAATTATCACTTTTGAAAAGATCATAATCCCATTGTATGCCATACAGTTTTAAGTTCAGTAAAACTTTGCACCTGTTGAAGGTTTTCATTTATTTCATCATTAAAATAATTTTGCTGATCATTTAAAGCAGAATAAATGAATCTCTTAACATTATTAGCACATAGATTCTGTACTAATTTTTTAAACTCCGTATTATTTTCAGCAAAATCAAATGCATTAACATCCATGTGAGAGGCTAAATGAGGAATTAATTCCTTTTTACTACCGGTTAATATGTTTATAACACCGGCTGGAACATCACTAGTTGCACAAATCTCAGAAAAAGTTAAAGCTGCAAGCGGAGATGTTTCAGATGGAATTATTATACTAGAATTACCCGAAGAAATTACCGCACAAATTCTTGTTATCAAAGCAAGTAAGGGCATGCTTTCTGGTAAAAGAATTCCTACTACACCAGTTGGCTCAGAAATAGAAAAATTAAAATAACCGTTTTGGACATCATTAACAGAACCTGTAAGCTGACCATGTTTATCAGCGAGACCTGAATACCAAACTAACCTATCAACCGATTTCATAACTTCTTTAAGAGATTGTTTTTTTGTTTTTCCGGAAGTAACCGATATTTCTAAAGCAAATTGTTCTTTTCTTCCTTCAAGCATTTCAGCAAGTCTGTAAAGTATAAGTCCCCTTTCATAACCGGTTTTAGCAGACCATACATTAAATCCAGCCCTTGAAGCCACAACAGCGTTTCTAATATCTTTTCGGGAGGCTTTGCTGATATTGCAAACTTTATTGCCTGAGATAATATCTTTAACAGATGTATATCGTTCTGATTCAGTTCTAACGAACTTACCCCCTATAAACAATTTATACATTTTAGGAACCTGTAATCTTGCGGGCATATTTAATATTTTATTATAAAAGAATTTTAAATATAAAATGAATATTATTTAACCAGTTCAGGTTTATTACAGAATTTTCGTATTTTTGAATATAAAATAGCACCATGCGAAGCATAAAAAATTATTTTACTATTTTCTATTATTAAAACCTGGGGAGATTCATGTTTTATCCCAAAGTCAGTTTCAATTTGATTAGACAGTTCTTTGCATGCAATTACATCAACAAGAAAAGTTTTCATATTCATTTCATATTCAGCCCATTCACGCTCCAAAAGGTTTTTTACAATATAGTTAATAGAGCATCTTGGTGAGTATTTGAACAATAACACTCTTTCGTTAAAAGAATTTTGAATTATTTCTTCTAAATCATGACTATTTTCTATTTTTATCCAATTCATTTAATTATTACGTTAAATTTAATATTTAATATTAGTATGAGAAAAATATATGTAATTAATTATAACTAACTAGTATCATATTCAGATACAAAACAACAAAGGTTTAGCTCTATAAAGCTAAACCCTGCAATAAAGTATAAAGTTCTAAAATTGCTAAAACGGGAATTGGAAAAATATTCCTAAAACCGAAAATACTATAACAACATAAATAATCCAAAACCCAATTGCAAAACTTACAGATGCCCCAGCAGAGGGGTAATTTACTTCATTATTATTTTCCATAATGCATTATACAAATTATTTCCCAGAAATGTAATTCTTTAATTCAGTTATACTTGAATCAAAATCAAAAGCATCATATACTTTAAAGAAATTTTTTTGATCGCAAACTTTTTTATATGCATATTTAGCAATTTCAAGTTTAGAATCTTCAAAAGTAAAATAATTTAAAAGTTCTCTAAGCTGTTCAGAAGACAGATAATTTTTATCAATAGCTGTTTTTAGAACAGCAATATTAGAAGATTCAAAACTTCTGTTAGAAACAGAACTTTTAAGATCATTAAAATCTTCTTTCTTCATAATCTTATACCGGCATTCGTCATTAACAGTAAACTCTTCTTTTTTGGTTACAGTATTACCATTATCTCCGCATTTTTTCACACCTTCACCGCTTGGGTATATTCTGTTAAAACCGTACTTTTTCTTTTTGTAAACATAAAATGCATTATATTCATCTATAACGGAATAAAGATCATATCCCGCAGGGATTTTAATTTTACCTTCAAATACTACATTACCTTGAGGGCTTTGATCAATCCCCGATTTTATTACCTTTAAAATATGTTCACCTGGGCTAAGCATATCAAACTCGGCATAGTTACCATCACTAAGCTGTGTATTATCCAAGATTACCGAAAACATCTCATCGTCATATAAAGAAATCTGCAAATAAGAGTTTTGTGAATAAAATACAGATGAAGTAAATATAAAACAAATTATAAGGAAGTATTTTTTCATTAATAATCAAATCCTTTCTTTATATTTAAGTTCTTTAAATAATATTTTAAAGCATGTGCCGTTATCTTTATTAACTTCAATATCACCATCAAGCTGTTTTACAAGTGTATCAATTAACTGCATGCCCAGTGTATCATTATTATCAAATTCAACATTTCCTGGAATTCCAACACCATTATCCGATACTTCAAGCAGCAGGTTATCATTGTAACGATGCAAATTTAACTCTATTTTTCCGTTATATCCATCCGGGAATGCATGCTTTAAAATATTATTAATTAGCTCATTAACAATGAGCCCGCATGGAATAGCAGTATCAATTGTAACGTAAATTGTTTCAGCATTCAAATAAAATTCAACTTTAGAAGCACCAATTTTGTAAGCTTTTATCAACTGATTGACAAGTTCTTTTAAATAACTGTTAAGATCAATATGTGAAATATCCTGAGATTTATAAAGTTTTTCATGGATAAGTGCCATAGTTTCAACCCGAGAGCGGCTTTTATTGAAAATATCAGCATCATTTGGATCAATAACAAATTTTGACTGCAATTTAAGAAGACTAATAATTATCTGCAGGTTATTTTTTACTCTGTGATGAATTTCTTTAAGAAGTAATTCTTTTTCTTTTAAAGATCTTTGTGTAATTTCTTCAGCTAATTTTCTTGCTGTTATATCTGCTGAAACACCTAGAACCTGTATATTTCCGTTACTGCGTTTAAGAGGGACTTTTATAGTTTGATACCATTTAGTTTCACCTGTAACAGAATTAGTAACTTTTTCTTCGGGAATAAATATTGGTTTTTTGCCTGAAATTACTTCTCTATCTGCAGCAAGAAAATTTTCAAGTTCTTCTGTATTATTGTTAAAATTTGCATCTGTTTTTCCAATTAAGTCTTCAGCAGTAGTGCCATAATTTGCAGCAACAGCTTTATTTACCATTGTAAATTTTCCGTCCCAATCTTTAGCAAACAGAAAATTGGGATCAGTATCAATAACAGTTCTTAAAAATTCACCTTGCTGCATAAGCATTTCTTCAGCATGCCTCTTTTCTGTAATATCCTGCAATGTTCCAATTATTGCTGTCTTTTTATCATATAACATTGTTGAACCCTTTACTTCTACATAAATTTCTTTACCTTGTTTTGTAATGCCTTTAAATACGTATTGTATAGTTTTTATTTCATTATCAATTCTTTTTCTGATATTTTCAAGAACAAAATCCTGATTATCTTTTGCAACTATTTTCCAAGTTGACATTCCGGTCATTTCACCGCGATTATACCCGAATATTTCTTCATATTTTGGGTTTACATAAATATATTTATCACCATCTAAAATATAAATACCAACAAGGGCACTTTCAACCAAAGTGCGGAATTTTTCTTCTGCATCAATAATTATACTTTCAGCTTTTGCCCTTTCATTAATTTCTTCTTTAAGTTTATTATTTGCAGCTTTAATCTCACCTGTTCGCATATCAACAAGTTCTTCTAGATGGCTGCTGTATTTGTGCAGTTCCTGCTCAAGTTGTTTACGTGTAGTTATATCAAAAGCTGAACCTAATATTTCAACCGGTTTCCCTTTTGTATCTCTTGAAAATACTACTTCATGGCTTCTGAACCACCTATATTTACCGTCAGCATTTTTTATCCTGTATTCAAAATCAATTATTTCATTATCTTTAATTTCTAAATACCTGCTTAAATTATTGCGTAGCTTTCTATAATCATCAGGATGAATAAATTCTTCAAAAAATGATTTTTTATCTGATAGAATCTCAGCGGGACTATAACCTAATAATTCTGCAATTTTAAAGTTGGCAAATGTCATTTGCGGTCCATTAAGATTGTATATATATAAAATTGCTGGAATTGATTCTGCGATTCTTTTTATAAACTTTTGACTGTTAAGAAGCTCATTTTCTGCCTTTTTGCGTTCGGCTATATTTCTAAAAACCATTACTACGCCAATAATTTCATTTTTGTTATTAATTATTGGAGCTGCACTGTCATCAATTGGGATTTCTTCATTATTTTTCTGAATAAGTATTGTATTATCTTCAATATTTATAACATTTCCAGACTTAACAACTTCCTGAACAAGATCCATCGTTTTTCTTCCTGTATCATGGTTATATATATTAAATACATGATCAATAACCATACCTTTAGCTTCAGCACTCATCCAGCCTGTTAGTTCTTCAGCTTTTTTGTTAATGAAAAGAATTTCACCTATTTTACTGGTTACTATAACTGCATCTCCAATGCTTTCTAGCGTTGTAGCGAGCCAATTTCTGCTCTCCTCTAAAGAAATCTCAGCAGTTCTCCCTCTGTTTACACTTCTGTTAAGCAGAAAAATAGCAAGAATTAATAATGTGAATGCTATAATATTGCCTATAATAAGGTGTAAGAGAGTATAATTTGAAGATCGTTCAGCTTCTGTTAATCGTGCATTAATTACATTATTTTCATTTTTTTGAATTGATTCAATCAGCTTTTTTATTCTTTCTAATGTAAGTTTTTCTTTACGGACAATTTCTATCTGTAAATTCGGATTTTTATCTTTTTCATCCTGAAGTTTTATTGCTTCATCAAGCAAATTTCTGCGGCTTAATATAAATAACTGTAAAGTATCCAGCTGAAGTTTTTCATTTGAATTGGTAATATAAATTTTTAGATCGTTAAAAACACTATCAGTTGATTTTATAGAAGGATAATATGCATCAAGGAATTCATTATTATTTGTAATTAAATAACCACGGCGATTGGTTTCACTTTCAACAATACTGGCATAAAGCTTTTCTGATTTCTCTAATATTTTTAAAGATTTGTTAATGGTTATTTCATCTTCAAAATGAAAACGAATGTTAAGATATATCACAATATTAACAGCTACTAATATCAGTAAAGCTAATAAAAAGCCAAAATTAATATATTTTTTTTCAGGTATTCCCTTCAAATTAAAATAATAATATTAAATAAATTCAACACCATAAAGACCAATCTCTCTACAAACTACTCACAACAACATTCACAAAACCACACATCAATTTTGTCGACTTTCTTTACACATTCAATTATTAAGAAAAAATAAATTCAGAAAATCCTTTTCGAAGAAAACTGTATAACCCTTTACAGGTAACTTAATATTCCACCTCCGTATTTGCCCGGGGGATGTAAATATTACTGTACACGGTTCTACAGGAATTTTGTTTTCATCAAGAATAAAACTGCCTTCTCCTTTTTCAATAAAGAGAATTTCGTAAAAACTTATGCAATGAGGAGTATTATCTAAAACAAAATTTTTAAGAGATTCTATTCTGCCAACATCCAAAAGTAACTCTTTCCCATATTTGCGTTGAAAGAAATGATAGGTAGTAATAACTGGAAACGTATTTTTTTCAATGCTTTTC
>WBZR01002267.1_pt1 | contig 20361 bp, 15 predicted proteins | sample 5204231 | NCBI WGS metagenome assembly WBZR01 (sample SAMN12412403, study PRJNA552823) | activated sludge metagenome | isolation source: activated sludge from anammox sidestream of wastewater treatment plant... | place: USA: Virginia | collected 2017-08 | reverse complement strand
ATCACCGCTTGGGGGTAAGGGGGCCCTGCGCGCTCCAACCTCCACCTTCGTCCCTCCGCTCACGCACAAAGCCGAAAAACTCCGTCCATCACCATTCGAAGATCACTGATGAAATATGCGGGCTAAAATACGCAAGCGTGCGCGGCGTTTCGGCAAATAGCCTTCAACTTCTATTCGAGTCAAGTACCGAACCCGTCAATTGCCGAACCCGGAGGTAGTGCTTTCTCGAATGTGGAGGAGGTCGATGGGATTCGCACCCGCGACGTTAAGCTTGGGAAGATGGTGTTTCACCACCGAATTACGCCGGTACTTGATCGCAATCGTCTTAAACCACCAGACTTACACGTCTGCAACGCTCGGGCTTGAGTAGAGCAAGGCACCAGGATTCGCTCTCCTTGTCGCCGCTCCTTCTACGATTTGGAATCAGGCATGGCACAAGAAGCACAGCGTCGCGAGCTTGCGCTTGCCAGTTTGGCGATGGTCCTGCTAACGAAGTTGTCAAGCCAGTCGCTGAATTGACCTCGCTGGCCGGGATGCCGCGGGGCGATTCGTCCGATTTACATACCGATGAATACGTATGATCGGTACGCATCGAAGAGAATTCTCCCGCGCTTGACTCTTATTCCACATGCCCTACCATGATGGTAGCGAGGGAAATCCCGACGCGTTTCGCGTCGATTTCGATCGCTCGGATCGGATGACGAACAAAAGGGCACTCCGGGCATGCCGGGTGGCTCGTTTCTGCGTAGGCCGACGTGGTTCAGCACCTTCACGGTGTTTAACCGCGCCGGCTTTTTTTGTGCGCGTTCATGGGCGAAGCGGCCGGTGCAGGCCGCGATGCACGTAAACAGTCGCATTCGCTTTCGTGTGAAACGGGGTCGTGCATGAAGACCTAAGAGGCATCAGGCATGGCAGTTGGCACGGGCGGAGTCGCGGATGTAGCAGCACATGTGAACACGCCGCGGCCGGGCCAAAGCTGGCGGTGATGGGTAAACGTGCTCCGTCTCACGACACTCCATGACTGGTACGGCAACGACTTCGTGCAAGTCGCGAGCAGTACGGCGAAATTCGGCGCGTGATACTCGCCGAAATTGAGACAGGCCATGGAAAGCGGCGCCGGCTCGTCGATTGAGTGGCTTGCATACGACTGGAGATTGAGCAGTCATGTCGACAAGCAGTCTCGATAAGAAGAGGATGGAGGGCCCCGTGCCGCGGGAAGAAAACACGAGAATGGGCAGTCAGCCGTTGATCGAGCGATTGCCGCAGATCAGTCCGGCGGACGAGTTCAATCGGGAGCTGGTTCGCAACGTTCATCCCGTGGATTGGGTGAACCCGAAACCGAGCGGCCGATACAATCTCGTCGTGATCGGAGCCGGCACAGCGGGCCTTGTAACGGCCGCCGGAGCCGCGGGGCTGGGCGCCAAAGTGGCGTTGATCGAACGACATCTGATGGGCGGCGACTGCCTGAATGTTGGCTGCGTGCCTTCGAAAGGAGTCATCAGCGCGGCCCGTGTGGCGGCCGGCGTGCGAAATGCGCGTGAGTTCGGGGTGGAAGTTCCAGACGATGTGAACTCAGACTTCGCGGCGGCGATGCAGCGGATGCGACGGCTGCGCGCCCACATCAGCCCGAACGATTCAGCACAGCGGTTCCGTGATCTGGGCATCGACGTCTTTTTCGGGCAGGCGACGTTTGTGGATTCGAACACGGTCGGCGTGAACGGCGCGAAGCTTAACTTCAAGCGGGCGGTAATCGCGACCGGAGCGCGGGCCGCGGCGCCGGCGATTCCTGGTTTGAGTTCCGTCGAGTATCTGACTTATGAAACACTCTTTTCATTGACCGAATTGCCGCAACGACTCGGCGTCATTGGCGCCGGCCCGATCGGTTGTGAGATGGCGCAGGCGTTTGCCCAACTCGGGGCCGACGTGTTTCTGGTCGAGGCCGAACACGACATCCTGCCGCGCGAAGACCGTGACGCGGCGGCGATCGTGCAACGGGCGATTTTGCGATCCGGCGTCAAGCTGCTTTGTTGCGGCAAGAGCCTGGAGATCAAGAATGGCGCGGGAATCCAACTCACGGTCGAATCGCACGGCACTGGGTATGACGAGCCGGTCGACAAACTATTGGTCTCGGTCGGCCGAGCGCCAAACGTCGAGAATCTGAATCTGGACGCCGTTGGTGTGAATTACGACAAGAAGGGGGTGACGGTCAACGAACGCATGCAGACGACGAACCCCATGATCTACGCCGCGGGCGACATTTGTTCGCCGTACCAGTTTACGCATATGGCCGATTTCACGGCGCGCATCTTGATTCAGAACGCGCTGTTCATGGGCCGCAGGAAGTCGTCGTCGCTGGTGATTCCGTGGTGTACATATACAACCCCGGAGATTGCCCACGTTGGACTGTACGAAGGGCAGGCCAGGGAGAAGGGCATCGAAGTCGACACGTTCGTGCGGGAGTTTCGCGACGTGGACCGGGCGATTCTGGACGGAGAAGACGAAGGCTTCGTGAAAGTCCACGTCAAGAAGGGCACCGACAAGATCATCGGAGCAACGATCGTTGCGAGTCATGCTGGTGACCTGATCTCCGAGATCACGCTGGCAATGACGCACGGATTGGGCTTGAGCAAGATCGGCAGCACGATCCACCCTTATCCAACACTGGCCGACGCGATTCGCAACCTCGGCGATCAATACAGTCGCACGCGCGTGACGCCATTCGTGAAGCGGCTCTTCAACAAGTGGCTGGCCTGGACGCGGTAAACGCTGTGCAGCATGTGTATCGCGCAATCGCATTTTGGTGCCCCGTGCTTCGACGGTCCGCCGCAATAAGGAGAACACGACAATGGAAAAACTCACGCGCACCCATGCGACAACAAATCGGATGAAGAATACGCCGAGCGAAACTCAGCGGTCCGGGTTGGCTGACTCGACGGGGAGCCTGCGCGGTTCGGCCGAGGACACGCAATCGGCGGAGCTGAATCAGACCATGCGATGCACGGAGGAGACGCCTGCCACGGCACACCACGCCACTGCGCGGCCCTTAGCTTCCACCGCCTCTGCCGAGGGAAAAACGGAGGTTCCTGCTCCAACGTCCGGTTGGACTTTGGTACATGAAGAGACGATGTACCCGGCATCAGCATCGACGGGCGTCGAACCGGCAGACGAGGCGATCAGCGCACGAGTGTTTCGGATTATTCAGCAACGTGACGGGGCCCCAGAGGATCCTGTTTCAGACTGGATACAAGCTGAGCGTGAGCTTCGCAACTGTTGAGCGTTTCCAACACGATGGCGGCCGACGGATATGCCGCTTCGTAATTGGTCGGTCACCTCATGAACCACGACACGGATGTCATGAATGCATGCGAGAGAGGATCGCGCCATGCGTATTGCTATGTTGTCGTGGGAGTCGCTCCGCTCCATCGCGGTCGGTGGAGTGGCTGCACATGTGAGCGAACTGGCCGACGCGCTGGCCGCGAATGGGCACGAAGTTCATGTCTTCACGCGCTCGGGGCACGGCCAGCCGGCGTATGAATGCGTCGGATTGGTTCATGAGCATCGCTGCCAATACCATGGCCAGGGCGATTTTGTCGATGATATCAACACCATGTGCCGGGCGATGGTTGATCAATTCCTCGCCACGGAAAACTACATTGGGGCATTTGATGTTGTCCATGCCCATGACTGGCTGGCCGCGAATGCGATGATCTGGATCAAGCAGCAGCGCGGACGGCGCAGCATTCTCACGATTCATTCCACCGAATATGCCCGATGCGGCAACACCTATCCCGAAGGCCGCTCCGCTCGCGTGCGAGAGCAGGAGCGCGCCGGGTTGTACTGGTGTGATCAGGCCATTGCCGTGTCCGGCGTCACCCGCGCCGAGATCGCCGGCATGTATGACGTTCCGATCTGGAAAACGACAGTGATTCACAACGGCGTCGCGGCATCGCGATTTGAAGTCTCGATTGACCCAGCAATCGAAAAAGGGCGTTACGGCATTGGCAGCATGGATCCGACCGTGCTTTTCTGCGGTCGTATGGCATATCAGAAGGGCCCCGACCTGATGCTCGAAGCGATCCCCGCCGTGTTGCACTACTACGACCGGGCCAAGTTCATCTTTGCCGGCGATGGTGACATGCGCTGGTCGCTTGAGGAGCGAGCGCGTGCGATGGGTATTGAACATGCGGTACGCTTCCTTGGGCATCGCAACGGTAACGAGCTGCCCCGTCTCTTTCAGCTTGCGGACATGGTTTGTATACCCAGCCGCAACGAGCCGTTCGGCATTGTCGTGTTGGAAGCATGGAGTGCCGGCAAGCCGGTCGTTGTCACGCAGATCGGCGGCCCCGCAGAGTACGTGCATCATGAGCGCACGGGTTTGCTGGTTTATCCCAATGCCGATTCGGTCGCATGGGGGCTGGGGACGATGTTCATGGACTTTGATCGCGCGCGACAGATGGGGGTAAACGGCCACCGTGAAGTCGTACAACTTTTTTCCTGGCAGCAGATCGCGGAAAAGACACTCGCCGTGTATGACCCGTCCCGTCGGACTGCCACACATGAGGCAGCTCGCGCGCCTGGTCCAGCCGGCCTGGACGGCGATCAGACGAGTGCCATCGAACTACCGAACACACGGAAACATCGCGCGGCGCCAATCGGCGTGGCTGCCGGCAAGCTCGCGTCAGCCGTCAGCAGGATAAATAGACGCAAGCGCAAAGTGGGCGCCCGGCGCGATCCGCTGGTCAATTGTGAAGTGCGTCCCGCAGATACGAAGCCATTGTCTGGCCTGGTCAATGCAACACAGAGTGTCGTTCGTAACTCAGGGGAGCTCGAATGATGAATATGACACATACTCCCAAGGAAACAACGGCGTTCGGAAAGCCCGGAATCGAGCCGCGCTGGACCCGTGGAAACAAGGACGCAGTGGGAACGGCATACTCGGCATCAAGCCGCCTGTGGTTTACGCTGTCGGCCGGCATCCTGAATGAAGTCTACTACCCGACCATCGACAAGCCCCAGATTCGCGATCTTCAGTATCTGGTCACTGACGGCGAAACGTTCTTCCACGATGAGCGTCGTCATCTCGACGTCACGATTCGCGAGTTGTCTCACCACGCCTTGGGCTATGAAATAATCAACGTGGATCGCGAGGGACGTTTCCGAATTATCAAGCAGATCATCGCCGATCCGCACCATGCCTGCGTCCTGATTCATACGCGGTTGGAGGCCGAAGAACCGCTGCGGAGCAAGTTGCGGCTGTTTTCACTCCTGGCTCCCCACCTGGAAGTCGGCGGCTTCGGAAACAATGGACGATCGATCGAAGTCGCCGGCCGCGCTATTCAAGTGGCACATAAGGGCGGCACCTGGCTGGCCATTGCCGCGTCCATTCCGTTCGTGCGTCGCTCGTGCGGCTATGTGGGGAGATCGGACGGTTGGACCGATCTGGCGGACAACTTCCAGATGGACTGGGAGTTCGACCTGGCGGATAACGGCAACATCGCGCTCATCGGTGAGCTGGACTTGCGCAGCGGTTATGAGTTCACCTTGGGGCTGGCCTTTGGAGCCGGGCGGCACGATGCGGTCACGACGCTTCTGCAATCGCTCGGCGTGCCTTTTGCCGATCATCGCAAGCGATTCATCGAGCAGTGGGAGCGGGTCTGCGAAAAGGTTCTGCCGGTCAAAAAGAAGATTCTCGGTGATGGCGGCCGCCTGTACCACAGCAGTCACAGTCTGCTTCTGGCCCATGAGGACAAGACCTATCCCGGTGCGATAATAGCTTCGATGAGCATTCCGTGGGGTGAGACTCGCGGCGACGATAATATCGGCGGATATCACCTGGTCTGGACGCGCGACATGGTCAACAGTGCCATCGGCTTGCTCGCCGCGGGCAATTTTGAGACGCCGCTGCGGTCCCTGATCTATCTTGCCTGCTCGCAACTACCCGATGGCGGGTTTCATCAGAACTTCTGGATCAACGGCGATTCGTACTGGACGGGAATTCAGCTCGACGAAGTCGCGTTTCCGATCATCCTGGCGTGGCGGTTGAACGAGGCCGGCGCGCTGCGGGATTTTGACCCGTACCCGATGGTGCTGCGGGCCGCCAGTTATCTCATGCGACAAGGACCGGCGACACCGCAAGAACGCTGGGAAGAGAACAGCGGATACTCGCCCTCGACGCTGGCTTCCAACATCGCCGCGCTGATCTGTGCCGCCGGTTTTGCGCGCGAGCGGGGAGACGACGCAACCGCGACTTTTATCCGGCAGTATGCCGACTTTCTGGAGTGTCACGTGGAGTCCTGGACGGTCACGACCGAGGGGACGCTCGTAACGGACATTCGCCGTCACTTTATCCGCATCCATCCGGCCGATGTCGGTGATCCCGAACCGAATGAAGATCCCAATGTCGGGAGCTTGCGCATCGCCAATCTTTCGCCAGAGCGACCCAATGAGTTTCCGGCCAAAGAGATCGTGGATGCAGGGTTTCTGGAACTGGTGCGCTACGGCATCCGCAAGGCGGGCGATCCGCTGATCGAGGATTCGCTGCGTGTGGTTGATGCGCTGCTCAAAGTGGACACACCGGTCGGCCCATGCTGGCGGCGTTATAACCACGATGGCTACGGGCAGCGTGCGGATGGCAGTCCGTTTGAGGGTTGGGGCACGGGTCGTATCTGGCCACTGCTGACCGGCGAACGCGGACACTACGAACTCGCGGCGGGCCGCGATGCCGCTCCTTATCTTCGCGCGCTGGAGGGCTTTGCCAGTCCCACCGGACTGTTGCCCGAACAGGTTTGGGATGAACCGGACCGCCCCGAGTTGCACCTGCATTTTGGTGGGCAAACGGGGGCGGCAACTCCGCTGATGTGGGCGCATGCGGAATACATCAAGCTGCTCCGCTCCGCCAGCGACGGCAAGGTCTTCGACCTGATTCCCGCTGTCTTTGATCACTACCATCATCGTCGCGACTGCATGACGCTGGAAGTCTGGAAACCCAATCGTCGCGTTCGCACGATCCGGCCGGAGATGACGCTGCGCATTCAGGCGCCGGCTCCCTTCCGCCTGCGCTGGTCGCAGGATGAATGGAGGACGACTCAGGATACACCCGCCACGGCAACGGCACTGAACATTCATTTCGTCGATATTCCCGTGCACAAGGACCAATCCGGCTCCATTCGGTTTACCTTCTACTGGACGGATGAGGATCGCTGGGAGGGCAAGGACTATCAGACCAAAATTCAGGGAAAAAACTAATCGGAATGGGCAACCCAGCGAGATCAGGAATAAGGCAACGTGTGTGCAGATTCCGCTACAGAAGACTGACGATTCCGTCTTCCGACCCCCATTCACTTACGAGGTAACGCCATGAACGCGACCCAAAAGCTCCACGAAAAAGGCCAGAGTCTCTGGCTCGACAATATCACGCGTGAACTGCTGACGAGCGGAACGCTTCGCCGATACATCGACGAGCTATCCATCACCGGCTTGACGTCCAACCCAACGATCTTCCGCAACGCCGTCAGGGACAGCACCGCCTACGACGCCGCGATTCGCAAACTCGCCGGGGACGACAAGTCTGGAGAGAATCTGTTCTTCAAACTGGCGATCGAAGACCTCACCGAGGCGGCGGACCTGTTCCGGTCGACCTTCGATCGTACCTGCGGTGTAGACGGCTGGGTGTCATTGGAGGTGTCACCTTTACTGGCGCATGACACCGAGACCACGCTTACAGTTGCCAAGGAGCTGCACGCCCGCGCGGGGCGCCCCAATCTCTTCATCAAGATTCCGGGCACCCGGCAAGGTCTGCCCGCGATCGAGGAATCGACCTTTGCCGGCGTCCCGATCAACGTCACGTTGCTATTCTCACGCGAGCAGTACATCGCGGCGGCCGAATCCTACCTCCGCGGCATCGAGCGGCGAATCGCCGCGGGTCTACCGCCCGACGTTACCTCCGTCGCGTCGTTGTTCATCAGTCGCTGGGACGTCGCGGTCAAGGACGAGGTGCCCAAAACACTCAGCAACCAACTCGGCCTCGCCATCGGCAAGCGCACCTACAAGGCATATTGCGATTTGATGGCTTCGCCGCGTTGGCAGCGGGCGTTCAACGCCGGCGCCCGCCCGCAGCGACTATTGATGGCCAGCACGGGAACCAAAGACCCCAATGCCTCTGACGTGTTGTACATCGAGGGGCTGGCCGCTCCCCTCACGATCAACACCATGCCCGAGAAAACGTTGAAAGCCTTTGCCGATCGTGGCGAGGTCGGCCCGCTTCTGCCGGCCGATGGCGGCGACTGTGAGGCCGTGTTGGCCCGATTCGCCAAAGCCGGCATCGACATCGATGCCTTGGCCGCGCGCCTTCAGGACAACGGGACCGCTTCGTTCGTTAAGTCCTGTAACGAACTCATCGAAACCATCGAATCCAAAAGCACGGTTGTCATGAATGCAGTTTAGGGACGCTATGGCACAAACGCATGGACGGATTCGTTGCATAAGAGGGGCGGCGTCATGAATGTTCTGGTTGTGGATATCGGCGGATCGCATGTGAAGGTTCTTGCCACCGGGCAAGACGAACCTCGCAAGTTTTCGTCCGGGCCGGAAATGACCGTCGAGCAGATGGTGACCGGCGTCAAGACGTTGGCAGAAGGTTGGAAGTATGACGTGATATCGATCGGGTACCCCGGAGTCACACTTGGCGATTGTGTCGTATCGGAACCACAAAACCTGGCCAAAGGTTGGGTTGGGTTCGATTTTCGCGCTGCCTTCGGGTCTCCGGTGAAGCTTATGAATGACGCAGCCATGCAGGCGCTGGGGAGCTACCGGGGCGGCAAGATGCTTTTTCTGGGCCTGGGGACTGGGCTTGGCTCTGCGATGGTGGTGGATGGCATGGTTGTGCCGATGGAGTTAGCCCACCTTCCGTACAAGAAAAGTACCTTCGAGGACTATGTCAGTGCCGACAGCAAGGAACGGCGAGGGATACAGAAGTGGCGGAAACATGTCGCGAAGGTGGTCGCCCGTCTAACTTCAGCGCTCCAACCCAATGATGTGGTACTGGGCGGTGGCAATGTGAGCGAACTCGACGAACTGCCGCCAGGTTGCCGCGCCGGCGACAATGCCAACGCGTTCGTGGGTGGATTTCGCATGTGGGAGAATAGGCGCGACAGCAATCCATCTCCGGTACCGCCGACTTTCACTGAAAATCTTCCCGAAACAGTAGCCCCGAACAAAGATGGTCGATCGGCTGATATCTCATACTTCGCACAACGGCCGGCATGGAAGGCGCTGGAATGCCATCGGCAAGCGGTCTGTAACGTACATCTCCGCACGCTCTTCGCCGATGATCCCACGCGTGGCGAACGCCTGACGGCCGAGGCGGTCGGTCTTTATCTCGATTACTCGAAAAATCGCATCACCGATGAAACCCTGAGGCTGCTGCTGCAACTGGCGGAGCAGTCCGGCGTGCGCGCGAAGATCGACGCCATGTTCCGAGGCGACAAGATCAACATCACGGAGAATCGCGCCGTCTTGCACGTGGCCTTGCGCGCACCGCGCGAAGCGTCCATCATGGTGGAAGGCGAAAACGTCATGCCCCAGGTCCATGCGGTGCTCGACAGGATGGCGGACTTCTCCAACCAGGTTCGAAGCGGTGAGTGGAAGGGCCGCACCGGTCAGCGGATTCGCAATGTCATCAACATCGGTATCGGCGGCTCGGACCTCGGCCCGGTCATGGCCTACGAGGCGCTCAAGTATTACAGCGACCGGGCGATGACGTTCAGGTTCATATCCAACGTCGACGGCACGGATGTCGTTGAAGCAACCCGCGACCTCGATCCGGCGGAGACGCTGTTCGTCGTAGCCTCAAAGACGTTTACGACGCAGGAGACGATGACCAACGCGCAATCGGCGCGGGAGTGGTTGCTCAAGAACCTCGGCGGCAATGTTCAGGCGGTACGTCGGCACTTCGTCGCGGTCTCGACGAATACAGCGAAGGTGGCCGAGTTCGGCATCGACAAGTCCAATATGTTCGAGTTCTGGGACTGGGTCGGCGGACGTTACTCCCTGAGTTCGGCCATCGGTCTCTCGACCATGATCGCCATCGGTCCGGAAAACTTCCGCGCCATGCTCGACGGCTTTCATCAGATGGACGAACACTTCCGCAACGCGCCGTTCGAGCGGAACTTGCCGGTGCTCATGGGCTTGCTGACTGTCTGGAACACGAACTTCCTCGGCGCACAAACCATCGCGGTCCTGCCTTATGAACACTACCTGAATCGCTTCCCGGCCTACTTGCAGCAGTTAACTATGGAGAGTAACGGCAAGCACGTCACGCTGGACGGGTCGAAAGTCGCCTACCAGACCGGCCCCATCTACTGGGGCGAACCGGGCACCAACGGCCAGCATTCCTTCTACCAGCTCATTCATCAGGGTACCCGGTTCATTCCCTGTGACTTTATCGCCTTCTACCGATCGCTTAACGCTCTCGGCCCGCACCACGACATCCTCATGTCGAACGTCGTCGCCCAGGCAGAGGCGTTGGCATTCGGCAAAACGCCGGAGGAGGTCGAAGCGGAAGGCACGCCGGACGCGCTAGCGCCGCACCGGGTCTTTGAAGGCAATCGTCCGTCCAACGCGATTTTTGCCGAACGGCTCACACCCGAAACGCTCGGCAAGCTCGTCGCGCTGTACGAGCACAGCGTCTTCACCCAGGGTGTCGTCTGGAACATCGACTCATTCGACCAGTGGGGGGTCGAATTGGGCAAAATGCTGGCGCAACGGATTCTCCCGGAACTCGATGCGAACTTGGATTCGCCGCTCGGACATGACAGTTCAACAAAAGAGCTTATCTGTCGCTATCGAAAAATGAGAGAAACACCGAGCCCATGAAGTAAATGCGCTCTACTATCCATCAGGTCGAGAACAACGCGACGCTTTCATGCCAGCCGTTCTACAGGGAGAAGATTCTATGCAAATCGGAATGATCGGACTCGGAAGAATGGGCGCCAATATGGTGCGACGGCTTATCCGGGGCGGCCATCAATGCGTGGTCTTTAACAGGTCGCCCAAAGCAGTGGAGGAGCTGACACGTGAGAAGGCCGTTGGGGCATCCTCGATCGCGGACCTCGTGAAGAAATTGGAGAAGCCGCGGGCGATCTGGATGATGATCCCAGGGGCATTTGTGGAGCAACTCATCGCCGACCTCCTGCCCCATCTCGAACCCGGCGACATCCTCATCGACGGAGGCAACTCCTATTACGTGGACGACCTCCGCAGAGCCAAGGAACTCGCGACCAAGAAGGTCCACTACATCGACTGTGGGACGAGCGGCGGCGTGATGGGCCTGGAACGTGGCTACTGCCTGATGATCGGCGGCACGAAGGAGGCGGTCGAGCGTCTCGAACCGGTGTTCAAGGCGCTGGCGCCTGGGATGGGCGACATCCCGCGCACTCCGGGGCGTGGGAAGATGGGCGGTACCGCCGAACAGGGCTATTTACACTGCGGGCCGAGCGGCGCAGGCCACTTCGTGAAAATGGTGCACAACGGCATCGAATACGGCATCATGGCGGCCTATGCCGAGGGAATGAATATCCTGGCCCATGCCAACGTGGGCAAGAACGACCAGTCCGACGATGCCGAGACAACTCCGCTTCGCAACCCCGAAGAGTTTCAATTCGATCTCAATCTTCCCGAGATTACTGAGGTCTGGCGGCGCGGCAGCGTGATCGCCTCATGGCTGCTGGATTTAACCGCGGCCGCCCTGGTCAAAGATCCGACTCTGTCGAAATTTGACGGCTGGGTCTCGGATTCGGGCGAGGGACGATGGACGATCAAGGCGGCCATCGACGTGGCCGTTCCGGCGCCGGTGCTCAGCGCGGCTCTCTACTCGCGCTTCAGCTCGCGCGACGAGGCGGAGTTTGCCGACAAGCTGCTGTCCGCGATGCGCTTCGAGTTCGGCGGGCACGTCGAGAAGTCAGACGGCAAGTAGCGGCGGAAGGGAAGGCCATGTCATGAACCCATCCCGGTCCCCCGTCGCGTTTCTGTTCGACGTGGACAACACGTTGCTCGACAACGACCGTGTTATCGCCGACCTGCAAAGTCACCTCGACAGTGAGGTGGGCGCCGAGTGCGCGGCATATTACTGGCGCATCTTCGAGGACATTCGAACGGAGATCGGCCACGCGGACTACCTGGGCGCCTTGCAGCGCTTTCGCGTCGAGTATCCACACGATCCGGGCATTTTCACCGTCTCCCACTACTTGCTGAACTACCCTTTTGCCGAGCGCCTCTTTCCCGGCGTGCCCGAAGTCATCGCCCACGTCAAGCAGTGGGGTCCGGCGGCCCTGCTCACCGACGGTGACGTAGTCTTCCAACCCTGGAAGGTGGAACGCTCCGGACTGTTTAGCGCGGTGGACGGGCAAGTCATGATTTATCCGCACAAGGAGCAAGAGCTCGACGATGTTGCCGAGCGCTGCCCGGCCGAACATTACGTGCTTTTCGAGGACAAACTGCGTCTACTAAGCGCCATCAAGAAAATCTGGGGCCGGCGGGTGACGACGGTCTTCGTGCGCCAGGGCCATTACGCCCTCGACCCGAAGATTCTGGCCGGCTATCCGGCCGCAGACATCAGTCTCGATGCGATCGGCGACTTGCTGCAATACGACCTGACGCAATTGGTGGCGTTCGACTATTTGAAACGAGGGCAAGATGAATAAGTCTCAGTCCGACGCTCTGGTCTTTTTCGGCGCCACGGGTGACCTGGCCTTCAAGAAGATCTTTCCGGCGTTACAGGCCATGGTCAGACGCGGCAATCTGGATGTGCCGGTCATTGGTGTGGGTCGATCGGATTGGACTGCCGACCAACTCCGGGCGAGGGCCCGCGAGAGCCTGGAAAAGCACGGCAAGATAGACCCCGTCGCTCTTGAAAAACTGTGCGGGCTCCTGCGCTATGTAAGTGTCGACTATTCCAAGCCGGGGACGTTTCAGGCGCTGCGCAAAGAACTGGGCGATGCCAGGCGGCCGGCGCATTATCTGGCCATACCGCCTCAGATGTTTGAAACGGTTGTAAAACAACTGGAGAAGTCCGGTTGCGCCAAGGGGGCGCGCGTGCTGGTCGAAAAACCCTTCGGACGTGATCTGGCCTCCGCCCGGGAACTCAATCAGGTTCTGCTCAAGACCTTCGACGAGTCAGCGATCTTTCGCATTGACCATTATCTCGGGAAGCAGCCGGTGAACAACCTGCACTTCTTCCGATTTGCAAATGCGTTTCTGGAGCCGATCTGGAACCGCCACTACATCGATAATGTGCAGATCACTCTGGCGGAAGACTTCGGCGTCCAGGGTCGAGGCGGCTTCTACGAGGAAACGGGCGCCATCCGCGACGTGATCCAGAACCACCTTTTTCAGGTGCTGACCAATCTGGTTATGGAGCTGACTCCCAGACGCGATAGCGAGTCCATTCGCGATGAAAAAGTCGCGGTTCTCAAGGCCACTCGTTCACTCGAGGCGAAAAACCTTGTACGCGGGCAGTTCATTGGCTATCGAGACGAAAAGGACGTGGCGCCGAATTCGAAGGTGGAGACGTTCGCCGCCCTGCGACTCGATATTGAGAACGACCGCTGGCAAGGCGTTCCCTTTTTTCTCCGAGCCGGAAAGTGTCTGCCCGTCACCTGCACCGAAGTCGTTGTCCGGCTGTGCCGGCCGGCAATCTCGTATCAAGACCTTCACCTCAAACCAAACGAATTGCGATTGCGGATCAGTCCCGAGATCCTCTTCGCATTGGGCATGAATGTGCTTGGGCCCGGCGAGCAGAAACTGGGTCAGTCGGTGGAGATGGTAGCGTGCCGTCATCAAGGCACCAGCGAGCCATCCGCCTACGAGCGCGTGCTCGGGGACGCCATGCAGGGAGACGCCACCCTGTTCGCCCGGCAGGACTATGCGGAAGAGGCGTGGCGCATCGTCGATCCGGTCTTGAAGGCGGACACGACGGTCCACGAATACGAGAAGAAAACGTGGGGGCCGAGCGAAGTCGACCAGAGTGTCTTGCCCGCTGGAGGCTGGCACAATCCGGTCGAAGCGGACGAATCCGAAACGGAGCCATGTTCATGAAGATGCAAGTCCTTGCCGATGCCGATGCGGTCGCCCAGGCGGCTGCTGTGATCATTGCGGAAGAGGCCCGTGCAGCCGTGCATACGCGCGGGCGTTTCAACGTGGCCTTCAGTGGCGGCCAAACTCCGCGCCGGATGCTCCGCGTATTGGCGGGAGAAGACGTTCCGTGGAACAGTCTGCATGTTGTCCAAGTCGATGAGCGAGTCGCCCCGTTGGGTCACCCCGACCGAAACCTGACCCTCTTGCGCGAGGCCCTGCTTGAACAGGCCCCGCTGCACGGTGAACAGATCCATGCAATGCCGGTGGACTTGCCCGATCTGGACGCGGCAGCCGCGAGCTATGGGCGGGAGCTTTCAGAGATCGCCGGTTCGCCGCCGATCCTCGACCTTGTCCACCTGGGCCTCGGGTCGGACGGTCACACCGCCTCTCTTGTCCCGGGAGATTCCGTTCTCGATGTCACGAAGTCTGATGTCGCGATGACCGGCGTTTACCAGGGAAGGCGACGGATGACACTGACGTATCCCATCCTGAATCGATCGCGCCGCATCCTGTGGATCGTCACCGGATCCGAGAAAGCCGCCATGCTTGCCCGGCTCTGGACGGGCGACCTGTCCATTCCGGCGGGAGGGGTGAATCGAAATCAGGTACTGGTATTGGCCGATCGCGCGGCGGCGGAACAAATTGGCCCCAATGAATACGTCGTTCGTTAATTCCCCCAACGCCGCAGGCCCCGGCGCGGAGCGAACCGCCTTGATTCCGAGACAATCGAACGAGAAGAACGACCGATATGAAATCTGAAATCCACACCCCGCAAACTGCTCCAGAAGCATCCCCGTCGACTTTGGCCGAAGTAAGAATGGCCTACAAGTTCATTCCCAATCTTATGGGCAGCCTGGCCGAATCACCTCTGGCGGTGAGCGCTTACTTACAACTCAGTGGCCGCATAAAAAGCAAAGCCACGCTGACGCCCACGGAACAGCGGGTGACCATGCTCGCCGCGAGCTTCGAGAACGGCTGTGATTATTGCATGGCAGCCCACTCCGCGGGAACGGCGATGGCCCACATTCCGTCCACCACCATTCAGGCGCTGCGCGATGGTTCAACGGTGCGGATGGGTAAAGGAGGAAGCCTTGGACACATTCCTGGCCGCGGGATTCACCCTCGCCCACGTGCTCGAAGTCATCGTCATCACAGCGATCAAGACCATAAGCAACGACACCACTCATCTGGCGAGGACGCCGTTGGACAACGTGTTTGCGAGCCGGACGTGGACATCGCCAGAGGAATCTCATGATGACACAACCCAATAACCCCCATCTGCCTCATTTGCTTTCAACCTTTGATCTCGGCGGGCTGCACCTGCGCAATCGCGTGTTCATGGCTCCGCTAACCCGCGGGCGCGCCGGACACCAACGAGTACCGAACGACTTGATGACGGAATACTACGTGCAGCGCGCCTCTGCCGGACTGATCATCGCGGAGGCAACCACCATTTCCGAACAAGGACTGGGCTGGGTGGATTCGCCGGGCATTTACAACGAGGAGCAAGTAGCCGGTTGGAAGAAAGTGACGGCGGCTTTGCACGCCAAAGGCACGCCGTTTTTTTTGCAACTCTGGCATTGTGGTCGCGCTTCGCACAGCGCCTTTCATGGCGGCCAGCCGGCGGTCTCCGCCTCCGCCATCAAGATCAACGGCGACGATCTCCACACACCCGACGGCAAGCGGCCTCACGAAACACCGCGCGCGCTGGCGACAGCGGAAGTCGGGGCCGTGGTGGAGGATTATCGCCGGGCGGCCGAACGGGCGAAGGCCGCCGGCTTTGACGGGGTGGAAATCCACGCCGCCAACGGCTATCTGATTGACCAGTTCCTGCAGTCGAAAACCAACCAGCGAACGGATCATTACGGTGGGAACGTCGAGAATCGGTTCCGTTTCCTGAAGGAGGTCGTTCAGGCCACCGTCACCGTCTGGCCTGCGAATCGGGTGGGCGTGCGTCTCTCGCCCAACGGAAACTTTAACGATATGGGGTCGCCGGATTTCCGGGAGACCTTTACCCATGCCGCGGCGCAATTGAACGCATTTGGCCTGGCTTATCTGCACGTGGTGGACGGCCTGGCTTTTGGATTTCACGAACAAGGCACTCCGATGACCCTCGCCGAATTCCGCGCCGTGTTTGGCGGACCGCTGATGGGCAACTGCGGCTACACACAGGAATCGGGCGAGGCGGCGATTGCCTCCGGCGTCGCGGACCTCATTGCTTTCGGACGGCCCTTCTTGAGTAACCCGGATCTTGTGGAGCGTTTCGCCAACGGATGGGAATTGAATGCGCCGGCAGATAAGAAAGTGTGGTCCGCGCCAGACGCCAAGGGCTACACCGATTTTCCGTTTTATCGCCGACGCTCAACGGCGGGACAACAGAACCTGACTGAGGGCACGGAGGTATTGCCATGATGCGCGTAGGCCTCGCCTCGGATCACGGTGGGTTTGGTTTGAAACAAGAACTGCTCGCGCAACTCCGCGCGGCCGGCCATGATGTCGTGGATTTCGGAGCGCCCAGTTTGATACCCGATGACGACTATCCCGATTTCGTCATCCCACTGGCCCTGGCGGTGGCGGCAGGGGATGTCGATCGCGGCGTGGCGATTTGCGGGAGCGGTGTGGGCGCGTCTGTGTGCGCCAACAAGGTCAAGGGCGTTCGTGCCTGCCTGATTCAGGATCATTTTTCGGCCCACCAAGGGGTCGAAGATGACCACATGAACGTTCTCTGTATCGGCGGCAGGACGGTAGGACCGGCAGTGGCGTGGGACTTGGTTCAGACGTTTCTTGCCGCGGAATTCAGCGAGGATGAACGGCATCTGCGGCGGCTCGGCAAGGTGTCGGCCCTGGAAACAGAGCGGAATGCATCGTCCCGCACATCTTGACTCCCTGACATTCGAAGCGTCGCGTGTCACATATTAGGCCCTCGCCTTTTATTGAAGGAAAAACGAGTGAAGCCAACCCAATATCAAGTCGTTCACATTGATGACCATCGCATCGCTTACGACCGGCAAGGCGAAGGGAATCCGGTCGTTCTCATTCATGGCATTCCGACATCGCGCCTGTTGTGGCGGAACGTGATGCCGGCGTTGGCCAAAGCGCACCAGGTATTCGCGCCGGACATGCTGAATTACGGACTATCTGATAAACCCGCGGACGCCAATGTCTCGATTGAGGCGCAAAGCCGTCTGATGGCGAAGCTGATGGATCAACTCGAACTGAAGGTCGCCGACAGCGTGGCGCATGACGTCGGCGGCGGGGTCGCGCAGTTGATCGCCGTCAACTATCCCGAAAGAGTTCGCAAGTTGGTGTTGATTGACACGGTCTCTTTCGATTCCTGGCCAATTCCCGAGTTTCTTCCGTTGCAGGAACCGGGCGCCGAAAGGGCGCTTCAGCGAAAGCTGACCCGACGCGGCCTGGTAACCCGCACGCGCACCCGCATCGTTCGCCGCGCGGGGGAGTCATTGATCGCTGAAGATGGCAGCCGCATCGACGCCGATGTCGTCGTCCTGGCACTGGGGCTCGAAGCCAATCCGCTTGTGCATGAAATGGGCTTGCCGACCCACTCCAAGAACGGATTGCGCATCAATGGCAGATTGTATTCGATCGCCGACCAACGGGTATTTGCTGGCGGCGACTGCGCTGCGATGGAGGGTTTCGATCTACCCAAGCCGGGCGTGTTCGGTGTGCGCCAGGCCGTCTACATCTACGCCAACCTGCTGGCCAGCTCGGATGGTAAACCACTGGCGGAATACACGCCTCAGAAACGTTATCTCGCCATCCTCAATCTTGGCGACGGCACCGCCTTATCCACGTGGGGGCCGTTCTGGTGGAACGGACGGTCCAGCATGTGGTTGAAAGACCATATCGACCGGCGCTTTCTCGAAGGCTACCGGCGTCAAGACGACCGCACGCGAAATTAGAAAGAGAATCGCCATGACCAATGAACAACTCGACCAATTGTCAATCAACACCATCCGCACACTCTCGATGGATGCGGTTCAAAAGGCAAAGTCCGGTCATCCCGGCACGCCGATGGCGCTGGCGCCGCTGATTTACACCCTTTGGAATCGCGTCATGCGGTTCGATCCAAAGGATCCCATCTGGCCAAACCGTGATCGGTTTGTGCTCTCCAACGGCCATGCTTCCATGCTGTTGTGGTCAGTGCTCCACCTCACACGGACACAGGCTGTCAACGCCGATTACGAAGTCGTGGGGCTTCCGTCCGTTTCACTCGACGACATTCGACGTTTCCGCCAACTCAACAGCAAGGCCCCCGGTCACCCGGAGTACCACTGGGTGTCAGGTGTCGAGACCACCAGCGGCCCGCTCGGCCAGGGGGTCGCAACGAGCGTCGGCATGGCCATCGCCCAGAAATGGCTCGCCCATCGCTACAACCAACCGGGCTTCGATGTTTTCGACTACAAGATCTATTCCGTCTGCAGCGACGGCGACATGATGGAGGGCGTCTCCTCCGAAGCCGCGTCGCTGGCGGGGCATCTCGCGCTCGACAACCTCTGCTGGATCTTCGACAACAACCACATCACCATCGAGGGCAGCACGCGCCTCACCTTCACCGAGGACGTTGCCGGCCGGTTTCTAGCGTACGGCTGGAATGTCTTGCGCGTCGCGGACGCCAACGCCATCAATCGAATCGAGCACGCGCTGGACGTGTTTCGGCAGACCCCGGGCCGCCCGACATTTATCATTCTCGATAGCCACATCGGGTACGGTGCGCCGCAAAAGCAGGATACGGCGGCCGCCCATGGTGAGCCGCTTGGCGACGACGAGATACGTCTCAGTAAACGATTCTACGGATGGCCGGAGGATGCCAAGTTCTTGGTTCCCGACGGCGTCCGCGAACACTTCGATGCCGGGATCGGAAGGCGTGGCGCCGAAGCGCGGCAGCGCTGGACGGAACTCTTCGCCGCCTACCGGGAAGAGTATCCCGAACTCGCGACTGAGATCGACCAGATGCAGCGGCGCGAACTTCCGGCGGGGTGGGACAAAGACCTTCCGAGCTTTCCCACCGATGGAATCGGCATTGCCGGGAGGGATGCGTCGGGCCAGGTGCTCAACATGCTCGCGCAGAACATCCCCTGGTTGCTGGGAGGCTCAGCAGATCTGGCGCCATCGAACAGGACCACGTTGAAGTTTGCGGGAGCGGGAGACTTTCAGGCGGATAGCCCCGGCGGAAGAAACCTGCATTTCGGAATCCGCGAGCACGCAATGGCCGCCATTGTCAATGGGCTTTCGTTATCAAAACTCCGAGCCTTCGGTGCGACGTTTTTCATCTTCAGCGACTACGCCCGGCCCGCCATTCGTCTCTCGGCGATGATGGAACTGCCCGCCATCTTTGTCTTCACGCACGACGCGATGGGCGACGGTGAAGACGGCCCCACGCATCAACCCGTGGAGCAGTTGGTCTCACTGCGCGCCATGCCGGGCCTGGTCACATTGCGACCCGGCGATGCCAACGAGGTTGTCGAGGCGTACCGGTATATCATGCAATTGCGCCACCAGCCGACCGCGTTGATCCTGTCACGCCAACCATTGCCGACCCTGGACCGCAGCAAATTTGCCCCCGCGGCCGGCGTGGCACGCGGCGCCTATGTGCTCGCCGACGCTCCCGGCGGCAAGCCCCAGGTGATCCTCATCGCCACGGGCAGCGAACTATGTCTCGCAGTGCAGGCACACGAGCAACTTTCCGCTGACGGTATTCGCTCACGCGTCGTGTCGATGCCGTCGTGGGACATTTTTGAGAATCAGTCGCATGATTACCGCAGCAGCGTGCTGCCGGCCGAAGTGACGGCGCGCGTTGCCATAGAACAAGGCTCAACGCTCGGCTGGGAGCGCTACGTCGGCGCATCCGGACGGGTCATCGGCATGGAGACGTTCGGAGCTTCGGCGCCGCTCAAAGCACTGCAGATGAAGTATGGGTTCGAACCCCAACGCGTCGCTGCGGTTGCCAGAAAGCTGTTAGATTAGCCCGCATATTTCATCAGTGATCTTCGAATGGTGATGGACGGAGTTTTTCGGCTTTGTGCGTGAGCGGAGGGACGAAGGTGGAGGTTGGGGCGCGCAGGGCCCCCTTACCCCCAAGCGGCGATCAGGTTGTTTTTCGGGTCATGATGGGGCGGGCGGGATCAGGCGGAGTCGTGGAACCAGGGATCGCCACAGGTCCTGCAGGGGGCAGCTGCTCGACAGTCGCAGTACGACGCGGCGCACGGAGAC